>TARA_B110000902_G_scaffold223194_1_pt1 | contig 48617 bp, 44 predicted proteins | sample TARA_B110000902 | Tara Oceans TARA_B110000902 (sample SAMEA4398009) | marine metagenome | biome: Polar Biome; feature: [SRF] surface water layer (ENVO:00010504); material: water (ENVO:00002006), including particulate matter (ENVO:01000060) such as... | depth 5 m | reverse complement strand
GCAATTCCACAGAGCTTCATCTGAATCAGTATTTAGTAATGCATTAAAAATCAACGCATATAACTTCTAACTCATAATTCGAGAACTACTCACTAAAAACACCGCGATGAATAGCCATCAAAGTGCGTTCTAAAATTTGAACAGCTTGGTCAAGACCTGTTGATGGTATTGTTGTTACTGGATTGTCCCAATGATTGTTTTGAATCAACTGGAGTTTGAATTGTCCGTCGTTCTTTTTAACATTTCCATACCAGCCAAAATCAACTATTAGGTCATTTTCAGCGAATGATGCTTGGAACAAATCTTCATTCAGGTACATCAAGTTTTCAATTTCACTAAATTCCGTTGAAGGATCGTACGTGTAGAAATCGTGTTTCACGAGTTCGAAGCTGTCTGGGATTTCAATTTTTATAAGGGAGCGGAGTGAGGGAACCATAGTATTTTATTCAATGATTTTTTGAATTGTTGCAAGTTAAGAAAACCCGATCGATTTGAATCAATTTAATCATCGGAGTCGGGTAGGTGTTTCTTTAATTCTTTTGGAGATATTTCAACGCGTTTCAAGAATCCTCTTTTAATCAAAAATCTTAGACAGGATAGTGTTGAGTTAACACTAATTTCAGATGTCTCAAAACAATTTTATTTTTAACTAATTCAATCGAATTAGTTTGTGGCATTGGTGCCTGAAAACGTTCCTTTTTCCCAATTTTCAGCGCGTAGAAGGAAATTAGTGGAATCATAAAAGAACATTCTGCCACTCCAGATTTGACCGTCTTTACAAACTCCGATGAAAATGTATTCTCCGTCCTCATTTTTCTTTTTTATCGTTCCTTTTTCGTCTGAGCAAAGAGCTTCATTACTGTACAGCGGTTTCCATTTTGGATAGATACTCCAACTTTCCATGCTCTCGGCTGAATTGTTCACGGGAGGATTCGATTTTATCTGATTCCGGCGTTTGACATCTTTTTCTCCCCAAACAACTTCCATGCTCTCATATATTGGAGCAGAACTTATTTTTCTAACCACGTTACAACTGTCCTGATGGTAGATTTTTGTTTCTATCTGATTCGTCGATTCATTATGGATTTTAACCCGCTGTAAACAGCCCGTTTCAAAATAAAAATAAGCGGTGTCGGTTATCTTACCCAATGAATCGTAGTATTCATTCGAACTTAATATCCCATTAATAAAGTACTTTTTTCGCGAATTGATGTATACTTTATTATAAAAAGTTCCCTCTTCCATCAACGTTCCATTCTTCCAGAATTTTTTGTAATTACCAGAAGGCAGGTTGTTCTCATAATTGCCTTCGAGTCGAATATGAACGCCGTCATTGTGGTAAATTTTCCAAAGTCCCACTTTACTATCGTCCTTGTATGCGCCCTCTCTATAAAGCTCATTTTCGGGAAGTCCCGCAGTAGTCTTGTCTTTTCCGTAATAGATCCAATAACCTTGCTTTTTTCCTGCTTCGTCGGTTCTGTTGAGCGTGTCGCTTTGTGACCAACCAAAGGATTGGAACATGAAAAATGAAAATAAGAGCAGTGTAAATTTCATAGTTGTTCTCTTAATAATTTAATAACGTGAATCTTAAGCGGATAGTTGGAACGTGAGAATAAACTATGACTTCGCAAATTCCGCCAAAATAACACCCGCTGCTACAGCTACATTTAGCGATTCGGCTTGTCCTTTGCCTGGAATTAATATCGGGTGAGTAATCATTGTTCTTAAATTTTCAGAAATTCCATTCCCCTCATTTCCCAATAGAACAATAGCATTCGAGTTTAATTTTGAGTTATACATGTTTTCTCCTTCAAGCAAAGCGCCGTAGACAGGAAGTTTTGATTGGCACAAATAAACGGCCAGATCAGCATACACGATAGGAATTCTGAAGAGTGACCCCATACTTGATTGAATTACTTTCGAATTGAAAATATCAACGGTTTCTTTGGAGCAAATGATTTTATCAACGCCAAACCAATCTGCCGTTCGAATCATAGTTCCTAAATTACCCGGGTCTTGAACTCCGTCAATTGCCAATATGAACTTTGCATCTGAACCTTCAGAATTAGGTTTTTTCACAACGGCTAAGATGTCACTCGCACTGTGAAATGTACTTAATTCCTTCATTGATTGAATAGAAACATGGTATGATTCAAACCTGCTTTGAAAAGCTTCATCGGTTGAGCACAGACAAACAATATGCTCTGACCAATTGGCAATAATTTCATCGACCATTTTAGAACCTTCAACTACAAATAGAGACTCCAGATCACGATTTTTCTTCAACCGTAAGGACCGAATCCATTTAATCTTATTCTTAGAAAGTTTTTCCACGAAAGCTTTTATTAAATTTGCTGTCAGAAATTAACCAATTGCTGAAGTCCAAACTTACATATATTCTTCCAATTTTCCTGCTAGCGCTCTTCGCTTGTAATCAAACGAAGTACGTTCCTGATGGTGAATATTTATTGAAGAAGAATGAAATAAAGCAAGCTGGGAACAAATTGGACAAATATGATTTGAATTCGATTGTTCGTCAACAATCAAATTACAAGCGCTTTGGTTTCAAATGGAAATTAATGGCCTTTAACTCGATTGACTCTTCAAAGGTAGCAGATAAGAGACTAGAGAAAAATATAGAACTACGAGAAAAGAACAAGGAACGTAGGATTAAAGAAAAGCGAATTAACAAGAAAAGGATTGAAAAGGCGAAAGCAAGAGGAAGTGATTCGTATACGCACAAAACCATCCTGTTAAAAGACACACTTGAACCAAAACGGTTTTTACGTGAATGGTACAAGTATAAAATTGGTGAATCTCCGGTTGTTTTTGACAGCCTGCTGTATGACAAGACCATCGAGCAATTGAATGCTTATTTGACGAATAAAGGCTATTTCTATGGAACGGCTGGAGGATTTGTGGACTATAAGAAAAATGGAAAATGCATTGTTACCTACCATATTAAATCAGGCAAACGCTATTTTATTGACTCTACCTATTATGTTTGTAATAACAAAGAAGTTGAGGCCGCTTACAAAGCTTTTGTTAGAATTCAGCACGATAAACCTTTAATCAATGAACCTTTCGGCACGGACATGTTGGACAAATATCGAAATAAGGTTTCCAGTTTTATGAGGGATTCGTCTTTCTTCGGATTTAGCTCCAATCACATTACGTTTAGGGCCGATACATCGAAAGCGGATATGAAGGTTAAATTAGGAATCATCTTCGGCGATAGAGCAATTCGATCTGCTGAATCCAGAGATTCGCTGATTAGCGTTCCACAATCCAAAACCTTTGTCAAGGAAGTATATTTCCACATCTCTGATACAACGAAGTTCGAAGGTAATTTCAAAAAGTTGATGGACAGTCTTAATTTGAGTCCTTATGAAGGTTCTTTTTTTAGAACCTTTGATTCATTAGAATACCATGACATAACAAAAAAGAACTCTGATAAGATGGACGAAAGTAGGTCGGCTATTTTTAAATTTAACGGAGAGTCAGTTGTTAAGCCTAAAATTCTCGAAATGCAAAACTTTCTTGAAAAAGGGGAGCAATATCAAGAAAAATATGCTGAGAAATCTTATGGTAGTTTGTTGCGTATGGGATTATTTAAGGCTATTAAAACGCAGCTTATTGAGATTCCTGATACCAATTTAATTGAAGTTCATTATTACCTCGCGCCTTCAAAACTACAGAGTTATAGCTTTCAACCGAGGGCAACCAACTCAAATGGCTTCTTGGGAGTTTCAGCATCCGTCAGTTACACGAATAGAAATTTGTTTCATGGTGCAGAGCGATTAACATTATCATTCTCTGGAGGTTTTGAATCGCAACCAGCAGTATTTCAACAAACGGATGGCGTTCTAATTCAAACGTCAGGACGAAGCTTCAATACGCTTGAATTTGGACCAAGTGTTAAACTTCAATTGCCAGGGTTGTTTCCAATTCGAATGTCTAGAATTTCAAAGAGGAGAAGACCAGAGACCATTATTTCGGCGGCATACAATTACCAAAAAAGAGAAGATTTTGTTCGCGGAACATTTCAATTGAATTACCTCTGGAGAATTGTTGTTTCGAAAACGTCTGTCTTTGAGTTAGGACTTCCAGGAGTTTCTGAAATTAAATTTGTAAACATTAATAAAACAGATGAATTTGCAACTAAGCTAAATGATTTAGGCGATTTATTCTTAATCAATGCATACAGCAATCAATTTGTTTGGCAAGATTGGAGTTTTGGATACGAGTACAATATTAAGGAGAAACCGAATAGAAAGGGAAACTCACAAGTATATTTCAATACTGTTTTTGATCCAGCAGGTAATGTTCTAAGTGCATTTCGAAAATTCCAAGACACGCTTGAAAATGGTCAGTCTGCATTGCAAAGTGTGGCGTATGCGCAGTTTGCAAGATTGGACAACGAACTGATTTTTTCGAAGCCTTTGGGAAAGGAAAGAAGCATTAACATGAAACTGCAAATTGGAGGTGGGCTGCCTTATGGGAATACAACATCTTCTTTGCCATACGATTTTAGTTTCTTTGGAGGTGGAGCGAATGATAACAGGGGATGGGCAGCTCGTTCATTAGGCCCGGGAACGTATAAGTACCATTTGGACACGAACAGATCGACAACTCAAATAGGTGATTTTAGATTGAGTACTTCAGCTGAATACCGATTTGCAGTCAATTCTTTTTTGAAAGGTGCGTTCTTTGTCGATGCTGGAAATGTGTGGACAACCTTGTTTGACGATAAACGTCCTGGAGGACAGTTGACGAAATCGTGGTGGAATCAGTTGGCGGTTGCTGCAGGAGTTGGGGTTCGAATGGATTTGGATTATTTCATTATTCGATTGGACGTTGGTTTCCCAATAAGAAATCCTGCAATACCAGAAGGGGAGCGTTGGATATTCACAAAAAACAAACCCGATTTCGAAGCTGAGGCTTTTCAAGCATTTGGGGCTGGATGGGAAAATGTTGTTCCTAGAATGTATTTCCCGAAATTGCACTTTGGAATCGGATATCCGTTCTAGAATAATCTAGATAAAGCTGTATTTCAAACAAACACTTAATTCAGTCCATTTCACTCTGACCGGAGCTTTCTCGCGATCAGATTTCAACGCATTGATCTATAGACTCTTATAAGAATTCTTCGCGGTAAATTTATTTGATTCCAACCTATAAATGGAAGTGTCAAAAAAGCAATTAGATCAAGTGTATTTATTGAAGTAGTATTTGTACTATCTCTATTAAACGTAAAAACTCCTAAAAAAGGTTCTGCTTGTGAAGATTATCCCTCAATCTTCAGGTTTGCGAAGCGAAGTAAAACGGTCTTAGATCCGTGTTTTGGAAAGAATATAGTGGCTTTTTTATCGGGCCCATCTCCATCTAATTGTATGACTTTCCCCTTGCCAAATCGATCGTGCTCAACATTATAACCAACTTTTAAATCCAATGTTCCACCTGTTTTCGGTTTTGGAGGATTTGCTCTATTAACTGGTGTTAATGATTTTGAAGACAAGTTGTTATTTAATCCCCCGGATACCGTTGGGTTTGAAAATGAACCACCCAATCGACCACTTAGTGATCTTCCTTTTCCGCGCTGGGGAGCTTCAAATTCTAAGAATTTGCGATCAATTTCATCTATAAAACGACTCGGTTCTGAAGAAATTAAATTACCCCATAAGAAGCGCGAAGTTGCATAGGAAAGTGTGCACGTTGTTTTGGCTCTTGTTATGGCTACGTAGAACAAACGACGTTCTTCTTCCAGTTCTGTTCTTGAATTCAATGCCATTTGAGAAGGGAAAAGATTCTCTTCAAGTCCAACCAAATAAACATTCGGGAACTCCAAACCTTTGCTCGAGTGAATCGTCATCAACGTAACGTGATTCTTGTCATCGTCTTTGTTTTGATCCGCATCGGTAAGAAGCGCAACATCCATCATGAACTCAGAAAGTGATTTTGAATCATGCTCTCCTTGACCAGCAACAAATGATCGAATCCCAGAAAGTAATTCTTCAATATTTTGATAACGCTCTACTTCCTCTGGGCCTTTGTCTTTGTCTGTATGAAGTTCCTTTAAAATTCCAGAAGTTCGCGCTATTTCCTGCGCCAATGTATAACCATCAATTTTTTCCAACTGAGCAGCAAAGCTCTTAATCATAGTTACGAAGTCCGACATTTTGTTCTTTGCACCCGTATTAATTGCAACTGGGTATTTCATGAAGTTCGACATGATTTCCCAAGCACTTACACCGTGTTTGTTGGCTTCGATTAAAATGTTTTGCATCGATGTTTTTCCAATTCCTCGCTTCGGATAATTAATGACTCGTTTTAAGGCTTCTTCATCGTGATGGTTGGCTGCTAATCGAAAATACGATAATAAATCCTTGATCTCTTTTCGCTGGTAAAACGAGAGTCCACCGTATATTTTGTAGGGAATATTAAGTTTCCTCAAAGACTCCTCGAACGATCTCGATTGCTTGTTTGTTCGGTAAAGAATAGCAAAATCTGAATAATACAATCCATTATTTCCGATGGCGTCGTAAATTTTATTCGTTATCAGTTTTCCTTCTTCGTTGTCTGTCAAAGTTCGTACAACGCGGATTTTTTCTCCTTGAACATTATCGGTCCAAACTGTTTTCTTTATTTGATCCTTGTTCTTTGCAATAACACCGTTTGCCGCCTCGACAATATTTTTAGTACTTCTATAGTTTTGCTCTAATTTGAACAATTTGAAATCCGGATAATCCTTTTTAAAGTTGAGGATGTTCTGAATGTTTGCACCACGGAAGGAGTAAATACTTTGTGCGTCGTCACCAACCACACAGATATTTTCATACACTGCCGCCAGTTTCTTTACGATCAAGTATTGGGCGTAATTCGTATCCTGGTACTCATCCACCAAAATATACCTGAACTTTTGTTGGTAATGATAAAGAACCTCGGGGAAATCACGTAGAAGAACATTAGTTTGGTAAAGTAGGTCATCAAAATCCATTGCTCCGGCATTGAAACAGCGGCTTGCGTAGGTTTTATAAACTCTACCCATTTCTGGTCGCTTCGACATTTTGTCTTCCTGTTGAATGTCAGCATTCTGGGCATAAGCATCTGGAGAAATTAAATTATTTTTCGCCGAAGAAATTCTTCCCAGAACATTTCCCGCTTTGTAGGCTTTATTGTCCAAATTAAAATCACTGATGATACTTTTCAAAACACTCTTAGAATCTTGCGTATCGTAAATCGTGAAGTTGCTGGGGTATCCTAGTCGGTCCGCGTTGTATCTTAAGATTCTAGAAAATACCGAGTGGAAAGTTCCCATAGTAATATTTCTCGCTTCACCTCCTCCAACTATTGTTCCAATTCGCTCCGTCATTTCCTTTGCCGCCTTATTGGTAAATGTCAATGCCATAATATTAAAAGGATCAACACCTTTATCAATCATGTAAGCTATTCGAAAAGTTAAAACACGTGTTTTTCCAGAACCAGCTCCGGCAATTACCATTGTCGGTCCTTCAATGTTTTCAGCGGCTTCCCGCTGACTTGTGTTTAATTCGTCTAGATATCCCATTTAATTCTATGTAGAAATCAAGGCTTTGAAATGCTTATCAAAGCCAATTAAAATTATAGTTCCATACTTGAAACACTAGAGCGAATTTACTAAAAAAAGAGGCTGAAATTTAAAAGAAATTGGACGAACACTCTTTATTCAAATCAAATTTGGAGGATTTGCAGATTCTAGGAATTTTATCTCTCGATGAAGTGGCAGCCGCATCTGTTTCAATTTTCAAATCCAATTTTGAAAGGAGGAGCAATTAACGTTGAAGTCAACATTCAGTCGCACTACCAACTTTTACAAGAAAGAGACAAATGATACAATCTGGAGTCTTTGACCAAGGGTTGTATTCCTTTCAGTTTGGAGAGAGAAGGCATGGTAACAGGAACTTATTTACTTGTAATTAACAATGCATCAGATAGAGTTGTAATCGAATAGCTAGGGATTAATTGAAAGAACGGTATTTTTCTTCCTGAGATTAACTTCTAAATCTTACAATAAATACTTAACTTTAGGGCCTGAATAATTTAAACAATTAGACAATGGGGCACGGAATTAAAGCAGGAGTAGCAACGGGAGATGAAGTTCAAAAAATCTTCGCTTATGCAAAACAGAAAGGTTTTGCGCTTCCAGCGGTAAATGTTACTTCAACAAGTACAGTTAATGCGGTAATGGAAGCTGCTTCCATGATGAATTCTCCTGCAATTATTCAGTTTTCGAATGGTGGATCAGAATATTATGCAGGTAAAGGATTGATGAACGATGATTTTTCTGCAAGTATTGCTGGAGCTGTTTCTGGAGCCCGTCACATTCACGCTCTGGCTGAATTGTACGGAGCAACGGTAATTATTCATACAGATCACGCTGCTCGTAAATTATTGCCATGGATTGACGGTCTTTTGGATGCTAGCGAGCAATTCCACAAAGAAACTGGAAAATCATTGTTTAGCTCTCACATGATTGATTTATCAGAAGAGCCGATCGAAGAAAACATTGCAACCTGTAAGAAGTACCTTGAGCGAATGAGTAAAATAGGAATGACTTTAGAAATAGAGTTAGGGATCACAGGTGGAGAAGAAGATGGTGTCGACAATTCAGATGTCGATGTTTCGAAACTTTACACGCAACCAGAAGAAGTGGGATACGCTTACGAAGAGTTGAGTGAAATTAGCCATCGATTTACAATTGCTGCTGCTTTTGGAAATGTACACGGAGTTTACAAACCAGGGAACGTTCAGTTGACACCAAAGATTCTATTGAATTCACAAAGCTACATTCAAGAAAAGTATAACACGAGTGCAAATCCAGTTGATTTTGTTTTTCACGGAGGATCGGGATCGACATTGGAGGAGATTCAAGAAGCTATTGGATACGGAGTTATCAAAATGAATCTTGATACTGATTTGCAGTTTGCTTTTACTGAAGGAGCAAGAGATTACATCGGTTCTAAAATGGATTATTTGAAGACACAAATTGGAAATCCAGAAGGAGCAGAGCTTCCAAATAAAAAATATTATGATCCACGTAAGTGGTTAAGAGCAGGCGAGTTGACATTCGTGAAGCGTTTGGAAAGATCTTTCCAAGATTTGAACAACATTAATACACTTGTTGAATAGAGATTAAATTTTGAATTGTAAAGTCTGATGAACGTTTCGACTGCGCTCGATTCACATTCATAATTTATAATTTTTCATTCCTAATTAAAGAAAAAATGGGTTGGTTTCAAAGAGATAAAGAAGGGATAACTACTTCTACAAAAGAGAAGAGAGAGACACCAGAAGGTCTGTGGGAGAAATGTTCTAATTGTAAGACTATTTTCTCGTCGGATGACTTGGAAAAAAATTCTTATGTGTGCGATCGTTGCAACCATCACGAAAGAATTGGTTCTAAAGAGTACTTCAAGATTCTGTTCGATGATGGAAAATTCAAAGAATTAGATGCCAAATTAAAATCAGGTGATCCACTTAAATTTGAGGATACGAAGAAATATTCTGATCGTGTTAAAGCTTCGCAGATGAAAACAGGGTTGGTTGATGCAATTCGCACAGGAAAAGGAAAGATTGATGGAGAAGATATTGTGATCGCAGCAATGGACTTCGCTTTTATTGGAGGTTCAATGGGTTCTGTGATGGGAGAAAAGATGGCAAGAGCGATTGATGTTGCTATCAAATCAAAGTGTCCGTTTATGATTATCTCAAAATCGGGTGGTGCTAGAATGATGGAAGCTGGATTGTCTTTAATGCAAATGGCAAAAGTTTCAGGAAAACTAGGACAACTTTCGGAAGCCAAATTACCGTACATCTCATTCTTGACAGACCCGACAACGGGAGGAGTTACAGCTTCATTTGCAATGTTAGGAGATATCAATATTGCAGAACCGGATGCATTAATCGCATTTGCAGGGCCACGTGTTGTAAGAGAAACAATCGGTAGAGACCTTCCCGATGGATTTCAAAAATCAGAATTTGTAATGGAACATGGTTTCTTGGATTATATCGTTGATAGAAAAAACTTGAAAGAGACATTAGCGTTAAGCTTGAAGTTGTTTAGAAGTTAATTATGAATTCATAATTAAAACATTCCTAATTAATAATTAAAATAGTATCTTTGCACCGTCATTAGACAAATACATAATAATCATTTAAATAAATATTGGAATGTACTTAGATTCAAAAGAAAAAGAAGAGATCTTCAAAAAACATGGAGGGTCAGAGACTAACACTGGTTCATCAGAAGGTCAAATCGCATTATTCACTTACAGAATTTCGCATTTAACAGGTCACTTGAAGAATAATCGTAAAGATTACGCTACTCAGAGATCACTTCAGTTATTAGTAGGTAAGAGAAGAAGCTTATTAGATTATTTAAAATCAACGGATATCTCAAGATATCGTGCGATTGTAAAAGAATTAGGGTTACGTCGTTAATTCTTTACATAAAATATTAAACGAAGGGCAGTCGACTTATATCGAGTGCCCTTCGTTTGTTTAAAAAGTGATGGTCCACTTAAAAAGACCAAGAGCTGAATTACTTATTACAAGAAGATCAGCACATTAATTAGTAAATAAATAAATATGAATATAGGAATAACAAAGTCCATCACTATCGGAGGGAAAGAAATTTCCATCGAGACTGGAAAGTTAGCGAAACAAGCTGACGGTGCCGTAGTGTTACGAATGGGCGACACAATGATTCTTGCAACAGTGGTTGCAGGCAAAGAAGCTAGAGATGGCGTAGATTTTCTACCGATGACGATCGATTACAAAGAGAAATTTGCTGCTGATGGAAGAATCCCAGGTGGTTTTTTCAGAAGAGAAGCTCGTCCATCTGAGAGAGAGATCTTAGTGATGAGAATTGTCGATAGAGCGTTAAGACCGCTTTTTCCAGATGATTTCCATGCTGAAGTTCAAGTTATGATGCAATTGATTGCTTATGACGGTGTAAACAGCCCTGATGCTTTAGTTGGGTTTGCTGCATCGACTGCAATCGCAGTTTCTGATATCCCTTTCAACGGGCCAATGTCTGAAGTACGTGTAGGTAGAATCGACGGTGAGTTTATCATTAATCCAACTTTGGAGGAAATGGCAGCTTCAGATATTGATTGTATGATAGCTGGTACGATTGACAACATCGTAATGGTGGAAGGTGAGATGGAAGAGATTCAAGAAGCAGAAATGGTTGAAATAATCAAAGTAGCGCACGAGTCAATTAAATTGCAATGTCAATTCCAATTAGACATGGCTGCTGAGATTCCAGGAAGTTCTCCAAAAAGAACATACTCTCACGAAGATCATAATGATGACGTTCGTGCCAAAGTAATGGACGCATGTTATGCTAAATGTAAAGCAGTTGCAGAACAAGGGTTAGCCTCTAAAGAGAAGAGAGCAGAATTGTTCGGAGCTGTTAAAGAAGAATATATTGCTTCACTTTCTGAAGAGGAATTAGAACTAGAAGGAAAATACATCTCTGTATATTATAAGGCTGCAATGAAGAAAGCAGTTAGAGATACTATGTTGAACGATAACATCCGTTTGGATGGTCGTAAGTTCGACGAGATTCGTCCAATTTGGGCAGAAGTTGATTATTTGCCAAGAGCGCACGGTTCTGCTGTGTTTACGCGTGGTGAAACTCAATCTTTGACTACACTTACTTTGGGTGGTAAGATGGATGAACAAAGAATTGATGACGTTACCTTCACCGGTACTGTTCCTTTCATGTTGCACTACAACTTTCCTCCATTTTCAACAGGAGAGGCAAGGATGCTGAGAGGTACTTCTCGTCGTGAGGTTGGACACGGTAACTTGGCTCTTAGAGCTTTGAAACCGGTTCTTCCAAAAGATAACTCTTATACAATCCGTTTGGTGTCAGAGATTTTAGAATCTAATGGTTCTTCTTCAATGGCTACAGTTTGTGCAGGTACACTTGCATTAATGGACGGTGGTATTCAAATCAAGGCTCCAGTTTCTGGAATCGCGATGGGATTGGTTGCTGAAGGAGATAAGTTTGCAGTATTGTCTGATATCTTAGGTGATGAAGATCATTTAGGAGATATGGATTTCAAAATTACAGGAACAGCAGCAGGTATTACTGCTTGTCAAATGGATATCAAGGTAGATGGTCTTCCTTACGAAGTTTTGACAAAAGCATTAATGCAAGCAAAAGCTGGTCGTTTGCACATTTTGGATAAGATCATTGAAACGATTGCTAAGCCAAATGAAGAGTTGAAACCTCAGACTCCACGTATCGAAGCATTCGTAGTACCGAATGATATGATTGGTGCGATTATCGGACCTGGTGGAAAGATAATTCAACAAATGCAAAAAGACACGAATACAAACATTACTATCGAAGAGCTTGAAAGCGGAGAAGGTAAAGTTCAAATAATGTCGAACAACGCAGACGATATGGCTGCTGCGGTTAAGTCTATCAAGTTGATTGCATTCCCTCCAATGGTTGAGGAAGGTGCAGAATACGAAGGAAAAATAAAATCTTTACAAGCATACGGTGTGTTCGTTGAGATTCTTCCTGGAACAGATGGATTGATTCACATTTCTGAATTCTCTCACGAGCGTGTTACCAAAATGGAAGATGTTTGTAAAGAAGGTGATGTTGTGAAATTCAAAGTGGTAAGTAGAGATCCAAAAACGCGTAAGTGGAAACTTTCGAGAAAGGTTCTTTTACCAAAACCAGAAAAAACAGATGCTCCAGCTGCTGAATAATTAGCAACAAGAGTTTTTGATAAAAAAAGAGGCAATCTTTCGATTGCCTCTTTTTTTGTTTAATAAACTGAAGCTTTATGGTTTAGTAATTTAATGTATGAACAACTCCATTTTGTATAGTTTCCACTTCAAAGCACATTAAACAACATAGATTTAAAAATCAATACTTATTGTCTCTTGCTCATTTTATAAAAGCTACTTCTAAGAATTAAAATTAATATCTATCTTTACTAAAATTGAATTTACAACAAAGCTATGGCAAGCAAGAAATTATTAAAAAAGAAAGTTAAAGGAATGATCTTCGAAATTTTGAATGATTGTGATGAAGTTATTGTCAATGAAGGAAAGAACGCAGACAAAGCGGACAAACTAATTGATGAGGCTGTTGACTTTCACGATGAAGTTATTGCTAAAATTAACAGTGCAAAAACGAAAAAAGAATTCAATGAAATTGTTTCAAGCCTTACAAAGGCGGGTGAAGATTTTGGAAAAAAATTGAAATCTCTTTAACCCATAGAAAGTAGGAATTGAAAAGTGTTGGTCTTAATGACTAACACTTTTTTTTTGATGTTTATTTTCGAATTGGTGAAATTTTAAATCAATACAGACTCAGCCAAACTGCGCAACTGAATAATCGCTACCTACTTCTAGTGCTTTTCATTGTTGGAGTCTCTAATTTTTCATGGGGGTAATTTTATGAAGGCATCCCAGAAGTAAAATCCGAATTTGTCAAATCTCGCTAAGCTTGTATCGACTTTGTAGGGAGTGTTTTAATTGATTGCAGCACATTCTTTCACTATTCAATATTTATAAACTCTGTACGCCGATTTGATTCCACTCCAATTAAGTCTATATTTATGCAACCATAAAATAATTTTCTATGAAAAAAATGTTACTTTTTTTTGCTGTTGTTTCGACATTAGCATCAAGCGCAAGCGCACAGTATTATGATCAAACTGCAGGTATCACTACGAGTGGTGTTATTAGTGCATACATGACCGATAACGACACTTTGGTTCAAAGTGCTGATGACTTTACAGTTCCTGCTGGACCAGACTGGGATGTTACTTCTGTAACTGTTCATGGTTTCCGTAATGGCCTTGGAGCGAACATGACTGATATGCAAGTTCAAATTTGGACAGATGCTGGAGGACCAAGCACTCCTGTTTACAATGCATTACACGTATTGCCTGGAGCTGGGGTTCCTTCTCCAAACGCTGATACTACAATCACAATTACAATTCCTTCTACTACATTGATTCCCGGTACTTACTGGTTAAGTGTTTATGGATTCACTGAAGCAGCTAGCCGTTGGAACTGGACAACTCACGGAGCTGTTCAAATTGGAGCAACTGCAATGTTACAAGATGCAGATGATTATTTCGGAGCTGGTGCAACTTCTTGGACTGCTGTAACTACTTTAGGTCTTACTGATCCTGATTTCACATTCCAAATCAATGAAAATAATGGAAACATTGGAATCTCAGATATTTTTAATGAAGTTTCTATTTACCCAAACCCTGCATCTGATGTGTTAAATGTAGTTGTTGATGCTGAAGAGTCTAACGTGACTATTTACAATGTAACTGGAAATGTGGTTCTTAACGAAGTTAATCCTTCAACACAAATTAACATCGCTCATTTATCTGCTGGTGCTTATGTTGTCGAAGTTTCAACTATCAATGGAGTTTCTAGAATTCAAATCATTAAGAAGTAATTCGATTACTAAACATATTGAAGGGCCCCTGTTTACAGGGTCCCTTTTTTTGTGCTCTAAAATTTCATTTAGTTTTCTTTTAGGCTTTTTTCCTTCTCCATTATCCAGTAAGAGAGGTACCTTGAACTCATCATTGTTTGTTGCTTTACTAGAGTGGAGGTGTAGTCTTTTAAACGATGAGCACCGAGATTATCAAAAATGTCTTGAAGTGTCTTATCCAAATTAGGTAAATGAGTCTTTGAATCAAAGGACTTTGAAATGATTTTAAAGCCGTTTTCCTGCGCTTCAGACCACTTTTGTTTATTTGAGTACAATTCTACAGCAACATTCGCAAAAGACTCTGCAGAATCAACTACAGAGCCGTTCCATTCAGAATCGAATTTAATTCCTTCTGCACCTATTGATGTTGTTACATTTGGTGTTCCGCAGGCCATTGCTTCTAATAACTTCCCTTTTATCCCTGCACCAAAACGAATCGGAGCTAGACTTATACGAGCCTTCATAGTTTCCTCGGATGCATCATTTGCGCGGCCATGAATGTAAAAGCCATCTTTGGGAGCGTTTAGCTGAGAGACCTTTTGAGTAGGGTAGGCACCATAAATAATGACTTTAGCATTTGGAATTTCCTTTCTTATTAGAGGCCAGATTTCATCCTTCAAATATTTAACTGCATCCGTATTAGGTTCGTGCAAGAAGTTCCCAATAAACATAAAGTTAGAGCGTTCTTCAAATTCAGGAATATTATCACTAGTTCTTTTGATAAAAAGCGGTAAATAATAGAGTAGATGATCGGGAACTTGAAAAGTATTTGTCAAGAGTTCTTTTTCAACACTGGAAATTATTAAGGATAAGTCAGATCTATAAATTGCTGAAATTTCTCGACTTGTATTAGAGGAATGCATTTCAGACTGATTATTCAAGTCAATGCTTTTTCCATTCTTAAGTGCCTTGTGACGGGCATCTCTAAGGAAATGCATGTCTTCCGTGTTTAATACGCGTAAAGCATTTGGACAGTGTTCCATTACACGCCACCCAAATTGCTCTTCAGTCATGAATCGATCAAAAATAACAAGTGTAGGCTTGAGGTCGAGAATGAAATCATTAAAAGAATCAGAGTTTAATTCAATTGTTGCTGCAATGATATCTAAAGCCTTTAAGTCAACCTGATGTTGAGATGTGTTAGCAGTACAAGCAAAAGTTAGCTTGGTATTTTTACTTTTAAACAAGTTCAGTAATTGCATCATACGCGTTCCGGCGGCAGAAGAACTTGGCTCTGGCCAGACTTTTCCAATCACAAGAATATTATCAAACACTTTCATATCGGTAAAAGTACATCTAATAGCACTTGGATTTTCGCGTATCACTTATAACTTTATGCCGCTAGAACCAAACAATTAATAAAAATGAAATTATTTATAATAATTCGTCGATAATACGATCCATTGAGTATCCTTCGGCATCTGCACGATAGTTTCTCACTAAACGATGTCTTAAGATAGGTTTTGCAACTGCTTTTACATCTTCGATATCTGGCGAATACTTTCCGTTTAAGGCAGCGCGACATTTAGCACCGACTATTAAATACTGAGAGGCTCTCGGTCCAGCGCCCCAAGTAATAAAGTCTTTGGTTACCTGAGGAGCACTTTCATCGCCAACTCTAGTTTTAGTAACCAACTTAACAGCATATTCTAAAACGTTATCCGCTACAGGGATTCTTCTAATAAGCTCTTGGTATTTTAATATTTGATCTCCAGAGATGATTCTGTTCAATTCAGTTTTGGTATCTGAAGTTGTCGCTTTTACAATGGCTAACTCTTCTGTATAGGACGGGTAGTCCACCCAAACGTTAAACATGAAACGGTCTAATTGAGCTTCAGGAAGGGGGTAGGTACCTTCTTGTTCAATTGGATTCTGCGTTGCAAGAACAAAGAACGGAGCGTCTAATTTATAAGTTGTTCCGGCTGCAGTAACTGAACGTTCCTGCATGGCTTCAAGAAGCGCTGATTGTGTTTTTGGAGGAGTTCTATTGATCTCATCAGCCAAAACAATGTTTGTAAACAAAGGGCCCTTGATGAATTTGAAGTTTCTTCCTTCATCCAATACTTCCGAACCTATAATATCCGAAGGCATTAAATCAGGCGTAAATTGAATTCTGTTGAATCCAAGCCCTAAACAATCCGCAATTGTGTTTACCAAAAGAGTTTTAGCCAAACCTGGAACCCCAACCAATAAACAGTGACCTCTAGAGAAAATAGAAATTAATACTTGATCAACTACCTCGTCTTGCCCCACGATAACCTTGTGGATTTCATTCTTTAACTCGTGGTAGTCTTTTACTAATTGATCTATCCCTTCTTTATCTGACATTCTATCTACTATTTTAAGTGCTTTTTTTAAAGTTAATCTTTTACTACAATTATCAAATACTCTTGATCTTATAGTTGAACCCAATTGTTCACGAACTGGCACGATATAAATTCCTCATCCAATCGAATATAGGCATTACCAATCTTGCTTCGTGTCCATTTTGCGATCACATCTTGTTTCTTGTCGTTTTCAGCAGCTCTTTTAATCAACGCATAATCGTCTTTAAGATTCGCTCTGTGCGGAGCAGTACGTTTCGTTAATCGAACCAAACGAATACCTTCCTTACGATCAATCTGATTTTCGTAAAGTGTAGGTTCAGAAACTTCATTGGTCTCCATTGCATTCGTTAATAAGTAAATCTGTCTATCAACTTGGTTCAAATCTTCCATACTCCACATGATATCTCCAGTGATTGGATTCGTAATTGTACCATTGTTCTCCTTTGTTGATTCTTCATTTGAGAAAAGTTGCACTCCTTGTTCCCATGTGATTTCACCACTTTTGATTTGCTTATAGCAAGAGTCCATTTTTAATGCGGCAGTTGTAATTGCATCTGGATCAAATTCCGCAACAATCAAAACGTGTTGACATGTATAATCGTCTCCTTTTCTGTCCAAAAGTTTAACAATGTGGTATCCATATTGCGTCTCGAATATTTCAGAAACACCATTCTTATCTAGGCTGAACGCGGCAGCTTCAAATTGAGGAACCATCATACCACGTGTTGCTTCAATTTTTCCGCCGTCTTTAGCACTTCCAGGGTCCATTGAATACAATCTTGCCTGCGTGGAGAAGTTTTTACCCGACTCTACAATTCCTTTTCTAATTTTAGCTAGTTTATCATAAGCTCGTTGTTTATCTGTAGGTTTGATTTCTGGGTAATGAACGATTTGTTGGAAACTCAGCTGAGAACTAATCAACGGAATACTATCGTAAGGAATTGTTTTATAAAAGCGTTCAACTTCTCTCGGTGTTACTGAGATGTCTGCTGTAATTGTTCGCTCCATTTCTTGAGAAAGCAATTGATCTTCGATCACAGTTCTAAATTCACGTTTGATTTCACCAATCGTCTTTCCGTAAAAGGCTTCTAGTTTTTGTCGACCACCAATTTGACCTTCAATCACTCTAATTCTTTGTTCCATTTCAGCATCAACCTGTTGAGGAGAAATAATGATACTATCTAATGCAGCCTGGTTTAATAGTAATTTTTGAAACATCAATTCTTCAAGAATTTGACAGTCCATTTTTGGTGTCACTTCAACACCAGCTTGAATTGCTTGAATTTTTTGACCTTGAATATCAGAAAGTAGAATAATATTGTCTCCGACTTGCGCAACAATTTTGTCAATCGTGTGCTGAGCGTTCGATGAAAAGCTCAACAAAAGTGCTGTACTAATTATAAATAGTGACTTCATGTTTCTTTTTTAATTCTTTAATCAAGTTTGCCTCGTTTTTTTCTCGAAGGTCATTCAACCTCGTTGAAACAATGATACCATGGATTTGATCCTTTAGGAAGTTCAAGGGCGGAGCTTCATCTTTTAATTTGTAATCAATAATATTTAAAAAATACCAATATTCTTCGTCCGAAAAGTACGTCTTTGTTCTGTTCAAAACGATGTTATCGATGTTGTATTTTGTTAACGGAATGTCTTCGGTAATTTTATCGAAGTAGATCCATACAGAATCATCGAAATAATAGTTCTTGGCATAAAGTTTAGCATAAGAATTTATTTCAGCGAGGTCTTTATCATTTTTTAACAGGTAATTCAAGTGAACTTCCTCTTTTTTGAAATCAAGATCTTTTGGGATTTTAAGGTACAAGGCCTTCACGATATAATCGTTTAAGATAAATTCATCCTTGTGAGAATTAAAATAGGCTTGAGTCTCTTCAAAACTAACGATGGTGTCTAATGATTTATTGATCTTAATTTCTTCCAAATAGAACTTTGATAAATCACCCTGATACATTTGTGATCGCAATTGAATAAGTTTCCATTTTTCTGGTGCCGTTGCTTTTAATTCTTGGTTGAAAACCTCGTTTTCACACCATTCATTAATAAACTCTCGGTATTGTTCTATGTCCTTTGAGTCATATCCCCGATGTTTCATTAGCACATACGCATCCGACTCTGTTAATTCCGTTTCTCCGACGCGAGCAATTACCTTGTCTTCTTCAGAACAAGCCGTCAGAAAAAAAAACAGGCCGACAAGAATGCCAGCCTGAAATAGATATTTTATTTGTCTATTTACCAATTGAGTATAATGCCTCTTTGTTGATGTTAACAGTATGTTTTGTTCTTAATTCCTTCAACCATTCTTGTTCAAGATAGTTTTGATAGTCAGAAGTAATAGCTCCTTTTGCTTCGCTGAATTCTTTTTGAGAAGGTTCAAGTATTTCAGCAACGCGGATTACATAGAATTTACCATCGTATTCGTAAACTTTATTTACGCCCAAATTCAATTTCTGATCTGTTAAGTAGCGTGTTTTAGAAGTATCGAATTTTGAATTTCTATGACGAACGTTCAATTCACTTTCTACATTTACAAGACCAACAATTTCAACAACCTCTAATGAATCAGAACCCTCAGAAGTTAAAAGACCATAAACAGTTTTAGCAGCGTCAGCAGAATAACATTCGAACACATCAGAGTCTAAACGAGTCCCCCATACGTATTCAGTTTTGTGTTCAGCGTGAAACGCTTTCAAACCGGTAGTGTCTTTCATTGCCTTGTTCCAAACCAAATCAGACATTACCTCATACAATAATATTCCATCATGGTATTCTGTGACTAGTGCTTTAAAATCAGGGTATTTACCTGTAAGTTTTGATTCTTCATAATCCAAGATTGTTTTCTTTTCCCAAATTTTATATTGATTGTCAATTAAAACGTTAATTGATCCTATGTCACGAATTCCTCTCTGGTTGTCTTGAAGGAATTGAGCAAACTCTCTAGAGTTGAATTTCTTCTTGTCCATTGCAAACAAAGGCTTGTTCTTTGTCACTTGATCAGCGCTGAATTTACCTTCGAAGTAAGTTGAATCAACATTTTCATAGAACCATTTCAGCCCTTTCTTTGACTTATCTTTGAATTTATACTCTGTTTTCATTTTAGCAACGAATGAATTTTGAGTTTGTTTAGAGCGTTCGTCTTTTGCAACTCTTGAAGATAAGTTCTCTTCTAGGGTTTCAAATCCCGGCACTTCCGTCCAATTTAAACGTTTCACGATATGAAAACCGTAATCTGTTTTTACTGGCATACTATAATCACCATCATTCTTTAACTTGAACGCAGCGTCCTCAAATGCAGGAACCATTCGTGTTGTTGTTCCTGTTCCAAATGTTGGAAGCTTTCCTTGTTTATCAACAGAAGATGGATCATCAGAGAATTTCTTTACCAATTCTTCGAAGTTCCCTCCTTTGTTTAGCAAGTCATAAATTTCATCAATTTTCTTGCGAGCATCATCCATTGCAGGTTGTCCGTCAGACTCTCTTGCTGCAACCATAATGTGAGCAGTTTCGATACTTCCTCTTGCCGCTCGTTTTTCATCTACTTTTAAAATATGGTACCCGAATCGCGTTCTAAATGGCATTGAAATTTTTCCAAGCTCAGTATTGTATGCTTTATCTTCGAATTGGTAAACCATTTGGAAAGCTGTAAAGAATCCAAGGTCACCTTCGTTGTCTACTGCTGAAGGATCTTGAGAAGATTTTTTAGCAACTGCTCCGAAATCTTCACCTCCTTCAATTCTCTCTTTAAGCGCCATTATCTTGTTCCAAGCAACCAACGTATCTGCAGGAGATGCCTTAGGATCAACTTTCATCAAAATATGTGAAGCACGGACTTCATTTGCTGTTCTTGTATAAGCCTCTTTAACTAAAGCCTCGGTTTTTAAAGAATCAACCAAATAGGGAAGGGCCAATTGTTTTGTATAACCTCTTAATTCTTTTACCAATTTTGGAATTGTATCGTATCCCAAATCTTCAGCCTCGGCTACTTTAAGTTTGAATTTAGTAAATAACTCAACGTATTCATCAAGTGATTCTTTATCGTACTTGGGGGAGTTGTTGTTCTTTAGGTAGATTTGAAGAAATTCAGTTTTTGTGATTTTTTTATCATCAATTGTCATGATAACTGGGTCGTCTTGACTGAATGCTGTTGATCCTAAAATCAAAGTGAAGGTTAAAAGAATAAATTTATTCATAGTGTATATTAAATTATGGACTGCCAAATATAACGTCTTTAGTCCTGTTAACGTTTGGTTTGAAATTATTTTATGCTATAATTTGGTGCTTCTCTTGTTATCGTAACATCATGTGGGTGGCTTTCAAGTACACCTGCACTTGTTATCCTAACAAATTTTGATCCTTTTAGTTTGTCGATGCTTCCAGCCCCGCAATATCCCATTCCTGCTCTAAGCCCACCAATGATTTGGTACATTACTTCGTTCAGTTTCCCTTTGAATGGCACACGACCAGAGATTCCTTCAGGAACTAATTTTTTGTCATCGTTCTCATCTGCCTGAAAGTATCTGTCTTTAGATCCTTGTTGCATTGCTTCAATCGATCCCATTCCTCGGTAAGTTTTGAATTTTCTTCCCTGAAAAATAATTGTCTCCCCCGGTGATTCCTCAACTCCTGCGAACATTGAACCAACCATAACGGCATCTGCTCCAGCCGCAATTGCTTTCACAATATCTCCTGTATATCTAATACCACCGTCTGCAATAACGGGAATACCTGTTCCTTCAAGAGCAATTGCCACGTCACTTATAGCAGATAACTGAGGCACGCCAACTCCGGCAATAATTCGAGTTGTACAAATTGAACCTGGGCCAATTCCAACTTTAACAGCATCGGCTCCCGCTTCAACTAAGAAAAGTGCGGCCTCAGGAGTTGCAATGTTTCCTGCAACAACTTCGAGTGTGGGGAATTTGGTTTTAACTTCCCTTAATTTCGCACCAAATGACGCCGTATGTCCGTGAGCAGTGTCAATAACGATGGCATCAACACTTGCTTTTACTAAGGCTTCAACTCTTTCAATCGTATCGTCTGTTACACCAACAGCTGCAGCAACCCTTAATCGACCATAGCTGTCTTTGCAAGAATTTGGATGCTCTTTGACTTTTATAATGTCTCTAAACGTGATTAATCCGATCAATTTATTGTTCTCATCAATCACCGGTAATTTTTCAATTTTATTCTCCTGCAAGATAGCCTCCGCTGTCGTTAGGCTCGTGTTCTCTTTTGTTGTAATGATGTTTTTTGAGGTCATTACTTCAAGGATAGGTCGCGAATGATTTTTTTCAAATCTCAAATCACGGTTCGTTACGATTCCTTTCAATGTTCCGTTTTTGTCAACTACAGGAATACCACCGATCTTATTTTCTTGCATTATTCTCAAAGCGTCAGCAACAATTGCATTTTCTTCAAGAGTAACAGGATCAAGGATCATTCCACTTTCAGAACGCTTCACTTTTCTAACTTGAAGAGCTTGCTGTTCTATCGACATGTTTTTATGAATGACACCAATTCCACCCTGTTGAGCAATTGCAATTGCAAGACTCGACTCTGTTACGGTATCCATTGCGGCGGATACAATTGGAGTCATTACTTCTATGTTTCTTGTGATTTTACTTTTTAAGACTACTTGGTTCGGGAGAACTTCTGAAAAAGCTGGTACCAGTAGAACGTCATCGTAGGTTAAACCTTCTTTGATTTCGGAGATATTTGAGAGTGCCATATTTGAACCTATTTTTGAAATAAATTCTTGCAAAAGTACACATAATATATCGGATTAGTGACGAATTGTTAATTTATAAATAAGTCATTCAAATATTAAGATTAATTCGTTATTTTATTATCTAATTAAAGTAACGATAATTGTTTATGTTAAAGAAATCAAATTCTTTTTGTCAAATTGATTATAATGGTTACCCTTGTGATGTATATTAAATGAACAACTTGAAAAACGCATTAATCTTTTTGTTTGCTCTTTCTCCATTAATAGGGATGACTCAACGCGCTGACAGTACTTATCTAGATTCAAATCTGATTCAATTATCCGGTGTTGTAATTAACGAAGAAGATTTGGAGCCAATGCCTTATACAACCATTTTTGATAAAACGGTAAGAAGAGGTGTTATCGCTGATTACTACGGCTATTTTTCAACGGTAGTATATCCTGGAGATACATTGTACTTTAATTATTTTGGATACAAGACTTCAACATTTATTGTTCCTGATTCTTTGGAAGATAATCGGTATTCGATGATTCATATGCTTCATAAAGATACACTAAACTTGCCCGAAGTGGTGGTTTATCCTTGGCCTTCCAAAGAAGATTTTGCTAGAGCTTTTATTGAAATGAGACCTTACGATGACGCTTTGAAAAGAGCCCAACGTGAATTGTCTGGAGAGAGTTTAGCATTTGTTGCCGCACGCTTAGAAGGAGACGCGTCTCTGGCTTATGGAATGACACAGCAGCAGAATTACAATCGAGTGTATACTCAGAATCAATTACCAGCAAACAATTTATTTAACCCTTATGCTTGGGCGAAGTTGGTTAAGGATTGGAAGGATGGCAAGCTTGCTAGGAAGTAGAAAATCATAATTTATTTATTTCGTATTGTTTCTCATTTTTCGCATGTGCATGCGCATATTTACTTGAAATTGTCTGCGAACCATTTTTTTATAATTTATTGATCTATATTGCCATTGGCAATAACGAAATATGCAAACCAATACTACGAGTTCCAAAATATGGTGCCTACTTTTAATTAGTTGCACGCTGATTGTAATTCTCATTCTGCTTTTTGTTGGTGCAGAGGGATATTTCGAGCAAAGCGTGAGTGGGTTAATTGATAATCAGAAATCATCTGCTTTCACGAGTTTTTTAGTGCTTTGTTCAGACATTGTATTGCCTGTTTGCTTTGTCTATAATTATTTCGGTAGTATCTCAAACAGTCAAGATGCGTTTCTAATTTCCTTTGGAATTTCAATAGCGAATTCCTTTTCCCTAATCGATCGTAGGAAAAAAAGTACTTACCTCTAAACCAAAAAACATTGAATAAAATAGTAGTATTGATTATGCTCGCGATCTCGATTTCGAGTTTTGGGCAAAAAAACAAGAAATCGGAAAGCACTAAAGTTAAAAAAGATAGAAAGGTAAAAGTGCTACCTGTTCCAGCTTTTGGTTACTCGCCAGAGACCAGAGCCTATGTCGGAGCGGTAGCTTTGTTTACTTTGGATTTGTATAAAGATTCTCTTACCCGAACATCGAATGCTAAGGTAGAGTTCAATTATACATGGAATAAGCAGAGTATTCTTGAGGCGCAGTGGAGCTACTTTTTTAAGGAAGAAAAATGGTTTACGGATGGTAAGTTTCACCTTTCGAAATATCCAGATCAATATTTCGGGATTGGATCATATTCCGAAGATACATTGGGGATAACATTCAATAGCAATCGATTGATTTCTAAGATAGATGTGCTTAAGAGGGTTCGTAAAAGCTTGTTTGCTGGAATAGGTCTTGAATACATTAAGTACAGTAAAATATCAGGAGATAATTTGGGAACATTTGATGAGTTGAGAAATCAGGAGAATTTTGAAATCTCTGTTGATGGGATTTTTGATTCAAGAAACAACTTGTTGAATTCAACTTCAGGAAAGTACGCAAATGTTTCTGTTGGATACAATCTCGGTGCAAATGAATACGTGAAAACTAGGGTGGATTTAAGAACCTACAAAACGTGGCAGGATAAGTATACGTTTGCCGTGAGGTTCTTTAACGAGTTTACGAACAATGCACCGAACTTCTACGATATGGCTAAAATGGGAGGTGATATTAACGGAAGAGGATACTTTTACGGACGATATAGAGACAATAACTTGAGTTCGCTGCAAGTAGAGGGGCGTTTTGATATCTGGTGGAGATTGGATTTAGCGGTCTTCGGAGGGCTATCTTCGGTGTATTCTGGATTCGATAACCTCAGTGCTTCTAGGATTGCTCCCAATTACGGTTTCGGTCTTCGAATATTAGCGGATAAAGCTGAAAATATAAATCTAAGGTTTGATTATGCCTTGGGAATTGATGGACAATCAGGGTTCTACGTATCGTTTGGAGAATCTTTTTAAAATAAATGAAAAATTGATTAGTAAACAGTTGTATGTAGCGGTTTTAGAAAGCGTTCCTGACGAATATAAAAATACTACGTTATTAATGCCAATGACCTGTGATATTTGCCCTAGCAAAACGAAATTATTATCAGATTAACTCAACTACATAAATCCAGGAGAAATAGATCCATATTCTTTCAAATAAAATTCTAGAATTTTCTATGAAATCACTTAATTCCCAAAGACAGCTGCTTTGGTTTAGATGAATTGAAAACTGGATACGCCAAGAAATACTTCTCAACTGGATTTGAAAGTGCGGAGATATTCAAGTTATCCGATGCTTTTGTAACATCCATAATTTCACCCGACTTCATCAGCAAGTTAATGTTTTCCTTCTCGTTGTTGTATGCGTTATTTGTAAGCTTGCTTGTGTAAACAAAATGTTCCACTTCAGTGTCACTTAGTTCTAAGTTATCGCAAACAATGCTTTTTGTTTCTTGAATTCGTTCTTTACTAAATGGAGTTTTGGAAACTTCAATTTTGAACAAACGTCGATCAATAATTCGGACAGCCAGTTCCGATAGAACTTTATCATCAGAGGTTTGCCAAACCTTTATTGCGCCAAGAATATCATAATCATCGAGTTGTGCGAATCGTTCAAGAACCTTCGGATTCGATTTGAAATCATCTGCGGTAATATTGTTCTTCATAAAAAAGGCGAGGGCAGGACTAGCGAAAATCTCTTCGCCTTGTTGAAACAACTCTTTGGCTCTTCGCAAAACATGAATCAGCATAAACTCAGCCGCAACAACCGTTTTATGAAGGTATACTTGCCAATACATTATTCTTCTTGCAACGATAAACTTCTCAATCGAATAAACTCCTTTTTCTTCAAGAACAAGGTTTCCATCGGAAACAGTCATCATTTCAATGATTCGATCGCTTCCTATTTTTCCTTCGCTAACTCCAGTGTAGAAGCTATCTCTGTTCAAATAATCCATTCGATCCATGTCCAATTGGCTTGAAACCAGTTGATGCAAGAACTTTTTGGGATAGGTATTTCTAAATATTTCTAGAGCAAGATCCAATTCACCATTGAGTTCTTCACTCAAGCGCTCAATGAAAAAAGTTGAGATGTCTTCGTGTGAAACTCCACTAACGATATCATGCTCAAGCGCATGGCTAAATGGTCCGTGACCGATATCATGAAGTAGGATCGCAAGTAATGCAGCTTCCTCTTCCGGTTCTGTAATTTCATGACCCTTTCTGCGGATTGTCGCGATGGCTTTCGACATGAGATGCATGGCACCCAAAACATGGTGAAAACGCGTGTGTAAAGCTCCCGGATACACCAAGTGTGTTAGTCCGAGTTGCTTGATTCTCCTTAGTCTCTGAAGAAAAGGATGTTCTATAACGTCGAAAATAATTTCCTGTGGGATTGAAATAAATCCATACACGGGATCGTTGAATATTTTCTTTTTGTTATTAATGTTGACTTTCGATTGCAATTGCATACTTTTAATTCCGAATGTCAAATCTATAAAATATAAGGCATATGCAAGTAAAAATCCTTTGGGCAGACGATGAAATAGACTTATTAAAACCACATATTCTGTTTCTTGAATCTAAAGGTTACGAAGTTGTACCTGTTAATAACGGCTCTACAGCGGTTGATAAAAACAGAGAAGATGAGTTTGATATTGTGTTTTTGGATGAGAACATGCCGGGGATTAGTGGGTTGGATGCGTTGGCTTTAATAAAGAAAGACAAACCGCACGTTCCTGTTGTTATGATCACTAAAAGTGAGGAGGAACATATTATGGAAGAGGCAATCGGAAGTAATATTGCTGATTACTTGATAAAACCTGTGAATCCGAATCAAATTTTGCTTGCAATAAAAAAGAATCTAGATAAGAGTAAACTCGTTTCTCAAACAACGAATTCCAATTATCAGAAAGAGTTCAAAGAGCTTGGAATGCAATTGAACAGTCGTTTGGATGTCAAAGAATGGTTTGATCTTTACGAACAATTGGTGTATTGGGAATTGAAACTTCAAAACATTGAAGACTCTGGAATGCAAGAGATTCTAAATATGCAAAAGAAGGAGGCAAATACGCGGTTTTCTAAATTTGTAGAAGACAATTATCTCGATTGGTTGAATGGAGTAGAGGAGTCACCACAAATGATTCACACCTTATTCAAAAACAAGATTAATCCAATTTTAGAAAATGAATCTGCTTTCGTTTTGGTCATTGATAATTTAAGGTACGATCAATGGAAAGTGCTAAGTCCAATATTTTCTAAGTATTTCACGATCAATAATGAGGAAATCATTTATTCGATTTTGCCAACCGCAACTCAATATGCTCGAAACGCTTTTTTTGCAGGGCTTATGCCTTCCGAAATTGCTAAGAAATACCCCCAATATTGGTTGAACGAACAAGATGAAGGAAGTAAAAATAAATTCGAGTCACAACTTTTAGAAACGCAATTGAAGCGTTTGGGAAGGGATATGAAATGGTCATACAATAAGATCACAAACCTCGATGCTGGAAAGCGACTTTCCGATAATTTTGACAAGCTTTTAGACAATAAATTAAATGTTATTGTTTGGAATTTTGTTGATATGCTTTCTCATGCTAGAACTGACATGGAAGTGATTAAAGAACTGGCCGATGACGAATCTGCATACAGATCTTTGACCTTGTCGTGGTTTGAGCATTCACCACTTCATGACATCGTTAAGAAATGTGCTGAAGCAGGTAAGAAGCTTATCGTTACAACTGATCACGGAACAGTTCGTGTAAACAATCCTGTTAAGATAATGGGGGAGAGAAGTACAAATTCGAACTTGAGGTACAAAGTAGGTAGAAACCTTTCTTACAAGGAGAAGGAAGTTTTCCAAATTAAAGATCCGTCGGAAGGTTATTTGCCGAAAAGTGGGCTTTCTTCGGAGTTCGTATTCACAAAAGAGAATGACTTTTTCGTGTATCCGAGCAACTACAATCATTTTGTTAAGCATTACGGGAACACCTTTCAGCACGGTGGGATTTCTCTTGAAGAAGTTCTAATTCCTTATGTTGAATTGGAACCTAAGACTGAAAAAGGCGCTACAATTGAAAGCCAACCGACAGAAGCACCAAAAAGAGATGTTTCCAGATTTTCAAGAAGAAGAAAGTAGTTTGGAACTATAAATTGGTTCTGTTTCAAACACTTCCAAAGACAGTTGAATAGTGAATCGAACAATCGAACAATCTAACGATTAAATAATCGAATAATCGATTATGAACGTAACATTACCCTGCTAAATTCAGTATTATAAAACATGGAGACGAAGTTGGAGATAAGGATAGAGTCAGTTAGTGACATCCCTGGAGCAGCCAAGGAGTTTTTGGATACCGTTGGGCACCGTAAAGTATTTGCTTTTGATGCTGAAATGGGGGCCGGAAAAACCACGTTTATTTTAGGTTTACTTGGAGCTATGGGAATAACCAATCCCGATGGATCACCGACTTACTCTCTTGTTAATGTTTATGAAAGCGAAATGTTTGGCAAAGTTTATCATTTTGATTTATACAGAATTAATAGCGAAGAAGAGGCTCTAGATATTGGAGTTGAAGAAATACTTTATTCGGATGGTGTTTGTTTTATAGAATGGCCAGATAAAATTAAAGATCTACTTCCTGATAACACGATTTGGTCGTATATTAGTAAAAATGAAGATGAGAGTCGAACCTTAACTGTTGAAGTATGATTACAGATCCAGAAATCCTCAAGGAATTAATGAAACAGGGTAGCCTTCTTCCAAAAGAAGAAATGCTTGAAGTTGCTCGAAAAAAAGGAAATCTCTATATCGGGATTCCCAAAGAAATTTCATTTCAAGAGCGACGTGTGGCCTTGGTGCCAGAAACCGTTTCGCTTTTAGTAGCTAATGGTCATAGGGTTAAAGTTGAAACCAAAAGTGGTGAGACGGCAAATTTCACTGATAACGATTATAGCGAGGCAGGAGCAGAGATTTGTAACGATAAAAAAGAAATATTTCAATGCGATTTAATATTTAAGGTCGCGCCGCCTTCAGAAGAAGAGGTTGAAATGATGCAAGGAAACCAAACACTGATTTCAGCGCTTCAGATTTCAATACAGCCAAAGCAGATTCTAAAAAAGCTTATGGAAAAAAAGATTACTGCAATTGCTTGGGATTATATCCGAGATGAAAGTGGTGTTTTTCCAGTGGTTAGAACGCTTGGCGAGATAGCAGGCACGACTTCAATGCTCGTTGCTGGTGAACTTTTGTCTTCTGTAAATGGAGGTAAAGGAATGATGCTCGGCGGAATTGCGGGCGTACAACCAACTGAAATTGTGGTTATTGGAGCAGGAACGGTTGGCGAATATGCGACTCGTGCTGCTTTAGGACTTGGAGCTTCGGTTAAGGTATTTGACAATTCACAATCACGTTTAAGACGCCTTCAAACGACTTTGGGAACTCGGATTTTTACTTCAGTTATTCAGCCGAAAGTATTGGCCAAATCGTTGATGAGAGCCGATGTTGTAATTGGCGCTTTGAGAGCTCCACTTGGACGAACTCCTTGCGTGGTAACAGAAGAAATGGTTTCGAATATGAAAGAAGGCTCTGTTATTGTAGATGTTAGTATTGATCAGGGGGGGTGTTTTGAAACTTCTCAGATAACAAACCACGATAAGCCTACGTTTGTGAAGCATGGCGTTATTCATTACTGTGTTCCAAACATTCCTTCTAGAGTTTCGAGAACTGCATCTTTTGCATTGTCCAATATATTCTCTCCTATCCTTGTGGAAATGGGTGTTAAAGGAGGTTGTAAAGAAATGATTATTTCCGATCCTGGATTCCGAAATGGAGTTTATATCTACAAAGGAACTCTAACCAGTGAAGTTCTTGGGAAAGTATTTGATTTACGATATAAGGATATTGAATTGTTGTTGCTAGGAATGAAGTAATTTTAAAAGAATTATGAATTAGAAATTATGAGTTATGAATTTTTTGGTCACTCTCAATTAATAATTCTTCAATTAATAATTCATAATTAAAATGATCACTCCTCTCAATCTTCCAAAAGCCCCTCTTAAACTATCCAAAAAAGACGGTCAAGTTTTTGTTTGGTGCATTTTGCGTAAGAAGAATCTCGTTTGTACACCTGAAGAATGGGTTCGTCAGCATGTTGTTCACTTTTTGATAGGTAATGGAGTTCCACAAGGTTTAATCGCTTCAGAATTTAATTTAGAATACAACGGCCGTTCGAAAAGGGCTGATTTAGTCGTGTTTGACAGAGAGCAAAATCCAATTCTTATTGTTGAATGCAAAGAGCCTCGGGTAGAATTGACCCAAGCGGTTTTTAATCAAATCGCGGGTTACAATCATGAACTTCGCGTTGAGTATCTAATGATGACGAATGGCCTCGATCATATTTATTGCCATGTAAACCAAAGTACGGGAGAAGTTCAATATTTGAAAGAGCTTCCCAATTTATTTTAATCTATTTGAGAGCTATGGAAATGGCCAAAATTTTAGAAATAATTCTATCTAAAGTAGTATTGGTAGATGGATTCATCCGTAGAATGTATCTTGAAAACATAGAGTCAACTTATCTGTAGAGCTCTGATGAAATGACCAACTTACACTTATTAAAAGAATGAAGCTGGCTGATTATCCTAAATGATTGCTCTTCAGCGATCAATATTTCGTTTCTTATTCGATTTAAGAGGTATTATTTTAGTCTTGGACTGGACTAATTTCAAACGGAACTGATTTTTTTTCACTCTTCACATACAGGATTGTTTCTTCATTTCCCATGAACATTTTAAGTTTCGCTTTCTGAACATCTTCTATCGTAAATGTTTTTTCACTCGTTCCATCGCAGCTAATGACTAACTCATAATTTTCAGGTTTGCAGTTCCATGATCCTTTTAAATACTCTTCCTCGTCGAAGTAAATCAGTGTGCCATCCGAATAAAAACAAAATGAATTTCAGTTGTAAAGGATCTACTTTCGCCATCTAATTTATAACTTACCAAAAACATTTTCTTTCCATAGAAATTTGCCAATGGAGTCGCAACTGTTGATTCCTTTGGAACTAGCTTCTCCTTTGCAGCAGGCGTTTTCTGTGCATTAACTGCGAATCCAACCGAATTGAATAAAAAAAGTACAAATATATTATTTCATAATTGTCAATTTATTTTTAAGTTTTGTATTGCAATTTTAATACCAAAATGGATACTAATCTTCCAACTTAAATTCAGATGTTCTATGGAACGTAATGTCCGGATAGTCTTGTTCCGCCATCGTTAACAGGAACGAAGTCTCTGCAAGGAATACGAGATTGTCTTCTCTGTCTAAGGCAACATTGCTTGTTTTGGCTTTTCTAAATCTTTCAAGCATATCAGCGTTTTCCGTAGTGATCCAGCATGCTTTGAAATAATTTTTTGGTAAGAACCTACATTTTGCCCCGTATTCGTGCTCTAAGCGATATGAAATAACTTCAAATTGAAGTTGACCCACCGTTCCGATAATCTTACGGCTTCCGGGCTGTTGAATAAATAATTGGGCAACTCCTTCGTCCATCAACTGGCGAATTCCTTTGTCTAATTGCTTAGATTTCATTGGGTCCAGATTTTCCAACTCCATGAAAATCTCTGGAGAAAAGCTAGGGATTCCCTTAAATACAAAAGACTCACCTTGATTTAGCGTGTCACCAATTTTAAAATTTCCTGAATCGTAAAGTCCGATTACATCGCCTGGATAAGCCTCGTCAATTATACTTTTGTCCTGTGCCATAAAAGACGTCGGGTTCGGGAATTTCATTTTTTTGGAAAGTCGAACATGGTTGTAAAATGTATTTCTTTCGAATTTTCCAGAAACGATTCTTAAGAATGCAATTCTATCTCTGTGCTTTGGATCAAGGTTGGCGTGAATTTTAAATACAAAACCAGAAAATTTAGCATCATTCGGTTCAATTCTTCCTTGATCTGTATCTCTTCCACGAGGTGAAGGGGAGATGCGACAAAAGGTATCTAGAAGTTCTTTCACGCCGAAGTTATTCATTGCCGAACCAAAGAAAACAGGCGCTACATCACCTGAAAGATAGGATTCTCGATCAAAAGGATCGTAAACCCCGTTAATCATTTCAACTTCTTCTCGAAGTTCATCAGCCGCTTCTTGTCCAATAATATCGTCCAATTCGGGGTTGTTCAAGTTTTCAAAAGGAACGACATCGGCCGAAATTCCAGTTTTGTTTCCTTGAAATAAATTTAGATTGTTGTCAAATAAATTGTAAACGCCTTTGAAACGATCTCCCATTCCAATTGGCCAAGCCAAAGGACGCACCTTTATTTTTAGTTTGTCTTCCAGTTCATCCAATAGATCGAATGCTTCTTTACCATCTCTATCCATTTTGTTTACAAAGATGATCACGGGTGTTTTTCGCATTCGACATACTTCCATCAATCGCTCTGTTTGCGCTTCCACACCGCTTGCAACATCGACAACCAATATAACGCTATCTACAGCCGTAAGTGTTCTAAACGTATCCTCAGCGAAGTCTTTGTGACCAGGAGTATCAAGAATGTTAATTTGTTTTCCAGAATAATTGAAAGCCATTACAGAAGTTGCAACAGAGATTCCTCTTTGCTTTTCAATTTCCATAAAATCGGAAGTAGCTGACTTTTTAATTTTACTGTTCTTAACAGCTCCAGCAGATTGAATTGCTCCACCAAAAAGAAGTAATTTTTCCGTTAATGTTGTCTTACCAGCATCTGGGTGGGATATTATCCCAAACGTTCTTCTTTTTTCTACCTCTTCTGCGTTGCTCATAGCTGTTCAAATTCAGGGGCAAATTTAAAAGAAATTAACGCAATGAAGTGTGATTCTTTCATTATACTGATGAAACAGCTCTTTTTGTGTTTGATGTCAAACAAATGGGTTCTTAAAACCATTGTTAACCGTTACATTGTGCACTATTTTTCACAAAAAAAAGAGGCGCCCAATCATTGAGCGTCTCTTGAGTTAGATATATTTTAATTGAATCGAAAGACATCCAGTTTTCATGAAAACCTTTTGACCGCTCTTAACTTTTACTAATCTATTTGAAGATTTAATTTCAGCGATGTCATCCGTTGCCAGGCAATGCATCGTTCCTCATGTGCTAGCTTTAAATTCAATTTTTCCGAATACTTTCGTTCGTTTTAACTCAAACGTATTTGTTTTTGAATCTTTATTGTAATAAGGCACTGAATAAGCACTTGCGATGCTTGAAATGAATAGGGATATCATTCCTAAGCGATTGATTTTGCATTCATAATGCGCTCTATCAATTGGTTTCGATTAAAGTACAGATTATTATTTTGATTAAGTATTAAGCTTGGTGAAAAATATTAAATCGTAGAGAAGAAGGGATGAAGTACGTTGTTTTTGAAATTCCTGATCCCATGTAAACCTTGAGATATTTTCAACCTAGAGTAATTATACAGTTGTCTTTGAATAGATTTTGCTACCTGTGGTTTAAGGCTTCGAGAAGCGACTTGTTGAACTTGGTATGAATCCTTACCACAAAGGCTTATATTTTAGATAAATAAGCAATTGTTTCAACATTACCGCTACCTTTGCGCACATACATTATAAATGACATTTAAAGATTTAGGGTTAATTGAACCCATTCTAGACGCTCTCGAGCAAAAGGGCTATACACAACCAACACCAATCCAAGAACAGGCGATTCCAATCTTATTAAAAGGAAAGGACCTACTTGGTTGTGCTCAAACAGGAACTGGAAAGACAGCCGCATTCGCGATTCCAATTATCCAGTTAATTCAAAAAGGAACTACTTCTGAAGAAAAAGGGCGTAGAAAAATAAAAGCACTCGTTGTTACACCTACACGTGAGTTGGCGATTCAAATCGGTGAAAACTTTACGGCTTACAGCAAGAACACACGACTGAGAAATACAGTGATTTTTGGAGGTGTAAAGCAAGGATCTCAGACAAGCGCGCTTAGAGGAGGAGTTGATATTTTAGTTGCGACACCAGGAAGGTTATTGGATTTGATGCAGCAAGGATTTATAACGCTTAAAGACATAGAGTATTTCGTACTCGATGAGGCGGATCAAATGCTTGACATGGGATTCATCCATGACATTAAAAAATTATTAGCAAAATTACCTTCTCAACGTCAATCATTATTTTTCTCGGCAACAATGCCAGAAAGTATTGTAGAGCTTTCAAGAAAGATTTTAGGTTCGTACGAAAAGGTAACGATTCAACCAGAGCAGGCAACTGCGGAGAGAGTTGAACAAGCGATTTATTTCGTTGCAAAGAAGGATAAACCGGATTTGTTGGCGCATTTAATTCACGAGCAGAATCCAGAATCTACTTTAGTGTTTTCAAGAACAAAACACGGAGCTGATAAGATCGTTCGAAAGTTAGAGAAGTCGGGGATTAAGGCCGCAGCTATTCATGGGAATAAATCTCAAAATCAACGACAGAAGGCTTTAGGGAACTTTAAAAAAGGAGAATTAAGCGTTTTGATTGCAACGGATATTGCTGCAAGAGGAATTGATGTTTCTCAATTGGAAATGGTAATCAATTACGATTTGCCTAATGTTGCGGAGACTTATGTACACCGCATTGGTCGTACAGGTAGAGCTTCAGCAAGTGGTGTTGCAGTTTCGTTTTGTGATATCGATGAGAAAGCGTACTTGAAGGATATTCAAAAATTGATTAACACTGTGATTCCTGTAATTGACGATCACCCTTTTCCAGATGATGGAACGCAAATTCCAACGAAGCCGGGAAAAGGTGGAGGAGGCGGTGGAAATCGCGGTAGAGGCAATGATAGAAATCAAAACAGCAGCGGAAAAAGAAACAATAATAACAGCAGACGTCGAAGCGATTCACGTGATCGTCGCTCTTAGAAAATAAGATTAGAACAAAAAGCTGTCTCTGTTCAACCTAATCCTTAGGTATTCTATCAAAGTAAGGTATGGTCTAGCCGAAAACAAAACGGTCTTTGTACGTTAGAACTTCATCTATCACGTTTACTTAGACTCTCTTATTATCACACCAATCTCCATTGCCATTGGCATAGGATCTTGTGGCATGTTGTGTTGTATAACATAAGTATATGTTCCTATTTCCTCGAATTTCTTTCCTTTCTCGACTATGTGTTCACTATCCCATATATCCAAAGAACCTTCACCGATATAATCACCGTTGTCTTTTCTTACGGTAAGATCAAACTCAGAAATGGTTTCCTTTCCGCTTGGACTTTTTTCAGTAACCTTAACCTTTGCCGTTTTGTAAGGATATCCTTCGGCATATCTAAATGAGAGACTCAAGTCATAATCCATGCTATTGTCTTTAATTGGAACTTCAAATTTACGTGCGTCCTTCCTTTTCCATTCTATTTCTGGAGACAATTCTTTGTGCTCATTGTAAATTTCTCCTTCTGGAGTACATGAAGATAAAAGGATTCCGACAAAGAATAGTTTGATGATATTGTTCATGTGAATTGTTTAGCTTATGAAATGCAAGTTAACAATAAAGTCACATCAACGATTCGGAATCGAATTGGTATGGTTAAAATAGTTTAACTTTAAACAGAAAGACAAATTGTGTAACGTCAGCGAAAGTTCAACTAGTTGGCAAGATTTCGTTCCATTCAAATGCTAAAAAAAATTGTAATTTGCATCAAATCTCTTTAAAGAATCTATTATGAAATTTAAATTATTCTTTACAATTTTCTGTTCGTTCCTATATTTATCAGCGGATGCACAGCAAACCATTAATGCCTCTATAATAAATGGTGGAATTCAAAGGGATTATATTTTATACGTTCCAGCAAGTTATACTGGGACAACGGCAGTGCCATTATTGCTCAATTTTCACGGCCTAACAAGCAATGCAACCCAGCAAATGTTTTATGGTGACTTTCGATCAATCGCAGACACAGCAGGATTCATTATCGTGCATCCAGAAGGAACTCTTGATAACAATGGAAATACACACTTCAATGTGGGATGGGGAGCAAGTACAGTTGACGACGTAGCTTTTTCAAGCGCATTAATTGATTTTATTTCGGCGCAATATAACATTAACCAAGACCGTGTTTATTCCACTGGAATGTCAAACGGAGGGTTTATGAGCTTTAAATTGGCTTGCGAATTAAGTGATCGAATTGCTGGAATTGCCTCTGTTACCGGTTCTATTTTGCCGTTTACACTTTCGAGCTGCAATGCGCTTCATTCTACACCGATCATGCAAATTCATGGTACGAACGACGGAACTGTGCCCTACAATGGCGGAGCAGGATGGACAGAGCCAATAGGTTCTTTAGTTGATTATTGGGCCAGCTTTAATAATTGTACGGTAACGCCTGTAATAGAAAATATGCCGAACATCAGTATTATCGATGGAAGTACTGTTGAGAAAATTTCTTACCTCAACGGCTACAACTGCACGGAAGTGATACACTTTAAAATCACAAATGGAGGACATACTTGGCCTGGTTCTGTTATTCCTTTGTCAGCAACAAACTATGATATTAATGCTTCAATTGAGGTTTGGAACTTTTTATCCAAATACGACATTAATGGATTGATAAGTTGCGGAAACGTTGGTGTTAAGGAAGAAACACTAAATTCAGATTTATTTGTTTATCCTAATCCTGCTGAGGATAAATTACAAATTGATGGTCTTGATAATATTACTAATCTCCGCAAGTTGGTGATCACTGACCTTTCAGGAGCTGTTTTGATTTCGGCAAAAAACGCTGATAATGGAATTGATATTGCAGAATTGTCTTGTGGATTCTATTTGGTTCATATTGAACATGCAACTGGCAGGCGTTCAATCAAGTTCACAAAGCAGTAGGGATTAAGGTTCGATCGTTCTAAACGTTAAATTTATTCTAGGAATTTTCACTTTTTTTGCTGGTGGTAGACTGTGGAACCAATTTTTTTGGGTTGTACCTTTCATTATTAACAAGCTGCCCTTTTCTAAGAAAACAGAAACGGTTTGTTTTGATACTTTGTGTTTAAAGGAAAATTTGCGATCCGCTCCAAAACTTATTGAAGCGATCGCACCGTTCTTTTTCAAAGCCTCTTCGTCATCGCTATGCCAGGCCATTCCTTCTTCACCGCTATGATACAGATTAAGTAGGCAAGAGTTAAATGTTTCGCCTGACTTTTTCTCAATTAATTCTTTTACTTCTAGAAGTTCTTTGGTCCAAGGCAAAGCAGATTTAGTGGTCTTTGAATAGGTGTAATCGAACGGTTTGTCGCCATACCATGCTACTTTTCGCTTTGTAATTATCAATTTCCCGAAAATTATTGCCTTGTCGCTTTTCCATTGGATGTTCTTGAACAATTGTTCGAAGTATTCCTGGGATTTTTTAGTGTTAAGAATTGGACCGTAATAATTTACTTCTCCATCCTCCGGCAATATGTTTGGTATGGTATCGCTGTTAAATAAGTCCATCATTCGTCCAACTTTTAAATTTCATTGATTTTTCCCTGCTAAATATAACGTTACCATCAAATTCAGGTAAGAGCTCTAATTTTAATTTCAAGCGAGCTTGATCAAAGTTACTTGTACAAAAAAAACCAACCCTAAAAGGATTGGTTTTCATCTTTTTGGGTGGAAGACGGGATTCGAACCCGCGACCCTCGGTACCACAAACCGATGCTCTAACCAACTGAGCTACAACCACCATTTAATTGACAGTATCCCCATCAAATTGGAGGCGCAAATATATATAATTCCATCTATAATTTTCAAACCTGGGTAAGAAATATTAATTTAAATTCGAAGTATTTCAATTTAAGATTAAAGCAATATGCAAGATCACCTTATTAAAGAGTTTGGAATCAGAGTTTTTGACGAATCTTACACCAGGATTTTAAAATGCTTAAATCTTTTAAATGAAGACAAGATTTAGAACATGTTCTCTTTGGTTTAGCCAATAATCAGATTAATAAGGTAACAACTGTACAAGGATTCGAAGTCAGTGGTTTTTCCATTCTCATTCATGTTATTGAGCATTTCTCTTAACACACAGGGCAAATCTCACTGTTGACAAAGCTTATGAAAAATGAAGACCTCGGATATGGCAAAACATATCTAAAGGAAATCAATTAATGAATTGATTGAACGATTTTGAAGTTCTTTAACGACTCTTGTTGATAATCTTCCCTCCAAAGTTTTCATTCGTGCGGAATCTACGCTATTTTTACAGAAATAATTTTATATGCTTAAAGTAGGAGTTCTTGGTGCTGGTCATTTGGGTAAAATCCACATTCGACTTTTATTGGAATTGAATGATAAATTTGAATTCGTAGGTTTTTATGACCCGAGCGATGACAACGCTGCTGCAGCAATTGAGTCCTATAACATCAAACGCTTCGAAACAATCGATGAACTCCTCGACGCTGTTGATTGTGTTGATATCGTCACACCAACAATCTCGCATTTCGATTGCGCCTCAAAAGTACTTCGCAAGAGCAAACATGTATTTATTGAGAAGCCTGTTACCGAAACTGTTGAAGAGGCAAAGATCTTAAGCGATCTAGCGCATGAAGCAGGAGTGAAGGTTCAAGTAGGTCATGTTGAGCGTTTTAACCCAGCCTTTCAGGCCGCAGTTCCGTTCTTAAATAACCCGATGTTTATTGAAACGCACCGATTGGCTCAATTCAATCCTCGTGGAACTGACGTTCCTGTTGTTCTTGACTTGATGATTCATGACTTAGATGCTATTTTAAGTGTTGTAAAGTCAGGTGTTAAGAGGATTTCGGCGTCCGGAGTTTCTGTTGTAAGTGATACACCAGATATTGCAAATGCGCGAATCGAATTCGACAACGGATGTGTGGCAAATTTGACAGCGAGTAGAATCTCAATGAAGAACATGAGAAAATCAAGGTTCTTTCAGAAGGATGCATACATTTCAGTTGATTTCCTAACAAAGGAATTGGAGGTAGTGCGAATGGAAGATGTAGAAGGCGAATCAGATCAGTTTGATATAGTTTTGGAATTGGGCAAGGGTAAGCCGTCGAAGAAAATTTTATTCGATAAACCGGATATTGAAGATGGAAATGCGATTAAGGAAGAATTATCTACTTTCGCAGACGCAATTGTAAATGATACAACACCGATCGTTTCCATTGAAGATGGGAGATTGGCGTTGGAAGTGGCACAACAAATTGTAGATAAACTAAAGTCGTCGGCTTCGCTTGTTTTAGACAAATAAGCAGAAGGGATTTACGAAATAATAGAATTAGTATGAAAACATTCTTGATCTTTTTAGGCAGCTTGGCAATCCTTACGTCATGTGTTAAAAACAATCCAGATGCTGTATGGTTAAAGGTGAATGAGTGGGATCTTGTTACAAACGTTCCTGGAAACACAGAAGGTGTACTAACACAAAATATTTCTGATGCTTGGGTATATGTAGATGATAAGTTGATAGGCGTATTCGAAGTTCCTTTTAAAATCCCTCTTTTGGTCAGTGGAGAGAATAGAAAAATCACGCTTTATCCAACCATCAAAAACAATGGGATCTCAGCGACAAAAAGAATTTATCCGTTCTTAGTGCCGTATGAGATTGCAACAGATTTAATTCAGAACGACACGATTACTCTGAATCCAGTAACAAACTATTATGTAGAAACTCAGTTTCATATCATAGATTTCGAATCGGGACCAAATGATGGTATTATTGAAAGTGGAAATTCAGTCGCTTCTCTAGTTCAAACCAATGATCCACTTGTTCTTGTCGAATCAATCAATCAGGCGACTTTTGGACGTGTGACGCTAAACAGTTCATTTCCAAATTGGATTGCAAGAACAGATTTCTCTCCAGTTACACCATTTCCTCAGTCAGGAGCGGAGGTTTATTTAGAGCTTGATTACCATACTACATTGGATGTTTTGACAGGTGTGGCTTCTGAAAAGAACGGAGAAGTAGTCGAAAATCCAAATGTTCAATTCAATAGACAAGACCCAGATAGTGTGGCCGTTACCTGGAAAAAAATCTATATCGATATGCAAACGATTATTTCTGGCTCTCCATCTGGAAGCGATTTTCAGGTAACATTTGAATCATTATTACCTGAAGGAATTGATGATGGAGAGATTAATATTGATAATATAAAAGTGGTACATTTTTAAATGAATTCTCGTCTCCTCACATTTCTTCTTATTCTTCTTGATTGGGCATTTTCTTGCTCAGGATGGGCGTTGTTCTATTTTTATAGAAAGACGAGCATTGAAGGGGAGGAATTTACGGTAAACACCTCGTTTTATTTGGGGATATTGTTTGTGCCCTTAATTTGGCTCTTCATTTATCTCCTGCAAGGAACGTATCAAGATGTTCGAAGATTGTACCGATTAAAAACGATCAATCTGACTTTCATTGGAACGATTTTGGGAGTTGTCGTTATTTTCTTCTTACTTCTTATTGATGACGAAATTAGCGGCTATAAACAGTATTATAAATCGCTCTTTGTTTTATTTGCTATTCAGTTTTCCGTTGTTTTTGTTCCTCGTTTTATTTTGGTCAGCTACATTGTTAAACGGATTCACTCTAAAAAATCTGGTTTCAAAACATTGATTATTGGTGGTAGTGAAAAGGCCGTTGAGATTTATAATGAAATCCAAGATCTACCTAAAGGAATTGGACATAAATTTATTGGATTCGTTAATATAAATGGAGTTGACAGGCTTTTAGAAGATAAGATTCAATACCTCGGTCATATCGATGATATTGAAAATGTACTTATTAATAATGAAATTGAAGAAGTTATTATTGCGCTAGAAAGTACGGAACACGACAAGATTCGATCGATTATTTCCCGCTTGGAAGTAGGAGATGTGAAGATCCGTGTTCTACCAGATATGTATGATATTTTGTCAGGAACGGTTGATATGAATAATATTTTTGGAGCACTGTTAATTGAAGTGAACTCTGAAGTAATGCCAGTTTGGCAACGCACCTTTAAACGTGTTATCGATATAGTAGCATCAATTATTTCATTGATTGTGTTTACGCCAATGTTTATTGTTCTAGCTGTTTTGGTGAAGTCTTCGTCTCGCGGACCGATCTTCTTTTTACAGGAAAGAGTAGGTAAGAATGGACGTCCATTTAAAATTGTGAAGTACAGAACGATGGTTGTCAATGCCGAAAAAGCAGGGCCTCAATTGTCCTCGTCAAACGATCCGAGAATCACTAAAATTGGCCGTTTCATGCGAAAAACGAGACTGGATGAATTCCCTCAATTTTACAATGTTTTGATTGGAGACATGTCTTTGGTTGGGCCACGACCAGAACGCCAATTTTATATTGATCAAATCGTTAAGATTGAGCCTCAATTCTTGGAGTTAACCAAAGTCCGTCCGGGAATTACATCTTGGGGACAAGTTAAATACGGGTACGCTGAAAATGTTGAGCAAATGTTGGATAGAATGAAGTTTGATCTATTATATCTTAAAAATAGAACGCTATCCCTGGATTTGAAGATTATGCTTTACACAATCTTGATCATTTTTAAAGGATCTGGGAAATAACTTTTTAGTTATGAATTATAAGCGATGAGTTATAATTGATTCGAAATGGTTACTAACCTCAAAACTCTACTTCACCCTTACCATAAACATTTCTTTTTCACCAATAAACCCTTTCAACTCATCATCAATGGCAATTGGACCAACACCTGCTGGAGTTCCAGTATAGATTAGATCTCCTTTTTTCAAAGTCATAAAATGAGAAACGTAAGCAATTAATTGATCGATATTGAAAATCATGTCCTTCGTTGAGCCTAGTTGGACTTGAGTTCCATTTTGAGTTAAGCTAAATTTAAGATCAGCAATATCAAGTGTGCTTTTATCGATGAATTCTTTTGATAGAGGAGCGCTTCCTTCAAAAGATTTTGCAATCTCCCATGGATGTCCTTTTTCTTTGCATTTTTTCTGTAAGTCTCTAGCTGTGAAATCAATACCTAGACCGATTTCGCTGTAATATTTATGAGCGAATCGTTCGGAGATGTTTTTTCCTACACGATTTATTTTTACAACCAATTCGCATTCAAAATGTATATCCTTCGAGAAATTAGGGTAATAGAAAGGAGTTCCTGGACGTAAAATAGCTACATCAGGCTTCATGAAAAACATCGGAACTGAAGGAATAGGCGAGTTCATTTCCTTCGCGTGATCCGCATAATTTCGACCTATACAAATGATTTTCATTTCTTGAATTTATTTTTAAGAGCATCCAGTTTGTTATCGAAACCTTTTATTTCGTTTTGAGAACTCTCTGCTTTGATTCTGTCCATTTCAGCTTTAAGACACTGTTTGGTATACAATGGGAAATCAGCGGACATCATCCAGCCGTAATAACCGGGCTCATTTATCATGACCTCTTTTACCGTTTTGTCTTTTTGTTTTCCGAAATTGTAAACAACATCGCCGTTTTCATTAATAGCAAGCCTTCCTGCGAAATCTGCACGTTTAACGTTTCCATGACGTGAAAACTCATCTAGGAAATCAACGTCTTCTTTAAGTTCATCATAATGCTTTATTTGAGCATCTAATACCTCCCAAGTGGCTTGGGCATCTGCAAGAGCACTGTGCGCATTCTTTAAATCTTTTTGACAGTAGAATTTATACGCTGCAACTAAAGTTCGTTGTTCCATTTTATGGAAGATGTTTTGAACGTCAATGTGTTTCTTTCCTGATAGATCGAATGAGCTCCCCGCACGAAGTAATTCTTCGGCAAGCATTGGTAAATCAAATTTATTTGAATTGTAACCTGCAAAATCGCAATCCTTCAAGAAAGCTTCTAATTCTGGCAGTGCTTCTTTAAGAGTAGGAGCATCCTTAATATCTTCCTCATAGATTCCGTGAATCTCACTTACGATTTTAGGAATTGGAATTTCTGGATTGAAACGTTGAAGGTAATTTTCTTGCGTTCCATCAGGAGCAATTTTAACAACCGCCAATTCAACAATACGATCATGGGTTACACTCAGTCCAGTAGCTTCGATATCGAAAATGGCAAGCGATTTTGTTAAGGAAATATTCATAAATCAAATATAAGAATGATAGGGAAGAGTAAGGCAAAAAAAAGCCTGTCTTGTTAATCAGGACAGGCTTTTAAATATTGTAGGGTCGCTTTTTGGATTTCGTATCTATGCTTTCGCTTTTATTATTCTGTTTTAAGACCTACATATTGGTAAGGGAAATACTTCTCTTTATTCGAAGCATCTTTAACATAATCAGGACCTTGAACGATAGCAGTAACAATTACTACATTCACTTTTCCTTTGAATGCTTCATCATTTTCGAAGTATGCAATAATATCGTACTTCATATTTTCAGCTCTAATTTTAGTCAACTTCTCATTTGTTTCAAACGTTTTCGTTGGCACAGTAGATGCAGAAGAATAGATGTTCACAGTGATTGACTCACGATCATCTTCTAGTTGTTTCTCAATTTCTTTCATGAATTTTTGAATTCACGTTCCGCAACATCACATTGTTTTAAACCAATTTGAGAATTCGCAATATTAATCGAGTTCTTATTTGAATTGGCAAGGAATAAATTATAAAATTCACGTGCCTTATCTAAATCATCATTGATATGATAACATTTACCTAAATCGTAATAGACATCAAATGGAGCACCAGTTTCTTTATGAGAATAGACATCGTAATTTTTCTTAACGCCAAGTGTAGCCTTCTTGAAATATTTAATTGCTCCAGCATAATCACTTCTTGAATAGACAGCGATATATCCTTTACGGTAATTGTAATTTGCATTATCAGGTTTGAGAGAAATCAATCTATCGACTAAAATATCCGCATGAACGAGGAAGTTTTGCTGGATAATTTCAGAACTCAGCATCACAATTTCTTCTTCGGATGCTGTGTTTGCTAGCTTACGAACTTCTAATTCCGTCATTTGTCCAATAGACAAAAGTGGCATTAGAATGAGTAGTAGGATCAATTTTCTCATGGTTATATCAAATTAGATTTCTCTTGACACATCAAATTGTTCAAGGTAATCAGCAACTCTTTTAACAAACATTCCACCCAATGCACCATCAACAACTCTATGATCATACGAGTGAGACAAGAACATTTTGTGTCGAATTCCAATGAAATCTCCATCAGGAGTTTCAATTACCGCAGGAACTTTTCTAATTGCACCAAGAGCAAGAATCGCCACTTGAGGTTGGTTGATAATTGGAGTTCCCATAACGTTTCCAAATGTACCTACATTTGTAACTGTGTATGTTCCACCTTGAATATCATCCGAAGTCAATTTATTATTTCTCGCTTTGTTGGCCATTTCATTAACTGATTTAGTTAAACCAGTCAAATTCATTCTGTCTGCATCTTTAATCACAGGAACAATTAAATTTCCTGATGGCAGAGCAGTGGCCATGCCGATATTGATATGCTTTCTTTTAATAATCTGTGTTCCAGAAACGGAAACATTAACCATTGGGAAATCTTTAATAGCCTTGACAATTGCTTCTATGAAGATTGGAGTAAACGTAATGTTTTCACCTTCCTTTTCCATGAATGAGCTTTTCACCTTCTTTCTCCAGTTCCAAATGTTTGTCACATCAGCTTCAACATAACTCGTTACGTGCGGAGAAACATGTGTTGACATAACCATGTGGTCTGCGATTAATTTTCGCATTCTGTCCATCTCGATGATCTCGTCATCTGGTCCGGCAATAACTATAGGCTCTTTAACGTTTGACAAAAAACCTCCTCCAGTTGGAGCAGCGGCAATTACTTTTGCTGTTTTTAAAGCATCATTATTAATAGCAGCTGGGGCTGGAGTAAAAGCATCCGCAGCTTTACGATCACCTGAAATGAACGCCATAATATCTTTCTTTGTAACTCTTCCTCCTTGTCCGGAACCAGAAATTGATTCCAGTTCTGTCATTGAAATGCCTTCTTTCTCGGAGATGCTTCTAACAAGAGGTGAATAAAATTTACCTGTTGGGCCGTTTTTATCCATTGTACCAGATCCATTCACACTTGCAGCAACGGTTTCTACTTCCGCAATTATTTCAGCAGCGGCAACATTTGAGACTACGTCGGCTTTCGCAGCTGAGGAACTTGCATCGTCAGCAGGAGCATCACCATCAGTAGAGATGATAGCAATTACATCGCCAACTTGAGCAACCTCGTCTGTATCGAATAATTGTTGAACCAATACGCCTTCTGCTTCAGAAGGAAGTTCGTTATCGACTTTGTCAGTCGCAACTTCTACTAACGGTTCATCCATCTCTATTGTATCACCGATATTCTTCAACCAATTCGTAATTGTTGCTTCGGTAACACTTTCTCCCATTTTTGGAAGGCGGATTTCTATTTGCGCCATAGATTTATTTAATGTTGGAATTTACGACTACAAAAATAAGCGAAAATTCGTTTTAGACAAGGGGAAAGAGAATGAATTAGTTATCTAATTTTCGCCACGTCTTCCAAACGATAGAGAAGTCCTTGCGCATAGAGTAATCCCTTGCGTACAAGAGGTTTAGTTTTTGGCGAACGCTTGCGTCGGCATATTGAAATGGATCGTCCGGTGTAATTAACCCTTGTTTGATTCTTGGTAATCGCACATCTTTCATTGTTAACTCATTAGAAAACCCAATGAATGATTTTTTACCAATGAAAATGTTTCCAATATTTTTAACGTATTTGGTTTTGTTTTTGAATAGGAAAATAAGAAACGGAAGTGTGATTAAAAGTCCAGTTGAGATCAGCATATCAAAAAGACGTTTTTTTCTCTTGTTCTCATTGCTTACAAGAGTATTTAGATTTAGTATGTAAAGCTCTCCAGCGGTGTCAATTGAATTACTCCCGATAAGGTGGTTGCTGTTATTCGGAGAGATTTTAAAGTCATACGTTTTCTCCTTTTCGTTCGACATTGTTGCAATTATTTTTCCATACGATTGACTGCCCGAACAAAAAATAATTTCATCTATTTTTCGACCTGTTTTTTTGAACTCTTCAATTGAACTGAAAGATATGATCTCCCCTAATTTTTCTTGCGTTTGAACAAGTAGTTCATTAGTTTTTATGGCTTCCGATTCATTCCCGATAATTACAAATGATTTTTTGTCATTATTCCTTAGTTTGAATTTTCCGCCAAAACCGAAGTGCAAGAAGATCCTTGAAATAATGTAAAAAGCCAATACCCAAGCCGCTCCAAAAAAGATAAATAACCGCGAGAATTGAAGAGATTTAGGCAGGACTGCATATGCGATCAAGATGACAGCAGTTGCGATAATGGTTCCTTTTAAATACTTCAATATTTTCGTTGGGTAATCATAGCCGCCATTGAAAAATACAATTCCTACCCAAGTAATTCCGTAGATTGGAATTGAATACTTGATGAGCTCTTCTGGGAATTCAATGTTAGACATTTTCCAATAGTTCGTCAATGTAAATAGTCCACAAACGATATATATTAAATCAATAACGGGCAATGTTATTCGCTTGATAAATCTTCCTGAAATTGCTACTGTAGCTCGGAAATAAATGGCTAAATTGATCAAGAATGAAAAGAGTCCAGCGTTGTTTCCAGAGAAGTGTTTTTTTGCAAAAATGATCATTGCACGGTAAAAAACAAAGACATAATTAACTGAGCTTTTCTTCGTGCTTTCCCCTTTATAATGGATGATTGAGGTGTCAGCGAAATAATAATTGTCGTAGCCTCCTTTTTGAATTCTGTAAGACAAATCGATGTCCTCACCGTACATAAAGAAATCTTCATCGAGGTTGCCGACTTTGTTCAAGGCATTTTTACGCATGAGCATGAAGGCCCCACTTAAAACATCAATTTTATTGGTCTCAAATTCAGATAAATGTCCTAAATGATATTGCCCGAACCTTTTTGATTTTGGGAATATTCGCGAAAGACCAAAAATCTTGTAAAACGCAACCATTGGAGTAGGGAGGCCTCTTTTTGATTCTGGTAAAAAATGTCCTTTTCCATCAATCATTCTAACGCCAAGCCCCCCGGCGTCAGGATGTTTGTCCATAAAGTTGATCACCTTTTCAAAAGAAGATTCTTCAACAACAGTATCTGGATTTAGAAGCAATACGTATTCTCCTTGAGAGATCTCAATTCCTTGATTATTTGCTCTTGAGAATCCAACGTTTTCCTTGTTGAAAATCAATTTTAATTCTGAATACTTTTCTTCGAGAAGATCTACAGAGCCATCAATGGAAGCATTGTCAATTACAATCACTTCTATCGAATGATTAGTGATAGAAGATTTTACAGAGTTTAAACATTGGTCTACGAAGTATTCTACATTGTAATTAACAATGATGACACTAAGTTTGTATTTGAAGTTAGATTCCAAGTGGCTTACTTGATAGCAATACAAGAAATTTCAACCTCAACCTCCAAAGGAAGTTTGGCTACTTGTACTGTTTCTCTTGCTGGTGGATTTGAACGGAAATATTCACCATATATTTCATTTACTACACTAAAACTGTTCATGTCTTTTAAAAAGATAGAACATTTAACAATATTATCAGCAGTCATATCTGCTTCTTTTAATAAGGCACAAATATTTTCCATAACTTGTCTAGTTGATGCCGCAACCGACGAATTTACTAGGTTTCCTGTAGCAGGATCGATTGGGATTTGACCTGAGACGTACAAGGTGTCGTTCTTTAAAATTGCCTGACTGTAGGGTCCAATTGGTAATGGAGCACCAGGAATTTGTAAAACCTTTTTCATCTTTCTTATTTTTGTACAAGTTTACATAAAAAGAAATACTTGCAGCGCATCCTCTTATTAGATAATTATGATTCATTCACATACAACCTTTGTCACTATCTAGAGGCTGAAGGGGCTGTCGTGGATGTAGTATTGAACGATCAGTTGAATTGTTCGACTCTTGACCTGTACGACAAGATTGTTTTGTCACCAGGTCCCGGCTTGCCTATAGACTCTGGAGATTTGATGGAAGTAATTCGCTTGTCAGATGGAGTACGTCCAGTGTTTGGTGTTTGCCTCGGGATGCAGGCTATGGCTGAGTATCTTGGGGGTTCGTTGTACAATCAGAAACAAGTTAAACACGGCGTTGGTGAAAAGATTCAACTAGAATCTTCCTTGCTTTTTCAAGGCTTTCCATCTGAAATTGACGTTGGGCTTTACCACAGTTGGGCTGTAAATACCGAGGGTGATTTTGAGGTCATTTCTAGATCGCGCCAAAATGTCATAATGGCGATTGAAAACAAATCAAAGAACTTTTACGGTGTTCAATTTCATCCTGAATCAATATTGACGCCTCTAGGGAAAGGGATAATCAAGAATTTTTTGAATCTTTAGAATAGTTGAAATATGGTTGCTGAAAATGCAACTAATCCTTTTTCAATTGCGGAATTAGATTATCTGAATGGAAGAAGTTCCTTTAGATTTGTGATTTCGTGAGCACGAAAGAAAATTATTTTCGTTTGTGGCAATTCTTCTTAAAATACGAAGGGGGGTTTGCAGTATGTTACTGATTTAAAACGATAATCACACTTGTTATATATTTTGTATTCACTAACTAAAATCATTGTTATGAAAAGTTCAATTCTATTAATTATTACA
>TARA_B110000902_G_scaffold91157_1_pt1 | contig 49011 bp, 41 predicted proteins | sample TARA_B110000902 | Tara Oceans TARA_B110000902 (sample SAMEA4398009) | marine metagenome | biome: Polar Biome; feature: [SRF] surface water layer (ENVO:00010504); material: water (ENVO:00002006), including particulate matter (ENVO:01000060) such as... | depth 5 m | reverse complement strand
CTGGATTCGGATAAACATTGAATTCACTCATGGACAAATCTTCCAATACTGTGAAATCAACATTGAAACACTCTGACGTATCTGTGCAAGTGTTTTCAGTTACAATTACAGCATAATCACCAGTAACGGTTGGCGTAAATGCTTGACTCGTTTCTCCAGCCAAAACAGATCCAGTATTACAATCGATCCATCGGCGCCATTCGCACCATCTAAACCGTCTGTTCCATCGGAAGTATTTCCTGGTAAAATTTGACATCTTGTTATAAAGTAGTTTGTGCAATTATCAATGTGCATAACATAAGTAGAGGTGCCAGGAGTAGTCGCACCATCTGTTGTTAAAGTAATGTCATGCAATTCAAATCCGCTAATATTGGCAGCATAAACGACAACCAAACGATAATCGTTCATCATACCATCAGGATTAACTGCCGTTCGATTAATTGTTGTCGCTCCAGCTAAACTTGTTTTTTCCCAACCATTAAAATCATCAAAACCACCTTCTATAATGATGTTGTCGAACGGAATAGTTAAGGAGACGTCGAGATCATAAATCCCTGTTCCAACTCGGATAAGATCACCGTCATTTGCTGTTGAGATTGCTGTCTTCAAATCCAATGGATCACCGATAGCGCCACTTGCAGATGGAAGTCCGCTTAATGCTACATAGACAATATCACATTGACCAAAAGAAACAAAAAAGAGCGTATTTATTGCTCCAATGAGTAGTAGTTTTTTCATAGGTTTTATTTATTGGTTCATACAACATAATCAATAAAATGATTCACTCCATTTCTATCTTTTAATTCACTATTTTTTTTTATGTCCTTCAATCCTTCTTAAGTGATATTTAGGACTAGCTTTGCAAAATGAAATTCCCTCAATTTGAACGTAATTTCTGGATTATTTGTTTCGCTCTCTTTTTCTTTATCGTGAGCTTTAATATTATTATTCCAGAGCTGAATGATTACTTAAGTGGATTGTATAAAAACGGTGAATACCTCAAAGGACTAATCATATTTCTGTTTTCTCTCTCTGCGGCCATTTCACGTCCGTTTTCGGGGAAATTATCTGATTACATCGGTCGAAAAAAAGTAATGATAATCGGTGCGATTTTAGGTGTGATTGTTTGCGCATCGTATCCAATTTCAAGCTTAATCGGAGGAATGGCAGGAATGGTCTTTTTTCTTATGCTACGATTTGTTCATGGATTTAGTGCTGGTTTTTTACCCACTGGAGCTACGGCAATGGTTACAGATATTCTACCTCCAGAAAAAAGGAGTTTGGGAATGGGGATTTGGGGAACTTTTATTTCGGCTGGATTCGGGTCTGGCCAAATTCTCGCTTCGTGGATAACGACTTCAGGAAGTATTAACTTGTTGTTTTTTATCGCGTCAGGTTTAAGTTTGATTACACTGTTTATTGTGATGACCCTTAGAGAGACTCTACCCACAACAACACCTTTCAATCGTACTCATTTAAAAATTAATTTAACGGATATCTTTGACCCACCCGTTATGCCGGCAGCAACAGTAATGTTTCTCTCAGTAATATCAACAGGTGTACTATTTGTTGTCGCTCAAGAAATATCAAAATTTCTTGACATTAACAAAGGCCATTTTTTTGGGTATTATGTAATATCAACTGTTCTTGTTCGTCTCTTTGGAAGTAGGGTTTCTGAAACAATTGGGCGGCGCAAAACAATTATTATCGGATTGTTTTTCATGGTGTCGAGTATGATCCTATTGGCATTCACCAGAGATGTCGCGACATTTACGCTATCAGCAATCGTATTCGGCCTTTCTACAGGATTGAATAGTCCTACTATTTTCACATGGACGGCTGACTTGTCGCATGTAGATAGAAGAGGCGTTGGCGCTGGGACTCTTTTTATCGCTTTGGAACTTGGAATAATGCTTGGGTCTTTCAGTACTATGTTAACGTACAACAATACTTTGGATTCTATTCCTCAAACCGTGGTGATTGGTATCACAACGAATATTATCGCCATCATCTATTTGTTCTGGCATTTAAAATACCGTGAATCAAAAACCTAAGTCATCTTCGATTTTAAGGTATTTCCTTAATCGCTTCACAAGTAAGTAAATCGGGATAGTATCAAATAGAGCAAAGAAGAATTTGAATAAATAGCTCGATATAATAAACATCATTAGCGCATTTGGAACATTTGCCCCATCGGCAATTGGAAGCGCTCCTGCGTAATAATGTGTGATTAGAATTACTGCAATCGAATCTATTAATTGACTTGTCATTGTGGACAGGTTGTTCCTCAGCCAGAGCTTTTTCCCTTTCGTTTTTTTCTTTAAGTAATGAAAAACTTGAACATCGACAAATTGCGCCGAAAGATAGGCGATCATTGATGCAAACGTTGCTACGAAAGTCAATTTTCGAATTTCATAAAAGGCATATCCTGAGGGGGCTTCGGCTCCTTTTTCTCCAACTGTGAGCGGTAAGGTTCCATCGGAAAGTAATTCTGCTGGCGCTTCCAACCAACCTCCGAACCACATTACGATAAGAATCCAGACGTTGAGAACAAAGCCAATCCATACAACCATATTGGCGCGCTTTCGGCCGTAAATTTCAGAGATTAAATCCGTGCATAAAAATGTAATCGGATAGGGTAAAACGCCAACTGCGATTACAAAACGGATATCACTGCTGTCGGAAATCCCAACATAACTTGAAAGGTCTATGAATCGCGAAACGCCAAGAATATTCAACATGGCCAATGACCCCAAGAAAATTCCTGCCATGAGCAAGAAAACCCATTCCCGCCTTTGCTGAATTGTCTGATCCTCCAATTGATTTCCTTTGAACATTATTCTGTTTTATGCCTTAAAGAAACGAAAAAACTATTTACTCGAATTCATTCTATAAAAATTTGCTATATTAGATTCAAACTTTAACACTGATGTCAAAAATAGCTCATAATCAACTGACAAAGCTCTATTATTCAATAGGTGAAGTAGCTGGTATGCTAGATGTAAACACATCATTGATTCGGTTTTGGGAAAAGGAATTTCCGATTATCAAGCCTAAGAAAAACAGGAAGGGAAATCGTTTGTATACTCCGAAAGAGATTGAGAAAATTGATCGGATTTATATTCTCGTTAAAGAAAAAGGATACACCCTGGACGGTGCTCGAAAAGCATTAAAATCTGGAGCTAAGATAGAATCACCTGCCGTTGAATCGAGTTCAAGCGATCATTTACATCAAAATTTAATCTCTAGATTGGAAGTCGTTAAATCGAAGTTGATTGCATTGAAAGGTTAAAAACCGAAATTCAATTTAGATTTACCTGCAAGTTCTTAAAGTGTAAGAAGACTTCAACAAATAATTCTTCTGTAACCCGCTGATCGTATTTACACGTTCCAATTGAAGTTAGTAGCGAGCATAAAATCTTTCCATTTCGGTTCTTTTTATCATTGGATAGCATGATCACCATTTCGTTGATTTCGTCATTTGAATACAAAGGCATTTCGTAAAATGCTAAAATATTTTCCTGAATTTTATCGTATGCTTTCTCATCCAACAACCCAATTTTTAATGAAATATAAGATTCCATTACCATACCAATTGCGACACAATGGCCGTGAGTCATTTTCTTTCCGTTCATGAAGTGTCCTTCAATCACATGACCAATCGTATGTCCAAAATTCAATACTTTACGCAATCCATTTTCCAATGGATCTTTCATAACAACTTCATTCTTCACTCCGATGCAGGTCAGTAGAATTTCCTCTGAAAAATCTTGATCTCCTTTTAATTGAGCAATGAGAATATCAAACAACGTTTCATCGCTGATCAGTCCGTGTTTAAGCATTTCTCCATAACCACTTAGCAATTCTTCGCTGGGCAACGTCGCTAAAAAAGCAACATCAATGTAAACGACTTCTGGATGTGAAAAAACACCAATTTGGTTTTTAAATTCTCCCAAATTAACCCCTGTCTTCCCTCCTATTGAAGCATCTACCATTCCGAGTAATGAGGTTGGGATATTGATGTAATCCACTCCGCGTTTGTAGCAAGATGCAATAAATCCACCCATATCTGTGATCATCCCACCGCCGAGATTAATGATTAAATCATGCCGCGTTACGCCGTAATCCGTGAGGGCCTCCCAAACGTTATTTACAATTCCCAACTCTTTATTCATTTCGCCAGCAGGAAGCACAATCACTTCAGCATCTTTAAGTTGTTCAAAGGTTGTTATCAAATATTCGAGACAACTGATGTGTGTATTCTCGTCGACGATAATGACTTTCTTAGACGATTTATACTTCGTTCCAAGGGCTTCATTAAAAGATGAGTCTTCAATGCTCCCTATTTCTAAACGACTATTATTTGACTCTATATATTTCATTTAATGTTGAACTTAAAACGGTAAAAATAAAGATTTGTTGAGACCATAACAAAAAGCGGTCATTTTATATAGCTCTTTCAAAAATGAAACTATTTTTGTGCCATGATTTCGTTCGACAACACAGAAGTAGCTTTTCGCGGCAAATCCAAAGGGGATTTGAACCGTGCCTATTGGCTATTTAAAGTAGTCTCAAGTCCGGCTATGGTTCGGTTTGGCAAGTGGGCGACGAACGTAGCATTGCGATTAAAACTTCCAATCAAAGCAATAATTAAGAAGACTATTTTTCGTCAATTCTGCGGTGGAGAGTCGATTCAAGAATCGTTGAAAGCTTCTAAAACATTGGCCTCAAGAAACGTAAAGACCATTCTGGATTACAGTATTGAAGGCAAAACAAAGGAAGAAGACTTTGATAAAACAGTCCAAGAAATCATTGGAACGATTAGAGAAGGTGAGAATAACAAAAATATTCCATTCGCTGTTTTTAAAGTCACTGGAATTTGTCTTCACGATATTCTTGAAAAATCAAACGATGGAATTGAGAATTTATCAACTGAAGAGAAAAAAGATTACGATAAATTAAAAGAACGCGTTTCAATTATTTGCTTGGAAGCTTATAATAGAAACGTTCCAATTTTTATTGACGCCGAAGAATCGTGGATTCAAAATACAATAGATCGCCTCGCTTATGAGATGAGTGTTAAGTTCAATCAAAAAACAGCAGTCGTATACAATACTATTCAATTGTACCGTCATGACCGGTTGGCTTTTTTGAAATCGGAAATAGCACGGGCTGATAAGGAGAACTTCAAATTGGGCGTTAAATTGGTTCGAGGAGCATACATGGAAAAAGAACGCGCTCGTGCTGAAGAACAGGGATATCCATCACCGATTCAACCGAATAAAGATGCCGCTGACAAGGATTTCAACGCTTCACTTAAAGTGGTTATTGAACGAATTGATCGTGTTTCCTTTTGTGCTGGAACGCACAACGAGGAAAGCTCAATGCTTTTGGTAAAATTATTGAAAGAGTACGGAGTTGATTCTAGTGACCCTAGAGCGTACTTTGCACAATTACTTGGAATGAGTGACCACATATCGTTTAACCTCGCTGACAACGACTTAATGGTGGCTAAATACGTCCCTTACGGTCCAATTAAAGAGGTGTTGCCTTATTTAATTCGCCGTGCGGATGAAAACACTTCGGTTACTGGACAAACCGGGCGAGAATTATCTTTGATCATGAAGGAGCGCAAAAGAAGGAAAACCAAGCTTTAATTGATTTCAAAAGCAATTGGAATTGTATATTCTGATTCTACTTTTCTGCCGTTTTCTTCTGCTGGAATCCATTTCGGCATTCTCCGAATCACACGTTTAGCTTCTTTATCAAAAGTTTCATTGACTCCATTTATTACTTTAATCTGTGTTACTGATCCATCTTTTTGGATTGAAAACCGAACGAAAACACTTCCTTCGACATCCATTTCGATAGCGAATTCAGGGTATTGCAATTGACTATTGAAAAATTCGATTAGGGCTTTATTGCCTCCCGGAAAAGATGCTTCTATTGATGAAAATCAATTATTTCTTCTAAGGGCTCTGGCCATTCTTCTATTTCTAAAATCTATATAGGCGCTAGTGTGGGGACAACTTCTTCTGAGACAATAGTTATTTTCGGAAGAGTGTAGTCAGTTTTGGTAACTGATCGTTCAGGATGAGGGCTTTCAGGGATTTCAGATTTATTTGTTTTTATCTTTCCCGAAGGTTGAACTTCGTTGCAAATCATTGCTTGAATGAGAAGTAAGGATGTAAGTCTTTTTATGTTAATCCATTTGAAATGAGATGCAGTTGCTGGTGGAATTCCATATAGTTCGATAATGGGACATAACTGGACGCACTCAACACGACTCAGCATATAAGTTTCATCATAACCTCTATTAACGATTGCTGAACTTCCGCAAAAAAAAAGCTGAATCACTAGAGGCTTTATAAGAAAAATAATACCATAAAAAAAGACCTCATGAATAGATATTCATAAGGTCTCAACTTATAAAACCTTTCTGTTCTATTTTGTTTTTAGAACGTGTCCGTTGATCATAATTCGTTCATCAGAAGAAATTGTTTTGAACTCAATCTTCCATGTATAAATTCCATCTTGGACTATTTTTCCATTGTACATTCCGTCCCATCCAACAGTATCGTCATTCGTTTCATAGATTACTTCTCCCCAACGATTGAAGATCTGCATATTGAAATCGTACGGATCATATCCTGCCGTGAATATCGGTTGGAAAAGTTGATTAAACTCATCTCCATCTGGCGTAAACGTATTTGGAATGTAATAAATCACCTCTTCGTTTACTTGAATAATAGAAGTTGTAGAATCTATACAACCTATTGGCGAATATGCATACAACGTAACGATGTATCCTGAAGTTTGATCTCCTGGGAATTCATGCGATGGGTTCATTGAAGTTGACAAATCTGTATCGTCACCGAAATCCCAAACGTAAGTCACACCACCAGTTGTTGTGTTGGTAAACGACACTTCCGTATCTAAACTAAGCACAGTATTCAAAGATGGAATAAACGAAGCAGACGGGTTGTTTTCTACATAAATGTAATCCGTATAAGTTACAATGTTCGAGCATCCTTCTGCAGAAGTAATCAAAAGTGTAATATCATACATTCCACCGTTTTGATAGGTGTTAAGAATATCAGCACAGCCAATTCCAGTATTTCCATCACCAAATGTCCATTGACAATCAACGAAGTTGCCAATTGTTGTATTAATGAAAAGCACATCCATTGGCTCACAACCAGCTGTACTATCTGCAACAAATGAAGGGTTAGGCGTCGGTTCAAAAGTTACCGTTATCGAATCTATTCCGATACATCCATTTCCATCAGTTCCGCTGACTGTATAATTCAGTGTGCTTGTTGGAGTAAAAGCAACATTTTGAACAACACTATTGTCCCAAACATAGTTAACTGCTCCAGTTGCTGAAAGAGTAATTGGATCGTTTTCACAGTTGACAAAGTCGTTCCCAGCAAAAACTATCGGCATTGGATTGATAACAATTGTTTGAGTTCCTGCAGCTGTATTTGAACAACCAGCATCCGTAATTCCAGTTACAACATAAACTCCTGCTGCATTTCCTAAAACCACTGTATCTGTCAAGCTATTAATTGTCGTTGGCACACCATCTAAAGTGAAATCGATATCCCAAGGTCCCGTTCCAGTCAATACAGCGAAGACATCATTGATTGTTTCATTCGCACAATACAATCCTCCGTCTTCAACAGATGCAACTGTTGGTACATTCTGAACGATTATCGTTTCATTTCCACCGGCCAAGTTTGTACAACCACTGTCCGAAATATTCGTAATAACGTAGTCACCCGGAAATGAACCAAGATTGAATACCGTATCCATAGCCGAGACCACAGTTTGAGACACCCCATTCAAAGAATAATCCAATGTATACGGACCGTTACCACTCACATTTACAAAAATATCGCCAACCGCTTGTCCTAAACAATAAACTCCGCTTCCACTTGTAAGAGTTACTTCTGGAAGAACGGGAGAAACATCATTCACTGATAAAATACAAGTTAAATCATCAGAGAAGTAAACGCTAACTATCAATGGCGAGCCATCTGCTGGTATTCCTGAAATATTGAAGTTCGTAAGAGTTAAATCTGTAAACGGTCCAGGAATCACTTGTGAATAAGTTCCAGAAGCATTAATGATATCAACAACGATCGTACCAGTCATTGGGTTTTCGATATAAATAAAATCACCTGAAACGCTAAACTCATTTCCGTTTTCACAAGAACTAATATTTGTGTTCAAAGCGGAGAACATGCACGAACAAGAAACATTAATCGTAGTACTAGCAGTAGCTGAACAACCTGTAATTGGATCAGTAATTGTTACGTTATATGTCGTTGTATCTAATGGACAAGCGTTTGGTGTTTGAAGTGTATTGTCATCCAAGGTGATTGCTGGTGTCCAAACAACATCAAAGGCTGGAGGCGTGCATAAGAATGAAATATTGTCCAATGCCCAATTATCGTTGTTGGATGCATTTGTAAATGCAATCTGTCTCCATCTAAATTTAGTATTCAAGGTCTGCGCCATAGGCGAAACAGGAATCACAAAATTTTGCCATGTATTATTATTATCCCATTGACTGTGGTAGTAGGTGTTAATTGTCGTCCAAGTTGCACCGCCGTTTATTGAATATTCAACGACAACATCTTCTCCTGCATCAACGTTTTCGCATCCCGCACCAGAACCTGTATTCCCCATGAACATACTAAAAGATATAAATCCACAACCTGCTGTTGCATCCACTGAAATCGTTTCTGCGTGACGCAATCCAGCACCGTCAAAGTACAAAGCATTTCCGCTCATCGATCCACAACCAGCACCAACGGTACCATTTTGAAGATCGTCCCACATTGTTCCGTCAAATGAAGGATCAAAATCATCAACAATTGATCCTGCGTTGTAATTTGTGAATTGAACATCTAAATCAGTACAGTTTGGGCAAATAACATTATTCGATACTGCTGTTGCTGCCGCTGTAGTTGGAGGAACAATGATTGTAATTGTGTCTGCGCAAGAAATTAAGCTATCTGTGAATGTCACAATGTAAGTTGTAGTAACTATTGGACTCACCCATTGATCAAAACCGTTTCCTGGCCCTGGGATGTTGCTCCAATCGAAGTTACCCACACTACAAATTGCAGGAGTAATACTTACATTATCAATTCCCCAGTGATCATTGACTGCTGAACTTACAATAGGCTGATCCCACTGGAACATCGTACTTGATGTCATTGCACCCGCTGGGATGTTGAAACAATAATTATCCCATTGGTAATATGCATTTGCATAACCGGCAATTGGTTCAAAGTAGAAAATATCTATCCAAGAGATCCCACCGTTGATTGAATACTGAAAGTAAACACCTTCGTTCGCTAAATCGGGATCTTCGCAGTTACCACCTGGAACATCATCTGCAGCAAAATCCAAGTCAAAACAAATTTGACCTCCACAAGCAACATCGAATGCATTCGTCGTTACTGTTCTTGGAGCGGGAACATTCCCAAACCACAAGCCTGGTGTTCCATCAAGTGTTGGTCCGCAAGGGTTGCTAAAAAGTGCGTTTACTGAAGAAACCCAGCCTGAACCGAGTTGACCTCCATTAAACGTTGATGTTAAAACAGCGCTATCGGATAAAACAGATGCTGAAAGATAGGTGTCTTGTCCACACGTTGCGTAAAGCGTATCTGGACCTGCATTAACAACGCACTGGCTGAATGCATTTGAAGTTGCAACTAGTGATAATACAAGAACAATTCTTCGAAGATTAAATATGAAATTCATTCTTAAAGTGTTGTTACGTTAACATTAACAAAATCAAAATCAGTCAATCGCTGATTGGACATTCCTGGAACAAGCTTAATAAAGTTAGAAAATAAATACTCTTCCGTTTTAGAAGCGTCCAATGCTTTTCCCTCAAACACTTCGCCTGGAGTTAAAGAAATTGTTCGAGAATATTCTGGATTGTCCAATCGGTCACAATTTGAGCAAATTTCATTTCGAAATTCTTTAGTCACCCATGTCATTGATTTTGATCCCGTTGACATGTTCGTAAATCTGAATAAAACGAGAAGCGAATTCCTGAAAGTTCCACTTTCAAAAGCTTGATACTTGTATTCAATCTTAATTCCATCAACAGTCTTCAATTCTTGCCATTCATAGGTAACTTCAGTTTCTAACGATTTTTCTAATGTAGATGCGCTAAATGTGTTACAAGCAATTAAGACCATAACGGCGAATAATCTAATTTTTACCCTTCTTTTCATTAATTCGACATTAATATTATCAATAATTTAAACTAAAATCAGTAGTATGGTAGTTCTTCTGAAACATATTATTTGCATAAAGTTACAAAATCAAATTCTATCAATTTTCGTATGTTACAATTAAAATCGATATATCACTCTTTGTTAGAAATGACACACTGGTGAGACGAAACTAACATTTGATTGGTTGCTTTTCAATTTTCTTTTTTTTACATCATGAATTTGTCTACTTATTCTAATTAAAAAAGGAGGACATCACTAAAGTGAAGTCCTCCTTAATAATTGTATGATTCGATTCTTTTTAGTCAAGAACATTTACATGTCCAGTGACCAAAATACGTTCGTCAGTTTCTATTGTTTTGAATTCGATTCTCCATGTATACGTGCCATTTTGAACCAGTTTACCCGATACTCCATATGTTCCATCCCATCCTATTGATGAATCGTGTGATTCCCAAATCGTTTCACCCCATCTGTTGAAGATGAATAGATCGAAATCGTAAGGATCGTAACCACTTGTGAAGATTGGTTTAAAATACTCGTTGTATTTATCTCCATCTGGCGTAAATGTATTCGGTATATAGTAAATTATTTCTTCGCTCACATTGACCGTTACCCATGCTGTATCTGCACAACCAAGTGGGGACATGGCTACTAATTCAATCAAGTAACTTCCTACTGGATCTGAGGGGAAAGTATGCGTTGTATTTATCGAAGTACTTGATGGTGTTCCATCGCCCATTGTCCATAAGTAATCCGTTGCGTTAACTGAGTTATTTGTGAAAACTACTTCTGTAAATATATTCGTCATTTGAGTTTGAGAAGGTGTGAACTGGGCCAATGGAACAGCTTCAACATAAATATAGTCGGTGTACGTCAAAAGCGAAGAACATCCAACATCGTTTGTTGTTTCTAAAGTAACATCGTAAAGTCCTACTCCAAGAGAAGTTGTTACTGTGCAACCTGTGTATGGAACTCCTCCAATTGACCAAACACAGTCTGAAGTAATTCCAGGTGTTGTGTTTGTGAAAGTAACTTCCAATGGTGCACACCCGGAAAGAATATCACCAACGAAACTCACTATCGGAACCTCTTCTACTGTTACAGTTACATCATCCGTTCCAATACATCCGTTTGCATCTGTTCCTGTTACAAAATAATTACCAGTTACTAAAGGTGTAAATGCCACACCATCAATTACAGGAGCAGTCCATACATATCCAAAAGCACCGGATGCTGTCAACACTGCTTGATTTCCTTCACAAACCGTGAAATCATTTCCAGCAAATACAGTTGGCAACGGATTTATTGTAATTGTAAATATTTCGGGATTTCCCGCACACCCTGCTAAGCTCGGCGTAACAGTTATTGTAGCTATAGATGGAGTCGCACTAACATTTAGACCTGTAAATGAAGCAATATCTACTGATCCATATGCTCCAAGTCCTATTGAAGTCAAGCTATTTGTCCAATCGAAAATAGTACCAGCAGTTCCACTTGTAAAAACAACACCTAGCGTGGCATCATTTGCACATAGCGCATCATCAGCAATTGGATCAACAGTTGGAGTTGGGTTTATAATTACTGTCGCTGTTCCCACTTGCGCTTGCGAACATGAAGAGACTGAAGCATCTGAAACACTAACTAAATTAAAAACAAATGTTCCCGCCACCGCAGTTGTAAAAGGTGCCACAAACACGTTAGTAAGAGCTGTTACGGTAATATTTGCTCCACCGTTAATGTTGTAAGTGAATGTATAAGGTGCTGTTCCGTTTGCTCCGGTAAAAGTAATTGTTGGCGCAAAATCCCCTTGACATAATGTTACATCTGTTCCAATAGTTGCCGTTGGCAATGGGTTAACAATTATGGTAGCTATTCCAACTTGAGCCTGTGAACATGAATTTGCTGAGTTATCCGAAATACTCACTAGATTATAAGCAAATGTTCCATCCACCCCAGTTGGAGCTGTAATAGTTGCAATATTACCCACAGATGTCACAGTCGTATTTGCTCCGCCATTAATATTATAAGTAAATGTATAAGGTGCTGTTCCATTTGCTCCGGTAAAAGTAATTGTTGGCGCAACATCCCCCAGACATACTGTTAAATCTGTTCCAATAGTTGCCGTTGGCAATGGGTTAACAATTATGGTAGCTATTCCAACTTGAGCCTGTGAACATAAAGTTACTGAGTTATCCGAAACACTTACTAGATTATAAGCAAATGTTCCATCCACCGCAGTTGGAGCTGTAACGGTTGCAATATTACCCACAGATATCACAGTAGTATTTGCTCCACCGTTAATATTGTATGTAAAAGTATATGGCGCAGTACCGTTTGCTCCTGTAAATGTAATTGTAGGTGCGATATCTCCTAAACAAACTGTCACATCCGTTCCAATTATTGCCGTTGGCAAAGGATTGACTGTAACATCGACATCATCCGTTGAAATACAACCTTCATTATCCGCGGTTACAGTATATGTAGTTGTGGCGCTTGGACTGAACGGCCCAACTGGAACTACTGGATCCCATAAGATTGTAACACCACCCAATGGAATATTGGCAGTAATTGTAGTAAGATCACCCTCACATATGCTTTGATCTGGTCCTGCATCAATCGGCACTGGAACAGCGGCAATTGTGATTTCATGTGTTACAAATATTTGGTTTCCACAGTCGTCAGTTACAGAATAAGTTCTAGTGATTTTTTCTAAGTTACAAACGTTTCCATCAGAAATATCACTCACCCATACAACTACTGGGTTGACAGTACAGTTATCTAATTCATCAATCACAACCAATGGGTTTGGTAATGGAACATCGTTAGAACCTGGAACTGAAATAGGAGCTGGATTCGATGCTGTTGGAGGTGTCACATCATTTACAATAATTAATTGATCGACAGTGATTTGATTTCCACAATCATCAGTGATTGAATACGTTCTTGTGATTATCTCTGGGCATGAAAGTCCGTTTGAAACATCACCTACAAAAGCTACTACTGGATTTGCAGTACAGTTATCTGCTTCGTTTGTAATTGATAATGGATTATTTACTGGTAAGTCTCCGATACATTCAACATTCACCGTTGCTGGTGCCGTTCCCGTAGGGTTCGTTACATCATTGACAATGATTAATTGATCTAAAGTGATTTGATTTCCACAATCATCAGTGATTGAATACGTTCTTGTGATTGTCTCTGGACAAGATAACCCGTCAGATACATCTCCAACAAAGGCAACAACTGGATTTAATGTACAGTTGTCTGCTTCGTTTGTAATATCCAAGATATTCGAAGCTGGAACATCTCCGATACATTCAACGTTGACATTCGCAGGAGCCACTCCCGTAGGATTTGTAACATCATTGACAATAATCAGTTGAGTTACCAAAACAACATTTCCACACAAATCAGTAATTGAATACGTTCTTGTAATCGTCTCTGGACACGAAAGTCCATCACTAACATCTCCAACAAAGGCAACTACTGGGACTCCTTGGTTATCTGCCTCATCGATAATCAATAATGGATCAGCAGAGGGAACATCTCCACTACATTCAACATTTACTGTTGCTGGAGCAGTTCCTGTAGGTAGAGTATCTGTAATTACGATCAAATGCGTTAAGTTGATTGTGTTTCCACATTCATCTGTTACGCTATAAATTCTTGTGATTGTTTCTGGACAAGGATTGTTATCGCTCACTTCACTCACAAACGCCACAACTGGATTTACCGTGCAGTTATCCGCTTCATCAATTACAACAGTGACATCTACTGCTGGAGCTGGCCCACCTGGGACAGTCGTAGTTGCAGGATTCGATGCTGTTGGAAGTGTTGTGTCATAAACAGTGATTGTTTGGGTTGCTATCGTGTTGTTTCCGCAAGCATCAGTATATGTCCACGTTCGTGTGATTGTTCCACCACAAGCGCCACCTGTTAAGGCTCCGTCTGCTCCGGTAACAGTTCCTGCTCCATCACAGTTGTCTGTCCATCCCAAATCAGTCATTGCTGGAACATCTCCAATACACTCTATTGTGAAAGCAGCAGGTGGTGTAGCGAATACGGGCACCTGAGTATCTTGAACAGTAATTGTTTGTGTTTCTGTTGCGTTGTTTCCACAAGCATCTATATAAGTCCATGTTCGTGTAATTGTTTCTGGACATATTAAGCCATCACTAACATCTGATCCACTTACCGTTCCTGCTGCATCACAGTTGTCTGTGTATGCTAGGTCGGTCATTGCTGGTAAGTCTCCAATACATTGAACATTTGCAGCTACTGGTGGCGCTAAAAATATTGGCGCTTTTGTATCGTGAACTGTGATTGTTTGTGTTACAAAAATGAAATTACCACACTCATCAGTTACTCTATATCTTCTTAAAATCGTCTCTGGACAAGATAAACCATCTGAAGTATCATCTTCCCATGTTACAGTTGCTAAATCTCCATTATCAGCTTCATCTGTCACCACTGTTGGGTCAGCTACAGGAACGTCTCCGACACATTGAACTGCAACTGGAGGTGGGTTTGAAGCGGTTGGAGGTATTAAATCTTCAACCGTAAATGTTTGAGTTACATTGATTGAGTTTCCACAAGCATCAGTTATGATATACGTTCTTGTAATAATTTCTGGACAGTTTCCACCATCACTTACATCACCTCCATTTGTTACAGTTGGAACACTGCAATTGTCAGCTTCATCAGTTACCTGAAGAGGATCAAATGCGGGTGGAACATCTAATTGAGGTAATGGGCTCGTTGCTGTTGGTGGTGTTGTATCATTAAAAGTTATTGTTTGGGTTACAGTCGCATTGTTTCCACATGCATCCGTATATGTCCAAGTTCGTGTGATTGTTCCCCCACAAGGCCCCCCAACTAAAGCTCCGTCTACACCAGCAACATTTGCTGCTCCGTCACAGTTGTCTGTCCAACCTAGGCTGGTCATTGCTGGAATATCTCCCGCGCATTCCACCGTTACATTAGCAGGTGGCGCAGCGAAAACAGGAACTTGAGTATCATTAACAGTAATAGTTTGCATTGCAGCTATTGAAGTATTTCCACAAGCATCCGTATATGTCCAAGTTCTTGTAATTGTCTCTGGGCATGAAAGTCCATCTGAAACATCATTCCCAGCTGCACTTCCTGTTCCATCGCAGTTATCCGTCCAATCAAGGTTGGTCATTGCAGGAACATCTCCGGCACATTGAACAGCTAATACTCCAGGAGCAACGTTCATTATTGGAATTTGAGTGTCATCAATTATAATAAGTTGAGTTACGTCAACGAATGATCCGCATCCATCGGTAACTCTGTACGTTCTTGTAATTGTTTCTGGACATGTTAATCCGTCGGACACATCTCCAACATGCGTTACTGCTGGTGGAGTTGTGAAATCATCTGCTTCATCAGTAACAACATTTGTATTTACCGCTGGAACATCTCCCGAACACTGAACATTAATATTTGCTGGATTAGATGCTGTCGGCGGTGCATCCACAATTACGGTGACTTGATCGGTGACTTGGCAACCATTAAAATCAACTGTTACTTCATAAGTAGTTGTTGCAGCTGGAGATACAGATCCTTGACCGTTTGTTGTCCCTCCTGCTGGAATTAAATCAATAGTACCTGAACCTCCTCCATTATCCCAAGAGAATGTCGCTCCATTATCCGGACAAACTGGATCAAGACCAATCACCACCGCTGGAGATCCCTCACAATAAACTTGATCGGGGCCTGCATCCGCTGTCGTTCCTAATGGAACAACAAATGTCACAGTATCATAACATGCATCTATTCCATTGGTGTAAGTAACTATATAAGTGGTTGTTGTAACAACAGTTTCATTTTGAACCGCAGCATCAGGCGAGCCAGGTATTTGAGACCAGTCATACCAGTAGGGTGTACAATCTAATAATGAAGTAATTGAGACATTATCTATACCCCAATTATCGCAACAAGCTCCTGACGAATTATTTTGAATCCATTGGAAAGTTGTGTTTGGTGTCATTGCTCCTGGAGGAATTGGAAACGAATAGGTATTCCATGAGGTCAAGATTGGATCATAACCACCAACAGGGTCCCAATATTGAATAGTCGTCCAGGTTATACCGCCATTTGTTGAATATTGAAAAGTAACTCCTTCATTTGGTAAATCCGGTCCTTCACATGGAGAAGCTCCACCTTGCGTAGCATAACTCATATCAAACGTCACAACTCCTCCACAAGAGACATCAAATGGAATTGTTGTTAATTGAGGAGTACCAATAGACGTTGATGCCCAATAATAAGGAGAGGACGTAGGATTTGCACCACACGGTTCTCCAAAAGCTGCTCCACCCGTTGAACTCCAACCCGTTCCAGCAGCCCCAGTATTAAAATTATTGTATAACACATACTCAAAAGAGCCGACCCCATCAGCTGTTAATTGAACGTCACCACCGTTACAGTCAATTGCCGGACCAACAACAACATCCGTGATTTCAACATTACAAGGAGTTGGACATGGCGCACAAGCACCACCGCAATCGATATCCGTTTCATTTCCATCTTGAATTCCATTATTGCAATCTGGACATGCAGGACACGTTGGTCCTCCACAATCAATACCAGTTTCAAGCCCATTCATTATGCCATCGACACAAGTTGGAAGCGCGGGAGTAAAACATGAAATAGTTGCTTGCCATCCGCTATAATTTACAGATCCATCACTTGAGAATGTTATGGTCAAACAACCAGTGCTTGACGTTATTACCCCGGGATTAATTGTTCCCCCTGCAGTTTGAGAATTCCACAGGTTTGCTCCACCTGTACCTACTCCATCGTAAATATTAAAAAAATCAAAGCCCGTTTCAACTTGAAATGGGAAACCACTAAAATCTAAAACAACTTCGTCTCCTGAACCAGAACAGAAAGTCATAGTAATTAATCCAGTATTGTTTGCATAATTCCCTAATCCTCCAGGATCATAAAAAGTACCTGAACAGGCTGGTGTGAATGTTCCATTCGCCATATTGTACGTCTGTCCAAAAGCAGAGAAATTTACTAAGGCGAATAAAATAAATGAGAGAATGAGTAGTCTTTTTTTCATATCACAGATGTTCAATAGAATAGTATAGAATATTAACGATGCCTAATACTGTGTTACACTCAAATTATCTAGTTTGAACGCTGTTAAAACGTCTCCACTTGAATGGTCGATATCATTGAATCTTGAGAATAATTTTAAATGATACCCTGTTTGAGGGTCGCAATCTCCCTCAACTATTTCATTAGGTCCCAGACTTACATCGAAACTGTATTCGTCAGGAAAATCACAAGTTCTGCACACACTTGCATAGTAAAGATGCTTGTGCCAAGAAACCTCTAATTTACTTCCAGTTTTATTTGTGATCTTAAAAAAAATAGCTTCAAAATCAAACCCTTTATTGGGATCACAGTTAACCATTTTATATTCGACCTTGAGTGTTGCATTGTCGATATAAGTTTCCCAATCTGTTGGATTATTTGAATCAACATCACTAATATCAATTTGTACGGTTAAATATTCTTGCTGGGCGCGTACATTCAAATAAAAAAATGACATCATTAAACTGACAAAAATTAGCTTCATTTTCAGTAGTTTTATTTGGGGTTATAAGAGTATTAAAAGTAAACATTAAATTTAAACCTCTATTACATTAACTAAAATTTATTCTTTTGGTTGCTATTTTCTAAATCTAAGTGCTCTTCGTTTTTCAAATCCACATCCTGGTTGAATACTTAATATATTCCATTGAATATCGATACTAAATAGTTGAAAATAAAAAAAATACGAAAAACCCAAACTAGTCGTCAAAATTATAACATATTGGTTGAAATAAGGTTGCTCGAAATGAACAAATACTTGTTAATTATTTAAGATAAAAAAGACGAATCTAGAATAGGAATTATTTAACTACCCAATTCACACCTTTTTTTAGACTATCAAGGGTGATTTCTTCTGGGGAACCAGCTTCAATTTCTTTACAATATTCCCAATTTGCTACAGGGGGTAAACTCATCAAAATAGACTCTGTTCTTCCTCCTGAAACCAGACCGAATTTAGTGCCTCTATCGTTAACCAAATTGAATTCAACATAACGTCCTCTCCTTGTATTTCTCCAGTCGATATGACGCTCTGAAATCGACTCATTAATACCGCATTCAACTTGATATTCATACAAGTCTGAAAACGAGTCCCCAAGTTCAATACAGAAACTTAACAAATCTTCTTTTGAATTGTTTTCATCCTCCAAAATATGATCGAAAAATATTCCTCCTACACCTCTAGTTTCTTCTCGATGTGGCAAGTAGAAATAGTCATCTGCCCAAGACTTGAATTTAGGATAATAGTCAGCATTGTATTTATCACAAATAACCTTTAATCCTGCGTGAAATGCTTGTGCCTGATTTGGAATTATATAATGTGGAGTCAGATCTATTCCACCACCGAACCAATATTTCCCATTATCCAATTCAAAATATCGAACATTCATGTGAATAATAGGAAGATGAGGACTATGAGGGTGAATTACGATTGATACACCTGAAGCAAAAAATGAATCACCATTAATTTCGGTGTTTTTTTTCATCATAACCGTCACCTTTCCGTGTACTTCTGAAAAATTTACCCCACCCTTTTCTATGATTCCATCACCTCCAATCGTACGAGTTCTGCCTCCTCCTCCATCAGCTCTAGTCCATAAATCTTCTTGAAACTTTGATTTTCCGTCAACGCGCTCGAGTCCTTGACAAATTCGATTTTGTAAATCTTGAAAAGATTTGGCAATACTTTCCTTAGTCATTAATCGGATTTTCGCTATCTCTTAATTCGTACTCTTCCTGTTCTACAATAAATACGTTCTGATTTTCATAGCCATCAGATTCGGAAAATTGTTCCATTCTGAAATTGTTCATCATCAAATTCGGTTTTTGATTTTCTAAAAAGAAATTTGAACAATAGAACAAAAACACATCGTAAGCCTGAACAGCCATTTTGCTCATATCCGTATTGTACTCACGTCTAAAAGTTCTATTCAATTCAATCATTTCATCGGTATAGTAATCGACGAAATTTGGACTCCCAAAATGCAAATTAAACTTGTTCTTGTATATATTATTAATATCCGTAAAATCAACCCATTCCTTCATTCCAAACACGTAAATCTCATCCGGTTTTGCTTTGAAAGATGATCGGTTTAAGGTATTCATAAACCTAACTCCAGTGGTTTTATCTAAAGTTGGAATAATTATAATATTCTTTGAACTTCTGTCCAAGTATGACTTCATCCCATCAATAGTTGTCTCTCTTAATGCAGGCCTACTTTCTCCAAGCATTGGAGATTCATTAAACGATTTTCTAAATGCTTCATACAAAGGTAAATCATCCTTATCAGTAGATTTTACCAAAATGATCTTGTCCTTTGCGTGCGTTCTAAGAACATATTGAGCCAATCCAGTAACCAACGTAATATTTGATGGTACACTTGCATAAACAAGCCTATTTTTCTCTAATAATTTGGATTCAGAAGATACTGGGCAAACCATTCGAATCTTGTTATTCTTACAATACTGCGCTACAATAGCTTGAGTTTTTGAGAAAAACGGACCAATTACGAGATCAACATCCAAGAATTCACTTCCATTAACTAGAGCTTGAACCGCAGCAGAATCATTTTTCGAATCAAAGAAATGAACATCGGCATTCAAACCCATAGCTTTCAAACTATCCAAAGCCATTAAGGCTCCCATGTAAAATTGTGTTGCAACGCTCGAAACATATTTCGAGTATCCTGGTCCATAATCCAAATGCAACGGAAGAATTACAGCAATTTTATACCTCTCTTTAATCTCAAAAATAAGCGGTTCATTATCATCTGGTTCGTATACATCCGGAACCGGCTTAACGGGAACTTTCGTAATTCGTTCACTTTTAACTGGAATGACAAGAACTTGACCTTCTGACAATCGAGTTGTACTCAATTTATTAATTTCCATGATTTTTTCAATGGAAACCATGAAGCGTTTTGAAATGCTATACATTGTCTCGTGTGACATAACGTTATGTCTAACAATGGAATCGCTGAAAGAAACTGTTACGGTTTCTTGTGTTTCTAGTATGGTATCTGCAACAAATGGATTCGGAACGGGCTCATCAATAATTTCTGGTTCAATCTCTTCAGCAATCTCAGATTCAATTTTACCAGGAACTTGAATTAATTGCCCTTTTTTCAATCCTTTAGATAATTCTGGATTGATTTTTATTAATTCATCAACAGTGGTATTGAATTTTCGAGAAAGTCCGTAAAGCGTTTCCCCTTTTTTCACCTTATACTTTGATGTTTCGGGTAATGGCTTAACGTAATTTGGAACAGGAATAATAATTTTTTGACCAACACTTAAACCTTCGTTCAAGTTAGAATTGTTGCTCATGATATCCCCAACTTTCACTCCATACATTTGCTGGAGCCCCCATAAAGTATTACCAGGTTCAACCGTGTGAATATAACTCATCACACCACCAACTTCCTTTTGAGGTGCAACACCCGGCTGAGCGAATGACAGAGACGAGCTTAATAGAACAAAAAGAAATATAATAGTTCGCATAGTTCAAATTTACAGAATTGGATTTACAATTCATGTGCCAGACACAATATTACTCCCATTCTATGGTTGCAGGAGGCTTCGAACTAATGTCGTAAGTCACTCTGTTAATACCTTTCACTTGGTTAATTATCCTGTTTGAGACTTTTGCCAAAAATTCATAAGGCAAATGACACCAGTCTGCAGTCATTCCATCAGTAGATGAAACAGCTCTTAGGGCAACTGCATTTTCATACGTTCTCTCGTCTCCCATCACTCCAACAGATTGAATCGGCAAGAAAATCGCACCGGCTTGCCATACATCATCATACAATCCATCTTCTTTCAGAGTAGAGATAAAAATATGATCCACTTCTTGCAAAATAGCCACTTTTTCTTTTGTAACGTCTCCTAAAATTCTAATTCCAAGTCCTGGACCTGGGAAAGGATGACGCCCCAATATATTAGGATCAATCCCGAGAGATTTACCAATTCTTCTCACTTCGTCTTTGAACAATAACTTCAAAGGCTCTACGACTTTTAGTTTCATATAATCTGGCAATCCACCAACATTGTGGTGCGACTTAATCGTTTGACTCGGCCCACCGGAAACAGAAACAGATTCAATAACATCTGGATAAATTGTCCCTTGTCCTAACCATTTTGCATCGTCAACAAGCTTAGATTCAGAATCGAAAACATCGACGAATACTTTTCCGATAGCCTTTCTTTTCTCTTCTGGATCTGTAAGTCCTGCTAATTCGCTATAGAAATCCTCACTTGCATTAACACCCTTAACATTCAAGCCCATTCCTTGATAAGATTCAAGAACAGATTCAAATTCATTCTTTCTTAAAAGTCCGTTATCAACGAAAATACAATGTAAATTTGAACCGATTGCTTTGTGCAAAAGAACAGCTGCAACAGAAGAATCAACCCCACCGGACAATCCTAAGATCACTTTATCTGTTCCGATTTTATCTTGAAGTTTCTTTACTGTTTCATCAACAAATGAATCTGGTGTCCAATCTTGAGTGCATCCACAAACGCCAACAAGGAAATTCTTTAATAACATTGCTCCTTCTGAAGAATGATATACTTCCGGGTGAAATTGAATTCCAAAGGTTTGTTCTCCTTCAACTTCAAATCCAGCGAACTCAACATCTATTGTACTTGCTATTGTTTTAAAACCCGAAGGCATTTCCTTTATCGTATCGCCATGAGACATCCAAACTTGTGAATTAACTGTCATTCCTTTTGTCAATACATTACTCGAATCAACATAAGCTAAATTCGCTCTTCCATATTCTCTCGTTGACGAAGGAGCTACTTCTCCTCCAAAATTATGGGCCAAATATTGTGCACCAAAACAAACCCCCAACAAAGGAAGCTTTCCTTTAATTTCAGACAAATCTGGTTTCGGAGATGCTTCATCTCTAACCGAAAACGGGCTTCCAGAAAGGACAACACCTTTCCAGTTTCCAGTAATTTCTGGACACTTGTTCCAAGGGTGAATTTCACAGTAAATATTGAGTTCGCGTACTCTTCTGGCAATCAGCTGGGTATATTGAGAACCGAAATCTAGGATTAAAATCTTTTCATGCATGGCGCAAAGATAATGTGAATACTTCTATTTGCTTTATATTGTTTATCGTTTTTTGTCAACATTTTTAATAGACAATTTGTCAGAAAAGAACAAGTTGGAATAATTTATGACGAAACCAATCAAAATAGAACACAAACGCTACTAAAAGGAGTGGGAAATTGTTATTTTTACGACTTCGATTTTTAATTATTATATGGCTTCAAATTTATTAAAGAAACTTTTCGGTGATAAGTCCGCTAAGGACAGAAAGGCTTACCAGCCATCAATCGATCAAGCGAATGCTGCTTTCGCTCAATTGCAAGGTTTATCTGACGATGAACTGCGTGCAAAAACAGCAGCCTTTAAAGAAGTAATTTCACAGGCAACTGCAAATTTAGAGAACGAATTAGAAGCTTTGAACAAAAAAGCAGCTGATTTATCAACTCCAATACACGAGAAAGAAGAGCTATTTGAAAGTATCGATAAGATGACTGGAAAAATAGATTCTAAAATCGAAGAAGTTCTTGAAACTATTCGTCCTGATGCTTTTGCGGTTGTTAAAGAAACTGCTCGTCGTTGGAATGAGAACGGTCAATTGGAAGTTACAGCACTCGATTTTGATATTGAATTGGCATCTAAAAAAGATGGGATTACAATTGAGAACGGTAGAGCGATTTGGCACAACGAATGGACTGCTGCTGGCGCTCCTGTTTCTTGGAACATGGTTCACTACGATGTTCAATTAATGGGTGGTGGAGTTCTTCACAAAGGAAACATCGCTGAGATGATGACTGGTGAGGGAAAAACGTTGGTAGCAACGCTTCCTGTATACTTAAACGCATTGTCTGGCAAAGGTGTTCACATTGTAACCGTGAATGATTACTTGGCAAAACGTGATTCTGAGTGGATGGGACCTATGTATCAGTTCCACGGACTTACGGTTGACTGTATTGATAAGCACCAACCGAACTCAGCAGAAAGAAAGCAAGCCTATTTATCAGATGTAATATTTGGAACGAACAATGAGTTTGGTTTTGATTACCTCCGTGACAATATGGCAGGTAGTCCAGACGATCTTGTTCAACAAAAACACCATTATGCAATTATTGATGAGGTCGATTCAGTTCTGATTGATGATGCGAGAACACCATTGATTATTTCTGGTCCTACTCCAAGAGGTGACGAGCATGAATTTTATCAGTTGAAGCCACGCATTGAAAACATTGTTGCCGTGCAGCGGAAATTCGTTACTCAGTGTTTGGTTGATGCAAAGAAACAACTGGTTGTTCTTAACGGTGAAGTTCCTGAAGGACAAGATCCAAAGGTGATGCTCGAAGAAGGTGGGAAAGCCTTATTAAGAGCGCATAGAGGTTTCCCAAGAAACAAAGCACTAATTAAATACTTATCTGAGCCTGGAATTAAGGCACATTTGCAGAAGACTGAAAACTTCTACATGCAAGAGCAAGGTAAGCACATGAAAAAGATTGATGTCGAATTGTACTTCGTTATCGAGGAGAAAAACAACACCATTGAACTTACGGGTAAAGGAATTGATTTGATCTCAGGAAGCGATGATCGTGACTTTTTCATTATGCCAGATATCGGTTTGGAAATTGCCAAACTAGAAGCTGAAGGAATGACGCCAGATGCTTTCTTGGAAAAGAAAGACATCCTTATTAGAGATTATAGTGTTAAGTCAGAAAGAATTCACTCGATTAACCAATTATTGAAAGCATACGCTCTTTTCGAAAAAGAAGTAGAATATGTAATCATGGACGGAAAAGTAAAGATCGTTGATGAATCTACTGGACGTATCATGGAAGGTCGTCGTTACTCTGATGGATTGCACCAAGCGATCGAGGCGAAGGAAGATGTAACAGTTGAAGCTGCAACACAAACTTATGCAACGATTACTTTACAGAACTACTTTAGAATGTACCACAAGCTTTCTGGGATGACTGGTACGGCGGAAACAGAGGCAAAAGAATTCTGGGACATTTATGAATTAGAGGTTATTGTTATTCCAACAAATCGACCGATTCAAAGAAAAGATGATAACGATTTCGTTTTCAAAACGGCTAGAGAGAAATTCACTGCAGTTATTGAAGAAATAGAAAAATTAGTTGAAGCGAAACGTCCTGTACTTGTTGGTACAACGACTGTAGATATTTCGGAGCTTCTTGGTCGAATGTTAAAGATGAAAGGCATTCCTCATGAAGTATTGAACGCGAAACAACACCAACGAGAGGCTGAGATTGTAGCTGGAGCGGGTAAAGCTGGAGCCGTTACAATTGCCACAAACATGGCCGGTCGTGGTACAGATATTAAATTGGGAGAAGGTGTAATTGAAGCTGGTGGACTTGCCATTATTGGTACGGAACGTCATGATTCTAGACGTGTCGATAGACAATTAAGAGGTCGTGCTGGTCGTCAAGGTGATCCAGGATCTTCTCAATTCTTCGTTTCTCTTGAAGATGGTTTGATGCGTAAGTTTGGTTCGGAAAGAATCGCGAAGCTTATGGATAGAATGGGACTTAAGGAAGGTGAGGTTATTACCCACAGTATGGTTTCTAAGTCAATCGAAAGAGCGCAGAAAAAAGTTGAGGAAAACAACTTCGGTAGTCGTAAGAGATTGCTTGAGTACGATGATGTTATGAACGCTCAACGTAAGGCGGTTTACAGAAAACGTAAAAACGCATTGTTCGGAGAACGTTTGGATATCGATGTTGACAACATGTTGTACGATGTAAGTGAATCAATTGTTGTTTCGCACACCAAAACACAATACAATGAGTTCGAATTAGAATTACTTCGTGTGGTTGGAATTTCATCTCCAGTTACGCCTGAAGAATTTGAAAGCGAAGACGATAACGTTATTACCAATAAGGTTTATGAAGGATTAAGAAAATCTTACGATAGAAAAAATGCAAAGATCGCTGAAAAGGCAATGCCTCAAATCAAGCATGTTCACGAGACGATGTCGGATCAATACCAAAACATTGTTTTCCCATTAACAGACGGCAAAAAAGAAGTTCAATTGGTAATTAACTTGAAAGATGCTTACAATTCTGAAGGGGCAATTATTTCGAACAAGTTTGAGAAAAATATTATCTTGGATAGAATCGATAATGAATGGAAAGAGCATTTACGTGAAATGGATGACTTGCGCTCTGCAGTGCATAACGCGCAATACGAGCAAAAAGACCCATTATTGGTTTATAAACTGGAATCTTTTGAGTTGTTTAAAGGAATGTTAGCACGATTGAACATTGAAACAATTGAGCTTTTAACAAAATTAGATATTCCAGTATCAACTGATATTAAAAGCACAAATAAAGAGATCACATCACAAAGTAATTACGGAAATTCTGCAACATCAAACAATCAAGAAGAAGCATCTTCTGGAAGAGAGGGTTATGATGAGGCGATTCGTAGTTCTGGCGGAAACAGACCTCCTGTAAAACAAACGCCGGTTTCGGTTGAAAAGAAAATAGGAAGAAACGATACCTGTCCTTGTGGAAGCGGAAAAAAATTCAAGCAGTGTCACGGTAAGTAAATAACTAACTTGGCTTCGCTCGATTAGCGGCATAAGCGATTAATTTATTGAAGCCTGTTTCGCCCTGATAGCTATCTGGAGATTCAGGCTTTTTTATGCCTGAAATAAAGTATCTTTGAACTGTGCTAAACGCAAATAAAATATCAATTATTGGTTCGGGAAATGTGGGACATCATTTGGCAAAAGAGTTGTCGAAAGTTGGTATTGAAATAACACATGTCTCGGGTCACAACGCGCAATCTGATTTGGAATTGGCCAACGAGATTGGCGCAGGCGTTTGCACGATTGAAAATTTACCGAAAGACCAACTCGCAATTGTTTGTGTAAGAGACGAAGCGATCAGTAAAGTTCTGAATGAGTTGGATGAATCAATACCAGCGGCTTATACTTCTGGATCGATTCAAATCAACGATTTACCGAAACGAAAATACCTTGGTGTTTTTTATCCGTTACAAACTTTTACAAAAGACAGCGAAGTAAAAATTTCCGAAGTCCCATTTTTCATCGAAGCAACGAATACTGACTTTAGTAACCGTCTTATGAAATTGGCCTTGACCATAAGTGACAATGTAAATTTGGCCTCATCGACAGAGCGGAAAAATATGCATATTGCGGCGGTAATGGTAAACAATTTTACGAATCATATTTTACACCAGGCAAAAACCTACTCGGACGATAACAATATTGATTTTAAGCATTTCTTGCCGCTTTTATACGAAACTGTTAATAAATTGAAGAGCGATACTCCTTTTAATGCCCAAACTGGACCTGCAAGAAGAGGCGACCAAGAAACAATTGAAGACCATCTGAGTTCATTGGAAGGGCGGAGCCAGGAAATTTACAAACTTATTACAGAAAGTATTAAAAACACATATCCAAAGAATGACAAGCTATAAAGAAAAATTAAATCCAGTAACAACTTTCATTTTTGACGTTGATGGTGTTTTGACAGACGGAAGCGTAATTATGTATAAGGATGAGGTGGTTCGAACCTTAAATTCCAGAGATGGATATGCGCTTCAATTTGCTTCGAAGATGGGATACCGCATTTTTATTATTACAGGCGGAAATTCTGAGGCAATCGAAAAAAGACTAGAAACTCTTGGTGTGACTGAAGTCTGCATGCGAGCGCACAACAAAGTCGATGTTTACGACACTCTTAAGGAAAAATACGGCTTCGAAGATGAAGAAGTACTTTACATGGGGGATGACATTCCTGATTATCAAGTTTTGCAAATTGTTGGCGTATCGACATGTCCTCAAGATGCGGCTGTTGAATTAAAAACTATCTGTGATTACCAATCTCCATATAACGGAGGTCGACATTGTGTGCGTGATGTAATTGAACAAACCATGCGTGTTCAAGGCAAATGGTTTAGCGAGAAAGCTTTTGAGTGGTAGACTACTGAATCACCAATCTATAAGAGCCAACAGGTGCTCCTCCTTCATTAAAAATCAATGTATAAATTCCAGATGTCAAATCTGAGACATCGATTGAATTGGTTCCAACCACTGAAACCGTTCTTACAATTTGTCCCATGTTATTTGAAATCATTATTTCATACGAATCTTGAGGAAGAGACTTCACGGTAAATGACGTTGAAGCAGGATTGGGAAACACTTCCAAACTCTCAATCATTTGAATGGATTCCACAGCTACCAAATCAGAATAAAAAGTAACCCCTAATGTTGTTGGATAAACTTCATTGGGTCCTATTTTCAGAAGAAAAATAGAACCTCCTCCCTCACCTATTCCTTCGCGATAACCCACAGCCGCAGCTCCACCATCACTTGCTGGAATAATCTCTCCACAAGCGTCGGGCTGTACTTCTGCAATTTGGGCAACTTGTCCTTGCCAAATTAAGGTAGATCCATACTTCGTAATCAACACATCCGGACCGGGTTCATAAGCATTGACATGATCTGAATTCGACAAACTTACATACCGACTGGTTCCGTCTCCATAAGTAGAGATTTGTTCACCAATAGTGTTTCCCGCTGCAAACTGGGAATAGTAACCTATAGCTGCAGTTGCAGTTGGCGATACTTTGAATAAAAACAAAGCCATTTCCTTCATGGAACTTGGATCATCTTGTTGAAATCCAACTCCAGAAAGCGTGTCATTCGACAAAGTAAAGTCATTTAGCTCCCAACTTCCTGCCCCATTCACAAGCGTATCTAAGTCTATGATTGTTCCATCGTCTTTTAAATAGATCAACATCACTTTAGTTCTCAGTGAATCTTGAACCCACTTGTTCCCTCCAATAACGAACAACGAATCATTATAACGCTCAATACAAGTGGCTCTATCTGGGCCAATATCACCAAACGTTTTTGTCCAAAGAGTATCTCCATTTTTATCTGTTCGAACGATGTAGATATCCCTACCCGTTACAAGGTTCGAATTCGTTTCCCCAACCATAATTACTCCAGTATCTCTGGTTAGAGCGGCGTCATTCACCTTTTCCCATCCATCAGCACCATAAGTTTTTTCCCATTCCTTCTCACCGCTCTCATCTGTCTTAACGAGATAATAATCAAACCCTCCATTCCCAATCGAATTGGTATAGCCCGCAAGGAAGAATCCAAAGTTTTCTTGATACATTACCCGTCGGGCAGATTCTGATTCAAAACCACCATATTGATGGGACGAAATAAAATTACCAAGACTATCAACGTGCATCATGAATGCTTGTGAAGGACCACTATTAAAACTACTTGAATGTCCACACAATACGTAACTGCTGTCCGCCATTTGCAAAATACCTTGACCAGCATCATAGCCACTATTCGAATAATGTTTTATATAATTAATTTGTCCAAACATTGAGAATGGCAAAATCAATACTATTGCGATTTTGATTAAATTGTGCATTGTAGTTTAAGATATAGTGATTGACCATTTCCTTTTTTACTGACCATTCCAATGAAATTATCAGTACCTATGCCCATTTTGAATTTATCAAAAGAAAGATTACTGTAAAGTCCAGCTCTAAGCCCTGCAAACCCACCATAAGACACACTAGCTCCGACATTCAACCAATCCAATGGTTTGTAATTTGCTCCAGCAAAAATATACGGGCTGTAAATCAAAGACGGGTAGACACGCACACCAAAAAACGATTGCAATTTATATTCGCTATTGTTGTCAATCATTTTTCCTACTTGAAGGTAACCGGGTAGCATAAAAACAGGATTGACATCTATGGAATGAATTCCCAGAGTATCCAACAGATTAATGCTGTCAGCAAGAATGGCGTTGTCACCAATTATCTGTTCAAATTTGAATCCACTGTAATTGAACGTTGTGTCAAAACTATAACGTTTCTGACTTTCGTGCATGTAACCGAATCCAATATTCTTTGCCATGAACTGAATCTTAGCATCACGTTTCTTATACCACGCTACCGTTAGTCTAAAATCAACATCAAACCCAAAACCAATTCCTTGACTGAATTTGTTGTTTTGCCCCATTTCAACCTCACCATCCATTAAAAGGTCTACATTCATGCCATCAGCGGATTGTGCTATTTCCAGGTCTCGGAAATCTACACTAACTCGATTGCTGATATTGTAAACATTTAAGATCACACTCGATTTTGATTTCGCATCAACCAATCCAAAACCAATTTTTTGAAACGAGACCAGGCTAAAATCGGATCCAGACATATTCATGGTATCGCCAACATAACCTTCGTTCCCATAAAAGGCCAAACCGTATAAATCCTTCGAGTATAACGCCCCTCCAAATGTGTAATAGCCGCCTTGGAATTGCATCCCCCAATTTTTATTCTTGAATATATTTGTTCTGAAATTTCTATATATCAACTCACCACTCAAGTCAACTCCTACTCTATTGATGGCTCCATGTTTATCGAATGAGGCATCTTTCATTTGATCATCAATAAACCCTCCTCTGACAAACTTAGATGTGATTCCGTTTTCAATTCCTGATGCGCTATAATCACAAGTACCATTCAAAATAATCTGATGGTTGTATTCAATAGAATCGTATGAATTGGTCTGCATCTGAGACCAAGAACTACTTGCGATTATTGCCGTCGCAAAAACTGTAGCTAAATACACTTTTATCATTTTTAAAATCTATTTTCAGATTTGAATTTCGTTTTAAGCTTAACATTTACGAAAGCTCCAACTGGAATAATCATTTGTTCGTTTACCATCGTCATTGGATCCATCGAATTGAAGTGGGATTTAAACAACACAAACTTTACATCGTTGAGACCTGTAACCACATCTTTAGAAAGAACAAAATGGACTTCTGATTCAGCGACATTCAAATTATGATTGGCATCAAAACTTCCGAATTGAGCTGCTTGGATTTTTTCTGACCCATTCACAGTATGTAATAAGTTTCCGTTAGCATCGAGAAGCATAATACTCACATCCGCCGAAAACGGAAATGCGTTACTAGTGTTTAAAATAAGCTCACCTGAAAGAATTCGAGTCTTCTCAGGATCTTGAACTAAGTCTACTTCAAAAGTATCTTTCAAGATTAAGTTATTCAATCCAATTGCCAATGGCATCTGTGCTCGTAACTTAACATTTAAAGCACTCTGAGGATAAATTTCATCCCAAGATCCTGATGTGTTGCCCCAGGGATTCAATTTAATACTGTAATCCACAGTATGCGTGGCTCCAAGGTTTTCCAAGTAGTTTTCAATGTTACTATTGGCAGATGTAAAATTAAGTGAGTTCAATGAAGGTGTTAAAGTATTCCATGTCCCAGTTGCCGGGTCAATATTAAACGCATTTCCTATTCCGCCTCCGGTTAGACTAACAATATTTCCCAATGCATTTTTATTAGACACAGAATTCAAGATCCCTTCAGCACCGACTTTTACTCCGTTCTCAATATCGAACGATAAAGACAATGTTGATAAATCAATGGCTCCACTTTCATAAATATCTAGAGCGGAAAGGTCAACATCAACGATATCTGATATCAATCGACTTCCGAAGTAACCTCTGGCATAGCTGACTTTAATATCACTAAAAGTGGCTTTAATAACCACTGTATGTTCGTTTCCGAAATTCGTACTCACACCATCTGGATCGGCAATTACATCAACATCTGAGACAAAAGTATTGTAGTCTGTTCCTGATTGTCCTGTTAAGTCAATTGTATATCCAGTCAAATCAATTATTTGCTCGGAAAATCCAGGAGAAGCAACACTTCCAGTAAGAATAGGATATGTTTTATTAAAAGGAATGCCCTCCTTTGTGAATCCTGGTAAATCTAAAATTAGGTTTGCATTCAACCCTAGTGGATTTTCTATTTTCACCTTTATCTGTCCCGCCTGTAGTATGATTTTTTTCAATTGAACATCTTCCAATAGAAGAACGTGCTCGTCAGTTGTAATTACACCCGGAGGAAAAATACTGCTTCCAGGAGAAATTGACCAATTATCAATACTTCCATTAGTAAATTGCTCATTAATGGTTGTATCTGGAATGTTAACAATCTCATTGAGATTCAGATCAAATAAGGTTCTGGTCAGGCTCAACTCATAGAATCCTGAATTCTCAGTCAATGTTGAATCATTAACTAGATTCGTCAAGGTCAAGGTATCATTAATAATAGGCACGCTCCAGTCGGATTCCCATACCGTTTGCTCTTTTTTACACGAAGCAACAAGGGTAATTAGCAGCAGTATAAATAGTGAATATTTCATTATCTCTAGACGTATTTAGTTCCTATTAGGTTGGTCTTTATGCTTTTTCTAAAATAGTCGCGTAACCTTGACCTACGCCAATACACATGGTGACAAGTGCATATCGCTTATTCGATTTCTGCAATTCAAGAGCCGCACTATGAAGAATTCTAGCTCCGGTCATCCCTAATGGATGTCCCAAAGCGATCGCTCCACCATTTGGATTTATTCTTGGATCATTGTCTTCCAGATTTAATTTTCTTGTACATGCTAAAACTTGCGCTGCAAAGGCCTCATTCAATTCCAAAACATCCATTTGGTCGAGCGTCAAGCCTGTTCTTTCTAAAACTTTTTGTGAAGCATATACAGGTCCTATCCCCATTATTCGAGGTTCAACGCCTGCAACTGCAGCTCCAACAATTCTAGCCAATGGCTTCATCCCATGTTTATTTACAGCATCTTCAGAAGCAATCAATAAAGCTGCTGCTCCATCATTTAATCCTGATGCATTTCCAGCAGTTACTGAACCGTCTTTTCTAAATGCAGGTCGAAGACCGCCCAATGTTTCCATTGTTGTATTTGAACGTATAAATTCATCTGTATCAAAAATGATTGAATCTTTTTTTCTTTGGGGAATTGAAACGGCCATAATCTCTTCTGCAAATCGACCCGATTTAATCGCAGCTGTCGCTTTTTGTTGTGACCACATTGAAAACTGATCTTGTGACTCACGGTCAATCCCATATTTTTCAACAAGATTTTCTGCCGTTACACCCATTCCATCTGTTCCATAAAGCTCTTCCATTTTAGGGTTTACAAACCTCCATCCAAAAGAAGAATCATGCATTTGAGCATCTCTTCCAAATGGTTTTGAAACTTTAGAAATAACCCATGGACCACGCGTCATATTTTCAACGCCGCCTGAAATATAGATGTCTCCGGCTCCATCTTTTATTGCTCTTGAAGCGTTAATTGTAGATGACATTCCAGAAGCACAAAGACGATTCACAGTCTCTCCTCCCACTTGCCATGGCAATCCGGCAAGTAAACCACACATTCTGGCAACATTTCTGTTGTCCTCTCCAGCTTGATTTGCACAACCAAAAATCACGTCTTCGATCAACATAGGGTCAATGTTAGAGTTTCTATTCATTAACTCCTTAATTACAAGAGCTCCTAAATCATCGGTTCTTATTGGACCCAAGGTTCCTCCAAAATTTCCAATTGGAGTTCTAATTCCATCTACTATGAACACTTCCTTTGACATTTTCTTTATTTATGACATTAAAGATACTAATTCTTCTAGTTGTTAATAACTTCTTCTCGTTCTTCGGCACAAAGTTTGTATTTTGGATTCGCTAATTATAAAACTCTTTCAGCGTGATGCAGCCAAAAATGATGATTACCTTACTTTGTTTGGTAGTCGGTTCCTATGCTTTTTCCCAACCAGAGGATTTAACTCCCGAAGAACAAGCTTACAAAGATTCAATTACCGCACTGAACTTAGAAAACGAGACAGTCGCCAATAGCCAAGAAGCCTACAACAAAGGAATTGAGTATTTCGGTGCTAAAAAGTTTGAAGCTGCTATTACCGAGTTCAGAAAATCAATCGAATTCGACCCTAACTTTACCGCTGCCTATTACAACAAAGGTGTGGCCGAAAATGAATCGGAAAAATTTGCCGACGGTGTAAAAACACTTACGAAATTGCTTGAATTAAAATCAGGATATTCCAAGGCACTCTTCCAAAGAGGTCGCTCTTATCAAGGATTGAATGATTATTTGAAAGCGGAAACGGATTATGAAAAATCAATAGCATTGGATGCAACCAATCCGAAAGCCTATTACAACTACGCGACGCTTCGATTTCTACAACAAGATTATGATGCTGCTGTAAAATTCTTTACAAAAAGTATTGACTTAGATGGTGGAAGTGCAAATGCATTAAACGACAGAGGGTCATCCTATCGAATGAAGAGGAACTATACAAAGGCACTTGTTGATTATCAGGCAGCTATTCGGAAGAACCCAAACATGGCCTTCGTATTGAACAATATGGGAACAACTCAATCGAAATTGAAAAAATACGATGATGCCTTGGCTTCTTTTAGTAGAGCAATTTCAATTGACGCGAATTTTCATTTGGCCTACAACAACAGAGGCGTAGTTCAAATGAATCAGAACAGATTGAGTGAAGCGATCAAAGATTTCGAAAAAGCACTAAGTGTAAAATCGGATTATTCTCCAGCAGCAGCCAACTTAAGCGGAATCTACTTCAAGAAAGAAGACTACAAAAAAGCACTTGAGGTGGCAAACGAAGCGATTAAGATGGATGAAGAAAATGCTGCGGCCTATGTTAACCGTGGAATGGCCAAAGAGATGCTCAGAGATATGAATGGTGCTTGTGAAGATTGGTTAAAAGCTAAAGAACTTGGATCTGAAATGGCTAAAATTTATTACGCTGGAAACTGCGGAAACTAAAACTTAGATTATAATGTTTAAAAATATCTTAACTGTCGTTTTCGTTTTTCTTGCCTATATCGTAGGTGCCCAGAACATAGAATTTAAAGCTGCGAATTTCAAAGACGATAAAGATGGCCTTAAAATAGCCAACGAAGCAATCAAGTCAGGTAACGAATTTTTTGAGCTTGGAAATGAAGCTTTTTTTGCTGTAAAAGGACCGGGGCACAATTACGAATTGGCGCTCATCAAGTATGAAATCGCACAAGAATTCAACCCGGACAATGCATTATTAAATTTCAAAATCGGTGTTTGTCATGCGAACTCTCCTTACAGCAACAAATCTATTACATACTTAAATAAAGCGCACAAATTAGATCCTGAATGCGATGAATTCATGCTTTATTATTATGGTGTTGCTTTGCAATTGGAGGGTAAATTTACTGAGGCGATAACAGCATACAACGGATTCAACGAGGCGTATAAAAAAGCAGATGATTTTTCTAAATTCGTTGAAAAACGAAAAAAAGAATGTGCTGCTGCAAAAGCTGGGATTGCATCACCGATTCGAGCGTGGGTTGATAATATTAAAGAACTTAACACTGAGTACAATGACTTTGGGCCAGCCGTAACAACAGACGGAAGCGAGATCATTTACACTTCTGACCGTCCAAACGGGCATACAAAAAGTGAATCAGAAACGTATGACAAAGACATTTATTCTTCTACAGTTTCCTTAGGCAAATGGAGTGCTCCTCAACCATTAAAAGGTGGAGTGAATACTGAGGCAGATGAGATTTCAAACAACTTGAGTTATGACGGGACAAAAATGCTTTTGCACCGATATAACGATGGAAACATGGATATCTTTGAAAGTAAACTGAAAGGCGCTGCATGGGGATCACCTGAAATTCTGCCCCACGCAATTTCTTCGCCTCGTACGAACGATGTATATGGTGCATACAGTGCTGATGGATGGAGTATTTATTTTGGCCGAGACAACGCATCGCGTTCAAATGGGTTTGAAATAATGTACAGTTCGATGCAGAGTAAAATCACAAAGAACTACATGGCAGCAACAATGATATCTTCGGTAAATAGTAAATTCAATGAAGGCCCCATCTATGTTGCAATCGACGGTGAAACGATGTACATCGCATCACAAGGAAAAGGGTCTTATGGAGGTTATGATATTTTTGTTTCAAAAGGAAGCAAAGGATCTTGGTCAGAACCGGTAAACATGGGATACCCAATCAACACGCCTTATGATGATTTCTTCTTTTCAGCGACGGCAAATGGAAAATACGCCTATATCGCCTCAAATAGAGAAGGCGGATCAGGTGGATATGATATATACAAAGTAACTTTCTTTGGACCACCAAAAACTCCAGCAATGGAAACAGAGGATTACTTATTGGCATCTATCGTAAACCCAATTAAGGACAACGCAATTGAAACAATGGTTGAAGTTAAAAAGAAATCATTTACTGTTTTTAAAGGTAAAACAATTGATGCAATGACGAAGGCTCCGGTTGAATCTGAAATCGAGATTACTGACAACGCTACAGGAAATTTAATCGAAACTTTTACGACAAACAGCGCAACGGGCAAGTTCATTATCACGCTAGCATCAGGTAAGAATTACGGAATTGCTGTTAAGGCAGAAGGGTATTTATTTCACTCTGAGAACTTCGATATTCCAACAGGAAGTGGAGACAACCTTGTCAACAAGGTTATTGAATTGAAAAACATCGCTGTTGGAAGTAAAATTGCACTGCGCAATATCTTCTTTGATACCGGAAAATCGACTTTGAGAAGCACTTCAAACAGAGAGTTGGATCGATTGGTTAAACTTTTGAAAGATGTTCCAATTTTGAAAATTGAAATTTCAGGACACACAGATAATACCGGCTCTGCCAAGTTAAATCAATCTCTTTCTCGAGATAGAGCGCAAGCGGTTGTAAATTATCTTAAGTCAATGGGAATTGACACTGGACGTTTAACAGCGGAGGGATATGGTTCAAGCTTGCCGATTGCAACAAATGGCACTTCGACGGGAAGACAAGAGAATAGAAGAACTGAATTCGAGATTAAATCGAATTAGAATTTTGAATTTTAGTTTATAAACTTCCATTTTGGCTTGGCTGAAATGGGAGTTTTTTTTTTGTTTTTTATTTAACCATGGAGGGGTAATTGCATTACTTATAAGTGCATTATTTTAACGTAAAATTTCGCTTTCGCTAAACCACAACCCGCAACAATGAATTGCTCTTTAGGCTAAAAACGAAAAAATAAAACATACCATTTTCACTGCCTAAAGGCCACTTGCGACGATGCGAATAAAACTAAAACCCTACTATTTCAAGTTAACGTTTAAATCATAACATTTTAAGTATTTTTAAGCCATGCAAAACGCTTTTAAAACAATAGCTCAAGAAGATATTTCGTATTTCAATTCTATTCTTCCATCAGATGTGTTTACTGACGATGATACATTGAAAACCTACAGTCATGATGAAACCGAAGACATTTCTATTTTACCTTCAGTTGTCTTAAAGCCTAATTCAACTAAGGAAATCTCATCTATTTTAAAGTATTGCAGCGAAAATTTGATTTGCGTGACACCAAGCGGTGCAAGAACAGGACTTAGTGGAGGATCCATTCCCTCTCACGGAGGCGTTGCTTTGTCTATGGAAAAGTTCAATAAAATATTATTCATTGACGAGAACAATAATCAAGTTACAACGGAACCAGGGGTCATAACGCAAGTACTGCAGGAGGCCGTAAAAGAAAAAGGACTGTTCTACCCTCCCGATCCTGCCAGCAAAGGAAGTTGTTTCATTGGTGGTAATGTTGCAGAAAACTCTGGCGGGCCCAAAGCGGTTAAATATGGAGTCACGAACGAATATGTTTTGAACCTTGAAGTTGTTCTTCCAACGGGAGAAATAATTTGGACTGGAGCAAATGTTCTAAAAAATGCCACAGGATACAATCTAACACAACTTTTAATTGGCTCTGAGGGAACATTGGGAATCATTACAAAAATCGTCTTAAAACTCATCCCACACCCTACACATGATTTATTAATGCTCGTTCCGTTCTTTAGTTCGGATGCCGCTTGCAAATCGGTCGCGGCACTATTTAAAAATGGAATTACACCAAGTGGTATAGAATTTATGGAGCGCGATGCTTTGATTTGGACGCGCGACTTTCTTAATGACAATTCAATTGAAATAAAAGACACGCACGCCGCTCATTTGTTAATAGAAGTTGATGGATTTGATCCAGAGAAATTAATGGATGAATGCTCCAAGATTGTTGAAGTTTTAGAAGATTTTGAAACAGATGAAATTCTATTTGCTGAATCTCAAGCTCAAAAAGACAAACTATGGAAGTTGAGAAGATCCGTTGGGGAAGCTGTAAAAGCGAATTCCATTTACAAGGAAGAAGATACAGTTGTGCCGAGATATGAGCTCCCGAGGCTATTAAAACAAGTTAAACGCATTGGAAAGGAATACGGGTTCAAATCTGTTTGCTACGGGCACGCAGGTGATGGTAATCTCCACATCAACATAATTAAAGGAGATTTGAGCGATGATCAATGGACAAATCAATTGCCAATTGCAATTCGAGAGCTTTTCGAAGAAGTAGTTAATTTGGGAGGAACACTTTCTGGCGAACACGGAATTGGCCTGGTGCAAAAGCAATATATGGACATTCCATTCAGCGAAAAATCGCTCGACTTAATGCGTTCAATTAAAACGGTATTCGATCCAAAAGGAATTCTGAATCCAGGGAAAATATTTTAATTCTGAAGAAAGTCCAAATCTCCTGCCTTCATTTTATGATACCCTCGACCTAAATAGGCAAGCATTATTCGCATAGAATCGAACGCTTCTTCTGTTTCTGCGCTAATCTCCTTTTTCTGGAGTTTCAAAAGCAATTTCATGTACATCCCATGGAAAGCAATCTCTACATGATTTTTTTCCTTCAGGTCAGATTTTGCCTTTAACTCATCAATGTTCTTTGCTGCAACATCGAACAAGGCGATGTACTTCTCGTCTTTGGTCATGTTTAGCAAGGTATTGTGCAAATAAGAAAGCTCAATCATAATTTCTTGAGTATCCATCAAATGGCCTGTTTTCTCGATTTTCTGAGATTTCATTTGTTGAATCAAAGACGTATACCAAGCACTGTATTGATTCATAAAAGATGAATCTGGCAATTGAGGTTCAACGTAATTCGCTAGAATGGCATCTAAATCAAATTTAAAAGCGCGAATGATATCTTCAACTTGGTACATGTATAAAATGTACTCGGCGATGTTTTCATTCTTCTTTTGCTGGGCTATAAGCATTTACGAGACTATTTACCTGAAATTAATTTCTCTTGCGCTTGGTTCATATAAGCTATGAACTCCGCTGTAACATCCATTGTAGAGTGAACATATCCGAATTGACCACCAGTACCTCTTTTAATAAGGATATCGATATTATTCGCTTCGCAATACTCAGTTGAAAATTGATTTATCTTTTTCATAAGCGCATCCATTTCCTTCGCTAATTTTTGTTGAATCTCCATACCACGTTTTTGTTGATATTCGGCTAATTGAGCTTGTCTTGTTTGCGCTTCTTGTTGTAAACGAGCCATGTCATTTTCAGTCAATAATCCTTTTTGAGCCTCGCCATCCTTGCGCTGAGCCCAATTTACGTATTCAGTTTCACGACGCTGAACCTCTCTTTCGAAGGCAAGTTGATCACGTTGAACCAGTGAATCTGCCACTCGGTACGTTGTGAAATGAATTGCCATCGAATCCTGAGAGTAAAAAGCAATCTTCAATTCCCCTGTTTTTCTAGGTTGAACTTTAGCTGTGGTATCCTCCTTAAATTCGTCTTTCTTAATTTCTGCATCTCCTCCACAAGAGGCTAACAATGCTGTCAATAATGTACTAACTACTAGATATTTCATTTTATATTCTTTTTAGTAAATGCAAGTTCCCAATCTGTTCGCATTTCAATAAATCGTTTGATTGTGTTATCGAGCAATTCGGGTGTTATCATATTTTCCACTTCTTCGAGTCCACTGACATCAGTATCTCCAATTTTATAAGTCTGTTCAAATTGGCCCAATTCAATCTTAACAATGTATTTCCCATTGTATTGATGTATTTGAATTTTAAAATGTGCGTGTGGTATTTCTTTAACTAGTCTCATATAATTGACAAAAATAACAGAAATCCCTTTTGTATTAACGAAAAAAGCATCCATATCGGATGAACCGGTATGGATGCTTCACAAAAATTAACTTTTCTATTAAATAGCGAGTGCCAAATCGGCCTCTTTATATTCTATAAAATCAAATGGAACTTTTACCATATAGGCGTAATCTTGACCGACTTCGAACATATCCTCATCGGAATCTTTATACCTCCATTCTACTCTTACATTCCTTCCTGAATCCACAAGTTCGTTCAATTTGTATAAAAGAAAAAGTATTCTTTTAGATGACGAAATGTTGAAATACTCCAAATCAATTCGAAAAACTGTATTTTCAATTGGTTCCAACAAATAAGACTCAAACCAATTCAAAACAGGTAACCAAAATTCATCCGGCGCATCAGGAATACATCTGCCTTTAATCCTCATAATTCCAGTAGTCGAATTGAAATCGATCTGAGGCGTGCGAGCAGTGGCAGTAAATTCAAAATTCTCCATGTTTTACCCTATTAATTACTCATGAATTTGGTAATAATTTATTAATAAATCCAATAAATTCTACCAATAGGGTATTTTCATAGATGAATCAATCAATATATCGAACTAAAATTTAAATGTTATCTGAAAACTACACTTTAATCAACGCCAAGTACTTTTCACTCGACGAGACACTAAATAGGATTATATACGAATTGACTTATATTGATAATTAAACCGTCCCAATGCTCTTCATCTCAACCGTTTGCAAAAGGGGGTCAACGGCCAGCAAGTAAAATTGCTAACAGTGTGTTATAAAGCAAATAATTTTCAGGTTGTATTTCCGAAGTAACCCTCTTAGGAATTTGAAAGTCAGTATAAAAAAACTACCAAAGGATATCTCTTCTGAATCCAACATTAAAGTTGAATAACAAAGCACTCAATCTTGGCCATCCTTCGATAGCAGCCATTTGATTGTTCTCAATAGCTCTTACAACATAAGAGAGTCCCAAATCAAAATAAACCGTACCGACTCTTTCAATAGAATATTTAACCCCCCCATTAAAACCAACCCCAAAACTTATAATAGAAGCTTTACGTCCGTAATCTTGTGGCAACTCATACAATGTTTCATCGTATGGAGCGTATTCCATTTTCACTCTGTTAAACGCTAAAAAAGCGTTTGGTCCACCGTAAGCTGCTAATCCAAAATCATATCCGTTTCCGAGGTAATATTTCGTTCCACCTTCAATAATTGTATAGTTCAATGAAGACAATCCTCCAATATTCTTTATGTACGGTGCTGTTGTGAAATCGTAAGCCGTAATTGCAATTAACGATGAATCTTCATTCCGTTGTTTAAACAAATGTGACAGTTTACCATAAAAAGTTACGGATTCACTGCTCGGATATTCAACTGTAAGGTGCATTCCTCCATAAGGCTTAGAATTCCCGAATGCATTCAGCATCGTTGCACCGGCGCTCACTCCAATTTGAGCCGAAGCACCGCCTGTCATTAAAACTACGAATACAAGTGTAAATAATTTCATATCTCTTTCCATTTTGGGTTTGACTTCAATACCTCTGCAAAAATCGAGCAACTTTTGACATGAGCACCCGGTAAATAACCTGTACTCATCAAAAACTCGTTAACGATTTCACCGCCTACAAACTTAAACGTCTTTCTAAACAATTTAGTCCATTCTTCTTTTGCTAACGGGTGATTTTCGTTCAACCAATTTCTATAACTACCGAATTTTTGTTTCAACTGCATTATTTGTTGAGCATTATAAATTGCGGCATTCACTTTTAATTTATTTCTAATAATACCAGCATCTGAAAGCAACCGTTCACGCTCAATGTCATCGTACTGAGCAACTTCTTCAATTGTAAAGTTCGAATAGGCGTTCCTGAAATTTTGCTCTTTGTTAAGTATTGTCTCCCAAGAAAGTCCTGCTTGATTAATCTCCATGATTAACCTTCCGAACAACTCATTATCATTTTCAATAGGAAATCCATAGCACAAATCGTGGTACTTTTTATGAATTTCTTTTGCCTCTTGTTTTTCGCAGTACTCGCAGTAACTCATTTCTTAATTCGAACTTTTTACTATGGCTTCCATTCTCAAAATCAAATCTTCGACAGTATCGAATTCACTTAAATCTTGTTGGTTCAAAATTACAGTATTTTGTCCATTATCTCTCATTATTACAACGGGATAATCATAGGATTCGTTGAATTTTTTTTCAAATCCTTTGATATAATAAAAAGACAAGTCGGCATTTGTTGCTTCCTTAAACTTTTTCCAAGCGGATCTTTGGCCTAAGTTATGATATATCAAGGCACATAAATCACATTTATAAGTAGACGGCTTAAAAACTTTATGTGCGTAGTCAATTGCGCCATTAAAAAAATCCTTTTCCGCGTTATAAACAAACAATAATTTCATAGTCAACAATATTCTTTGAATTTAGACGATTTCGAACGATCTTTATTACTTTTAAAAATCAATTTTAAATCATCTAATGTCTGTTTACTCTTTCAATGGTTTTATTCCTGTCGTTAAGGAAAGTAGTTTTATTCATCCGAAAGCGAGCGTGACTGGAAATGTACTCATCGGTGAAAACGTTTATATTGGTCCCGGAGCTGCGATTCGCGGAGATTGGGGAAAGATCATTATTGAAGACGGGTGTAATGTTCAAGAAAACTGCACAATCCACATGTTCCCTGGAACAACAGTTACACTCAAGGAAGGCGCCCATGTTGGTCATGGAGCTATTATTCATGGTGGAACGCTTGGAAAAAACTGTTTGATTGGCATGAACAGTGTGATTATGGATGATGTCACAATAGGAGACGAATCGATTGTTGGCGCTTTGAGTTTTGTTGCGGCCAATTCAAGTTTTGAAAAACGTAGCTTAATTGTTGGCAACCCCGCGAAAAAAATAAAGGGCGTTAGCGACACGATGATCTCTTGGAAAACAAAAGGAACGGCCTTGTATCAAGCTTTGCCAAAGGAATGTCAGGATACGCTTAAAGAATGTGAACCGCTTCGAGAGATTGAAGAAGACAGACCTCAGCAGGAAGCGATGTACACGACTTGGAATTCAATAAAGTAATTTAGAACAAAAAACATCAACTATGCTTAAAATCATTTCTCTATCAGCTATCGTTTTTTTTATAGCTTCTTGCGCAACAATGAAAAACACAAACAATTCAATTGAAGAAATATATGACGTTTCGTGTGGAATGTGCAATTTCGAAATGACGGGTGAAGAGTGCGCTTTGGCGATTAGAATTGAAGGCAAAGAGTATTACGTTGAAGGTTCAGCAATTGATGAGCATGGAGACGCGCATGCGGATGATGGTTTGTGCACGGTTGTGCGTAAGGCGAAGGTAAAAGGTGTGATTAAAAAAGGTGTTTTTGTTGCTGAGATGATCGAGTTGATCGAGGAATAGGTGGTTGTGTGTGTATGTTTGTACGGATAAATTATAGGTAATAACCAGAGTTCCCCATGACCGCGAAAAAAAATGTTTCTTATATTATTACTATCAATTGTAGTATTAAGTATGGTAATAGCTATTAAAGTTCCTAAGGAAAAACAAAGAAGCAGGAATTGCAATAAACCAATAAATACGATCGAACAACTCGAGACCATTCCATCATAATTCAATCTGTTTTAATTAGGTGATTAAGTATACTCAAATTACCAATCCACAGAGAGTTGAATCCAAGTACAGTGGCAAAAAACCTACTTTTCACTAACTTTTATGTAGTTTCTTAAGCTTCTTCTTTCGAATCTTGAACAGTTTCAGGCACAAACGGCTCAGGTTTCTTTTTAAGCCCTCGCCAAAGGAAAAATATACCCGATAGTACAAACGGAATACTTAGCCATTGCCCCGTGTTCAAAGCCCAATCTGAACGGCCTGGAACTTGTGGGATTTTCGTAAACTCAATTAAGAATCGAGCTCCAAAAAGAAGTATTAGGAAAATCCCAAACATCAGTCCTTGACGCATCCATGCATTTCGCTTCCAATACATAAACATAAGAATTCCGAAAATTAACAAGTATGCTATTGCCTCGTACAATTGAGATGGATGACGGGTTGGAACCATATCCCAAGGGCATGATGAATCAGGGCAATAGTTATGAAGGAATTTAAACCCCCATGAAACGTTTGTTTCGTGTCCAACGATTTCACTGTTCACTAAATTTCCTAAGCGGATGAAACACGCAGCGATAGCACCAGGAGCAGCTATGCGATCTAAAATCCAAAGCATCGGTTTTTTTGACACCCATTTGGAAAAAATAAATAAAGATATTATGATTGCAATAACACCACCATGGCTGGCAAGTCCGCCTTCCCATACTTTAATGATGTCCCCAGGGTGGTCTAAATAACCGCGACGAACTTGTCCGAAAGCCTCCACATCCCAATAAGGACCATAGAAAAAAACATGTCCCAATCGTGCTCCAACGATTGTAGCGAGCACCATATAAAAAACAAGTTTGTCAAGAATGGCATCTGAAATGTTCTGCTTCTTGAACATTCGTTTGACCACCAAATAACCAATGATTAAACCTGAAACGAAAAGCAATCCATACAAATTTGGAGTACTCCATCCGTCTATTATTTCGGGAGTTACATCCCATTTTATCACTTGAATCACGTTTAATCTACTTTTTTAGTTATTTTCAAATATACACTTTTACCCTCTGCTTTTATAAGGCAATTTTTCAGACCGTCCTTTTTTAAAGATCTTATTACTCACTGTGGTTTGTTGGCGAATTATTTTTTGTTCTTCTTCTGGTAAATGAACGACCTCTTGGCATTCGGGAGTGCAGCAGTTGTCCATTTTCTCATTGCACGATTCACATTGAATAAATAAAAGATGACATGCTTGATTCACACAGTTCGTATGATCATCCGCAGGTTCACCACATTGATGACAAACAGAAATTATATCTTCCGTAATTCGTTCCCCTTTTCGTTCATCGAAAACGAAATTCTTTCCAACAAACTTATTCTCAACGCCTTCGTCCGTGCACTGATTTGCGTAATTAATGATTCCGCCTTCTAATTGATGTACATTATCAAACCCTCGGTGCTTGAACCAAGCCGAAGCCTTTTCACAACGAATACCTCCAGTACAATACATGACCAAGTTTTTGTCTTCGTTTCCTTTTAAATACTCCTCTTCGATAATCGGGAGTGAATCTCTAAATGTGTCAACATCCGGAGTAATCGCGCCCTTGAAATGACCAACCTCGGACTCATAGTGATTTCTAAAATCAATTAGAATGGTTTTAGGATCATCTGTTAAATTATTAAATTCTTTAGCTGATAAATGCTTTCCTTTTTTCGTGACGTCAAACGATTCGTCTTCCAATCCATCTGCTAAAATCTTTTTTCTGACTTTAACTTTCAATTTGATGAAAGGAAATTCAGCGGACTCATCTTCGACCGCGATATTTAGTCTAATTTGATCAAGGAAATCAATTTCATAAAGTTCTTTTCTGAATTGATCGAGATTCCCAACTGGAACAGACATCTGGGCATTAATCCCTTCTTGTGCGACATAAGTTCTTCCGACTACATCTAAATTTGACCACATCTGAAAAAGGTGATCTCTGAATGATTGAGGATCTTCTATATTGGCATATTGATAAAAAGAAATAGTAACAAACTTTGTACCTTTCTCTCTCAATTGAGCTTCAAGTTCCTCTTTACTTAATTTATTCCACAGTTGCATGCTATGTTTATTTCGTTAAAAAGTTGAACAAAGATACATCAATTTCTAAAAATTCTTCTCAAAATGCGGGCATAAATGGTATATTCGTGAACGTGAAGATTAAAAGAATTATAACACTTTGTACAGGACTTTTTCTGCTAACTGCATGTCCAGGAACGGCTTCTAAATCACCTTTAGAGTTGATCCAAGAAAACAACATGGACTTGCCTCAACCTGCTGGCTTTTACCATAAGGGACTCAACTTCAAAATCTCTAATTTGTTTGAGCGGTCTAGTTACAATAACATGGTGATCCAAGACGACGCAGCTGTTCGAGTTATATCTCAATTGTCGATTTACTTTACTGTAGAATCTTTCACCAAATCTGAGGCCGATGCTTATGCATACTCTTTTGATACAGAAATTGACGGATTAGATGCAGTTCACGATGTTTATTCTGAAAAACGGTTAAACACCCTTGATGAATATACAATATCAATAAAAAAGGAAGTTCCAAAATCTGTCAATTACCCGGGTTATATTCAGGTTATAAGTGGATCTCGATACGAAAATGACCTGCCAGCAACTTATTTTTTAGCCACTATACAAGTAGGGAATAAGTATTATGTCTTTCAACTTATTGGTAAGGAAGACAATATGGGATATTTGCACGACGATTTTATTGAAATCCTTTCTAGTATAGAATAAAAATGTCCGACCATTTCATCATAAGGCTGCAGTCTGCTTTGGATAATGAACTCCCTGGCGAAATGGCACATGCGGATTTAATGCCAATCAATCGACCTTTCTCTCAAAAAGCTTTAAAACGCGCAACGAATTATCGAAAATCAGCCGTTGGTCTTGTTTTATATGAAGAAGCCGATTCAATTCGATGTGTTTTAATTCAGCGCCCTCAATACGATGGAACGCATGGCGGTCAAGTAAGCTTTCCAGGTGGAAAAATGGACTCCTCCGATCCTGATTTAGAATATACGGCCAAGCGCGAGTGCATGGAGGAAATAGCTCTAGAACCAACGCGAATGAAAACGATCGGTCTGCTGAGTGAAGTGTACATTCCAGTCAGTAAATTCCTTGTTCAACCTTACGTTTTCTATGTTGAATCTTTACCAGAATTAAAGCCAGACGAAAGAGAAGTTGATGAAATATTCAGCTTCGAAATAGAAACATTGTTGGATGATAGTCGCTTAAAACATACCAACCTAACATTTCGAAATGGATTCAACCAAAAGAACATTCCCTACTTCGATATTGAAGGCAAAGTAGTTTGGGGAGCAACCGCAATGATCCTTTCCGAATTTAAAGCTGTTTTGAAATCGTTCTAAAAACGAACTCTTGCAAATCCAAATGCTGTAGGGAAAGGGTTAAAAGAAGGTTTGTATGGACCAAGATTTAGAATTCCTTTTAAAGAAGTCGTTTTTAAACTTTAAGTATTTAGAAATAAATTTTTACCCTAATAGACAAAATTTAATTTTTTTGTTGTAGCTTGTTTCCTCTAAATTAAATGCTTATGAAAAAAACCGCATTCGTACTATTTTCATTATTTGTTACTATTACTGTCTCAGCACAGGAAGTCGTATCCACTCAAGGAGATTCTTACTCCAATGCAAGTGGCAACATCGACTTTACGATAGGCGAAGTGATTATAGACACAGGAACTGATGGAACCAACGACCTTACGCAAGGTTTCCATCAAACGAATTGGAACTTTTTAGGCGTGGAGGATTTTGCTCCCGACTACGAAGTCCTAATTTTCCCCAACCCAACAGAAGATGTATTGAACATCAAAACAAGCACATTCGAGAATGTGACCTACACACTGTATGATGCACAAGGAAAACTTGTAATGCAGGATAAACTCTCTGCCGAGCAAACACCTATTCAAGTAAGTCAATTAGCTCCTGGCAACTATTCTATAACTTTGAGCAACGGAACACAAGAATTAAAAACATTCAAACTAATCAAACAACAATAAGATGAAAAAATTAATACTATCACTAGTTGCCATAGCAACACTCTCACTAAACTCTTTCGGTCAAGCACCAGAAGGTTTTAAATACCAAGCAGTCGTAAGAGATGCAGGCAATTTAATTTTAAACAACCAAGCGGTAGGAATGCAATTGACCATACAACAAGGAAGTATTGGAGGAACAGCGGTGTATATTGAGACATTCAGTCCAACATCGAATGCATATGGATTGGTAAATATTGAAATAGGATCAGGAAATACAACTGACGATTTTTCTACTATTGATTGGAGTGCTGGACCGTACTTTATTGAAACAGCTATGGATGCCACAGGTGGAATAAGCTATGTAGTAATGGGGACTTCGCAATTGGTTAGTGTTCCTTATGCGTTGCATGCGAATACAGCAGAAAATGTAACGAATTTAGATTCTACTGCCATTGCAGATTTGGGTTTTGTTACTACAAGCACTTGCGGTTTAGCAATAGGCGACACCTACCAAGGCGGAATTATCTTTTATTTAGATGCCTCAGGCTGCCATGGGTTAATTAGCGCACCAACAGACCAAAGTACAGGAATTGTATGGTGGAATGGAAGTTATACAGACACCTATGCTTCTGGTAGCGGCTTGTTTGATGGTGATGGAAATTGCTATAGAATAAGAGTATCACAAACAGATTGCGCAAGTTGCAATGCAGCTGAATTATGTCTTGATTTAAATTTAGGAGGTTATTCAGACTGGTATTTACCGTCAAAATATGAACTCAACTTAATGTATCAAAACATCGGTCAAGGAGATGCTCTGGGATTAGGAAATGTTGGCGGTTTTGCTAATCTCTACTATTGGAGTTCTACGGAGTTCGATGGCGTCAAAGCGTGGGGTCAGGATTTCGCCAATGGGTTCCAGCTCTACGTCTATAAGAGCAACAACGGCTATGTTCGTTCGGTCAGGGCTTTTTAACTATTTATCAATTTATCCATTTCAATATTTTGACCTAAAATGTGCATCTATTTTGTCTATTACACCAAATTTTTTAATAAAATTGTTCCACCGCCAAGAATGAAGTTAACTCCCACGGGAACATTGTGTTTATAAATTCCACCGCCTAAATACCCTACGCTAATAGCAATCCACTTCGCTGGCTTAAAATCTCCACCAGCAGCAATGACTCCATTTGCCAAACTTCCAGGGTTCTCTTTATTAAAAGGAGTAACAAGATCAATTCCTAAACTCAAAAATTTCCCAAGATCAATACTACCTCCAATTCTGAAGGTTGCTGGATTATTTACGACTTGCTCTTCCTCTCCAACCAATGAGAAAAGCCCTCCATCTTCCGACAATGGCTCTATTGCGTCAGTAATGTTATAATCACTTATCCCTCCTAATGACATGTTTGCAACCAGTGTATCCATAACCCTATATACGTTTCGGGTGTACTTTACGGAACCAACATTGTTCACAGCAGCGGCAATTTTCAACTTACCAAACAATTTAATACTCGCAGATACATCAACTCCATATCCCGTTCCAACAGGTTTTGGAATGAAACCAGACTCTGTAAAATTGGAAGGATTTATGTTCGAAACTGAACCATAATCAAGATTGTAGCTCGGTGATATTGCTGAATACATTCTTATTCCTTCATCGTCGGATACCATATCATACATGGCCATTGACTGAATAAAACGTCCACCTATTCCACCATAAATCGCGAATGTTGAATCGTTACCAAATAGTTTTTTACCGTATCCAAAGTTGTAATGGCGGTTCCAAGTGAATTGAATTCTTGAACCGTTTGTAATACCACTTAAATTCAAAGGAAAAGAGGCTGATCCTTCAATTACATGATCCAAAGAATCTTGTGGAACATTTCCAGAGTTTGAAATCATAGTCGTATCTGTTCCATAAACAACTGTCAATTGATCAAAGTACGACGAAAGCTTTCCTTGAAAAATGAGGTC
>TARA_B110000902_G_scaffold119639_1_pt1 | contig 51105 bp, 47 predicted proteins | sample TARA_B110000902 | Tara Oceans TARA_B110000902 (sample SAMEA4398009) | marine metagenome | biome: Polar Biome; feature: [SRF] surface water layer (ENVO:00010504); material: water (ENVO:00002006), including particulate matter (ENVO:01000060) such as... | depth 5 m | reverse complement strand
TCTAAAACTTCCGCTCTTGCGACAACATTGGCATTGTCTGTTTTTTCAAGCCCGTAAGGCACACGGTACGAAGCGGGATAAAACAAGATGTTTGAATTTGTAGGAAACAAACCCTGTAAGTCGTTCAAAAAATAAGCTGCTTGCTCTTTGTCTGAAAGAATAAATAAGTGATTTCCGGGCGCTTGCATTGCAACTGCAGAGGCGCTTAATGAGCGTGAAGACCCTACTAGTCCTTTCCATTGAATTTTAGACCCAATAATTTGAAGTTCATTGGCTGTGGCATTAACCTGTGGTAAGTTCGAAAATAAGGATTTGAGTTCTTTTAAGTCCATTTTTTGTCAGGTTCGAATTATCACTTGTTAATTCCCTTTCCTAAGCGAAATCTATGATTTCTCTATTTAAGAAAACTCATTGCATGTTCAACCATCATTTTAGAACCAATGAAATAAGGCACGCGTTGGTGAAGACGTTCTGGTTTGATTTCCATAATTCGTTTTCTTCCTGTAGTTGCCAATCCGCCCGCTTGTTCTACAATAAAGGCCAAAGGATTGCATTCGTATAACAAGCGTAACTTCCCTTCTGGATCGACAGTCGTATCGGGATAGATGTAAATTCCACCTTTGATTAAGTTTCTATGAAAATCAGCAACTAACGAGCCAATGTACCTTCCTGAATACGGTCTTTCATGGCCGGGTTGTGTTTGCTGACAATATGTTTCGATGTATTCTTTGATTCCGCTTTCACAAATGTTTATGTTTCCTTCATTCATCGCATAAATTCGACCTGTATCTGGTGTTTTCATTTGTGGATGAGACAAACAAAACTCTCCGATTGAAGGGTCTAGCGTAAATCCATTTACACCTTTACCTGTCGTGTAAACCAACATTGTAGATGAACCATAAAGGACATACCCCGCTGCCACTTGTTCAGTTCCTGCTTGAAGCATATCTTCCAAAGTCGCTTCCGTTCCAACTTCACTTACTCTTCTATAAATTGAGAAAATTGTTCCAATTGAAACATTAACATCAATATTTGAAGAACCGTCCAATGGATCAAAAAGAACTACATATTTTCCTTTTTTAGAAAACTCTGATTTGAAGGGCATGAAATTGTCATTTTCTTCAGACGCGATTCCACAAACTTCACCTCCTGATTGGAACATGTTTATGAATTGATTATCCGCAATTACATCAAGTTTTTGCTGTTCTTCTCCCTGGATATTAGTTGTTCCTTCGGCACCTAAAAAGTTTTCAAGGAGTCCAGCTCGGCGAACATCCTTACTTACGATTTTAGAGGCAACAGCAATATCGCTCAACAATCGAGAAAGTTCTCCAGTAGAAAACTGAAATTCAGCTTGGCGATCCATGATAAACTCGTGTAACGTTGTAACCTTTGACATGTAAATTTGTTTTTGGCAAATATCGGTAAAATGTTTTAACCAAGGGGGCGCACTTGTTGTTCTATTCAGACTTAGTTTGTTTTTCAGTCTCACTGCTATGATTCCTTCTGTGACGAATTCGGATTGGTCTTTACAGCAGTGAACTTAAATCTCCATGGTTAAAAATCATACCTAGCACTATTCCAAAAATAGAGCACAAAAAAAGGCCGTCTTGGTTTATCCGAGACGGCCTTAAATATTTAAAAGCTTATAAGGTCATTTTAAAACTCCCTATCAAAAGCTTTGTTCTAATTATTGTTTAATGAATTTATTTTTAACAACACCTTCAGCAGTTGAAATATTTACATAGTAAACACCAGCAGCGAAGCTAGACGTATTAACAGATATGTGTTGTACACCTTGAATATTAGATTCATCAGACACAGTTGAAACAACAGCACCAGTCATATCCATAATCTCAACAGTAACATCTGAGGTGTTCACTACATTGTAGCTTACATTAACCACATCGTTTGCTGGGTTAGGGAAAATGTTAACAGCAGAAATGTTTTCTCCGTTTTCATTCAATCCCCAAGCAGTTCCGTCAAAGTTCAAACGAACAATAGGAGTTGCTGGTTGCAAGTACCACGTATCATCAGCTTGGATGTACACATAAGAGAATCCAATTGGAGAAGTTCCAGACGTTGCACAAACAACATCATCAGTAGCTCCACCGTCACCATCTGTTGCCAACACTACGAAGTAAGTAGTTTGAGCAACCGTTAATGGAGTAGGGAATAATAATGGAAGAGATAAAACTCCACTTACATCAGAAGTAGTTACCGTGTGGTAATCTGATTGCTGCTCGAAAGTCAATGCATCAGCAAATGTCGCTTGAGTTCCATCGAAAGAGTAAATCTTTGCATAAACCGTAGACCCAATCTCTGTTGTGTTGTGCAATTTAACATCAACGTAGTAAACAGTTTGATCTGCCCAAATATCGAAGAAGTTACCTACTTCGTAAGCCTCACCACCGTTGTTTTCAGAACCGTCAATTAAGTTGTCATCTTGAGCATAAATATACTCAGTAACATCAAAGTTATCTCCTTGAATAACATTGTTAGAAGGAACATCATCGACTTCATCTTGAGTAATTTCCCAAGTAAATGCGTGCGAACCAACAACAGCTGCTGGAGTATATTGAGTTGAAACGATTAAGCTATCGTAAGCTCCAACAGGAATTGTAACTGACTGAGAAACACCAGTCCAAGCTCCACTGTTGAAATCAACATTAAGCTCAACGTTTGTTTGAGGATTAAGACCTCCATTGAAAGGCTCAGTAACAAAATCAATAGGTGCAACCTGAGTTGTAGGAATTTGAGAATAGTTTAAGAAAGCAGTTCCCCAATAAGGATCTGTTGACTCAACATCATTATCAGGATTTGTGAAAATCTTTAAATCATCAATGTACCATCCGTAAGCAACCCATACGTTAGGGTTAGTAGATAATGAAGGAAAGTTAGTTGTCCATGAGAAACGAACTTGAACTGTAGATGCATTTCCTGTAATGTAAGGAGCAAGGTTAATAGAAATGTTCGCCGGGTTCGGGTATGCAGAACCACCACTTGAAGAAAGAACACCGTATTCATCGCTGTTGTCTCTAATAGTTGTCCAAGCTAAACCATCAACACTGATTTGTACTTCTTGTAAATCGTTAAAACGTGCTCCGAACTCTTGGTATTGAAGAGTTACTTGGTCAGTATTAGCTGTGTTTCCAGGTAAGTTAGGAATGTCTAGAGCTACAGAAGTCATTGTATAAATAACATCAAGCGCTTGCGTTGGAGTTGGCGCAGTTGGATCTCCGTTGCTTAATTCAGCATACCCTCCGCCAGAAGTAGAAGTGATTCCGTTTGCGGACCACCAACCATCGCTAGTCGCATCTATTGACCATCCAAAAACCCCACCCGCTTGACCATCATTGTCGATTGTCCAGTTTGTACCATCATTAAAATCATCAGCCCAAATCTCAACTCCTAACGCTTTTGGCTCTGAAGGATTTTGCTGTGTTGGTTTTACAGCACTAGTGTTAATTTTCCCGAACGAATAAGGTTTGGTCGTTTGCTGTGCATTTGCAGCAGTCGATGTTATCCCTAAAAGAAGGAAGCTTAAGTAAATTTTTTTCATAATTTTTTGTATTAAAGTGGAACAAATATACATTATTTAAAGTATAATCTCAAAGCTGAGAACCGCATCTGCATTATGCATCTTTCAAAAAGGGGAGTGATTTTCTCATTGCTGTTAGGTCATCTATTTTTAATGTGAATGATTTTACACTCTCCTCTCTCGGCTTCAGTTTCTTTTCTTCACCTAGGGCATTTACCAACTTCGAATCGCCACAATAAGCAAGTCCATTCTGGTCTTTCCCAACTCGGTTGACTCCAATTACAAAGCTCTGGTTTTCAATTGCTCGTGCATTTAAAAGAGTATTCCAATGTGCAGATCTCTTTTCGGGCCAGTTTGCAACATAAACGATAACGTCATATGCTGGCGATTGGTTGGGGAGTATTTTATTTCTTACAATCTCAGGAAAACGAAGGTCATAACAGATTTGCAATTGAATATTCCAACCTAAATAGTCAACAATCGTTTCATCGTTTCCCGAGGCGAAATGATCACTTTCTCCCGCCAATCCAAATGTCTTTCTTTTGCTGTAATACAACGTTCGTTGATCGGGTTGTACAAAAACACCTTCGTTATATACCTTTCCGTCCCTGTTTATAATCAAAGAGGTGTAAATAGCGCATTCTTTTTCTATTGCGAATTGCTTGAGCCATTCAATGCTTTTGCTTGATTCTAAATCTTCGGCCATTTCAGAAGTGTTCATACTAAAGCCCGTTTGAAACATTTCGGGAAGAACGATAAGGTCGGTTTTAACGCCAACAAGAAGGCGGCGGTAATTTTTAAAGTTGGCTGTTTTATCTTCCCACTTTTGATCTGCCTGAACAAGTGTTACTCTTAAATCTTGCATAATTTATCCGCTGCGTTAATCAATGTATCGTTGTCTTTTGCAAAACAAAACCTAATTTTTTTATTATCCTGACTATTGGCACTAAAGACTGAGACGGGAATCGAAGCAACTCCATACTTGATCGTCAATGTTTTACAGAAATCGATATCTAATTCTGATGAAACGGCGCTATAATCAGCGATTTGGAAATACGTTCCTTCGCAAGGGTCCAACTTGAACTTACTATTGGAAAGAAGTTGTTGGAATAAATTTCGTTTCTCTTTGTAAAACGTGCCTAAAGTCGACACGTCGGTTTTGGAAATATATTCTGCTAGACATGCTTGAGCGACGCTATTCACAGAAAAAACATTGAATTGATGAACTTTTTTGATCTCAGTCATCAAATATTCAGGAGCTACAACGTAGCCCATTTTCCAACCCGTAATATGAAATGATTTTCCGAAAGAAGAGGTTATTATCGATCGGTTCTTCAGCTTTTCACGTTCATTTGCTGAAAGATGTTTTTGATCGAAAGTGATAAATTCATAAACTTCATCCGATAAAACAAGCATCTGATCGTTTTTAAATAGAAGCGTTTCCAAAGCCTCAAAATCAGATTCAGACCAAACCCTACCCGATGGATTGTGCGGGTTATTCGTAATTATCATCTTGGTTTTCGAATTCGTTTTGCTCTCAATCAAATCCCAGTCGGGCATGAAATTCAGATCCAGTGGTATCCTAATGGGTATTCCTCCAGCTAAGATTACAGCAGGTTCGTAACAATCATAACTTGGATCAAGGACAATGACTTCATCTCCCGTTTCAATGAGCGCCATAATTGTCGTGAAGATTCCCTGAGTGGCTCCGGCAGTGATCAATAATTCTGAATCAGTATTGACTTTTCTTGTGTACGAATTTTCAATAAGTCCACTTACCGCAGTTAAAAGTTCGCCCGACCCCGGCATCGGAGCGTACTGATGAATGTTTTGATCAGATTTTCGTTTTATAATGTCTGTAAGAACTGTGTCGACTGGGAAATTTGGAAACCCTTGTGAAAGATTAATGGCTCCAGTCTCGATTGCCAGCCTGGACATTACAGAAAAAATCGTAGTTCCAACGTTTGGTAATTTGGACATTGTTTTTTGATTTGAAAGTAAATTTAAGAGAAATTTGCTTGATTTAGATGGATTGAAGTGCTACCAATAGCGATAGTTAATTTCAGATTCCTTAAATTAGAACGATTTCCTCAACGTTGATTAATGAAAAAGAGGGTATTCATGGCAATCGTTTTCACTGGAATAATTTCAAGTGGTGCAATTGCTCAAGAAACAGTTAAAACTCCTGTGAAAAAGGAAGTTACAAAGAAGATTGATCAAGATGTAAAAATGGAAGTTAAAAACGGAGTTAAAACACTTACGATCAAATCAAATGCTGGCGGGTATCCGGTTGAAGAAATTTATACGGGAGAAGCTGCTGAGAAAAAGAGGGCAGAATTAGAGACTAAAAAGGCAAAGGAAATTAAGCCATTAGAAAGCCTTGAGAAAAAGCAAAAAATTAAAAAAATAATCAAAATTGAAAAGAGATCTATTGAAAAGTCAGCTAATTAGAATTGTCGCAATTGCGTTTTTCCCTGTTGCACTATTAAGTTGCTCCAACGAAGCGGATAGCGTTGAAAAGGACAAACAGTTTTGCAAATGCCTTGAAGTTACAGGTGAACTGAACGAATTTTCAGCTAAGATGTTCGATAAGGAAACTAGGATTGAAGACGCTCAAAAAATGAGGTCTTTAAGAGGTGCTCGAACCAAGGAATGTAAAGATTACCAGGAAATGTCAGGCAAAGAATTATCCAAACGACAAGCGCTTTGTAAATAAATGAGGCTCTGAAAACTCTTCTTATCATGTTTGTTTTGCTCCTGCTTGGCATTAATTCCTTTTCTTGAGTTGATTTATAGCTGTGAATAGTATAGTACCTTTTGCGGGACGTCTTTCAGGATCTATTCTGATTCAACCTTTTTTCACATATCTGGATGCGAGACTCGACAAAGTATTCAAATCGGAACTTATACTCGATAGAAGAAGTGAATTTTTTACACAATATGGGAAACTAATGCCCGAGAAGCATCTCTATTAAAATAGTTCAACCTTCATTGTTAAACCAGAAGTCGAACAAGGACTGATTTTAAAAGATCTATTCCTCTGGACGGGAATTAACCACGTTGTTAAAGTTCCGAAAGACACGCAAGAAATTTGTGTTTATTACAAACATTCCGTTGAAATTCTCTAGCCTTTATATTGCTATGGTTGCAAATTAGTGCATGACATCCAAAAACTTAAGACTGCCATGGAGCTGTACACAAATAGGAAGATTAGCTTAAGCGAATACTACATCCAAAGAATCACAAAATACTTTCGCAGCAACTTCTAACTTCTCCGATGTATGCGCTTGAGAGATAAATCCAACTTCGTAACCGCTTGGCCCAATGTAAACGCCTCGATTCAATAATTCGAGAAATAAGTTTTTGAATCCATCCATTTTTCCATCAATTTGATCCGCACTTTTAATGCTTTTCTTTCCAGCGAATGACAGCCAGAAAATGGATCCAACGGTAACTATTTCAAAATTATACCCTTTAGCAGAAGCATGACCGTTCACGTTATTCACAAATATTTCTGTTCTTTTTTGCTGGTCTTCGTAGAACCCTGGTTTCGCACATTCAGTCAATTGAGCTATTCCAGCAGCCATTGCAACAGGGTTCCCTGCAAGTGTTCCCGCTTGATAAACGGGTCCGTCAGGTGAAACGCAAGCCATGATTTCATTGTTGGCTCCATACGCCCCAACCGTAAGTCCTCCTCCAATTATTTTACCGTATGTAATGATGTCAGGTGTGATATCGAAATAAGCAGCAGCGCCGTTAAATCCAACTCTAAATCCTGAAATTACTTCGTCAAAAAACAATAGGACTCCGTATTTAGTACACAGTTCTCGGAGCTCTAATAAGAATGATTTGTCTTGGAGTAAAAGTCCGTTGTTTGCAGGAATTGGTTCGATAATCGCACAAGCCAAATCCTCTTTGTTTTCTTCAAAACAAATTCGAAGTGCGTCGATATCGTTCAAAGGAAGCACCAAAGTTTCATTCGCGTACTCCTCAGGAACTCCTGCGCTAGAAGACGTCCCAAGCGTTGCCAAACCACTTCCGGCTTTAACTAACATTGAATCAACGTGTCCGTGGTAACATCCTTCAAATTTTAAAACCTTTTTCTTTCCAGTATATCCTCTGGCCAAACGCAAAGCTGACATAACAGCCTCCGTTCCTGAACTCACAAATCTAATTTTGTCGATGTATGGGTTTCTGGACAAGATCAATTCTGCCAAATTATTTTCTAGAACTGTCGGTGCTCCAAAACCTGTTCCATTTTGCAAAGCAGCAACTACACTATCATAAATACCTTTGTGGTTATGTCCTAGGATTAGCGGGCCCCAACTACAACAAAAATCAATGAACTGATTTCCATCTTCATCCCAGATCGTACAGCCATCACCTTTTTTAATAAATAATGGTCCACCTCCAACCGATTTAAACGCTCGCACTGGAGAGTTTACGCCACCCGGGAAGTAGGTCTTTGCTGTTTCAAAAAGTGATTCTGAATTTGTTTTTTTGATTCCGTTCATCGATTGCTTGTTCATTTACATAAAAATGTACCGCAAAGTTAGCAAATTTGATTCTTCGTTCCACTGTAATCTACTGTCAAAATTTAATGAAGTTGTGGCGTTCTAGAATTAGGGAATCATTTCATTGAATTTGAAAATATGTATTACCGCTAAATCAACCATTTAAGGCATAAACGCGTCTATTTATTAAGTGATCTGTTGCACTTAATCGCATTTATTTGCGTAAATTAATAGGAGACACAAGACTTCAGGAGAATTGTACGACGGAACATCAATTATCAAACACGGAAATGTGACCTTGGTGCGATAGTCCAGTTCGAAGTTATTATTTTAATTGTCAATTAACAATCCTTCAATTATAAATTAATAATTCCACATCCATAGTTCTAAAGCGTTTTTCTATCTTTGAGAACCATTTTAAAGGAAAGTTATGCCATATCAGAACACCTTAGATTTCTCTAAGGGAATGGATGAAAAAGATCCATTAAAGTCTTTCAGAGACAAGTTTCATTTCCCTTCATTTCATGAAAACGAAGTTGTTTACTTCACAGGAAATTCGTTGGGTCTACAACCAAAAACTACAGGAGCATATATTCAAAAAGAATTGGATGCGTGGGCAAAATACGGTGTTGAAGGTCATTTTTTATCAGAAAAACCATGGTTTTCTTACCATGAGTTCTTAACTGAAAAAGCAGCTAAAATTGTCGGAGCAAAGCCAGAAGAAGTAGTTGTAACCCACTCTTTGACAACAAACTTGCATTTACTGATGGTTTCGTTTTATCATCCTGAAGGGAAAAGAACTAAGATAATTTGTGAAGCAAAAGCGTTTCCAAGCGACGCGTATGCACTTGAGTCTCAGGTTAAATTTCACGGATTGAATACGGAAACGGATTTAATTGAAATTGCACCAAGAGAAGGCGAGCATTTGATTAACGAAGAAGACATTTTAAATAAAATTGCTGAAGTGGGCGACGAACTCGCCATGGTAATGATTGGAGGAGTGAACTATTACACAGGTCAACTCTTCGACATGAAAAAAATCACTGAAGCAGGTCACGCTGTTGGAGCAACAGTGGGATTTGATTTGGCACATGCGGCAGGAAATATCAACCTGAAATTGAACGATTGGGGTGTAGATTTCGCAGCTTGGTGTGGGTATAAATATTTGAATTCATCACCGGGTGGGGTTTCGGGAATCTTTGTTCACGAACGCCATGCGAACAGCCCACAACTTCCTCGTTTTGCAGGATGGTGGGGTTACGACAAAGAAACTCGGTTTCAAATGGAGCCTGGATTTAAACCAATGTACGGTGCTGAAGGGTGGCAGTTAAGTAACGCTCCAGTTTTAGGAATGGCGGCCCATTTGGCTTCACTTGATTTGTTTGACGAAGCAGGAATGGATCGAATTGGCGCAAAAAGAGACTCGATGACAGCTTACCTTGAGTTCGTTATTGAGGATATTTCGGAAAAGAACAAAGACCGTTGTACCCTAGAAATAATTACACCAAAAGAAGTTGCGAAACGTGGAGCACAGTTGTCAATTGTTGCACACGGACAGGGAAAAGCATTGTTCGATGAGTTAACGCGACAAGGCGTAATTGCAGACTGGCGAGAGCCAAATGTGATTCGAATTGCACCCGCACCTTTGTATAACTCATATGAAGATTGTTACCGCTTTGGTGACTATTTACATAACGCGATTCAGTAGAATTCAGTAAATTAGAGGCACATGGACGAATTAGTAATGCAGGAAATAATAAGAACAAACTACTCAGGTAGTGTGAGTCAAATGTCTGCGTATACTGGTATCGCTGCCCAAGCTCTTGGCGTAATCATTGGTGGGATCATTTTGTGGAGAGCAAGTGCTGTGTACCACAAAAAGAAGAAAAAAGAACGGTCGAGAAACGTATTTTTCGAAACTCCTTATTCAAGAGGATGGAAAAGAAAGTAATAGTTAAAAGAATACACCGCATTCAGTCGGTGTAAAAAATAGAAGATGGAAGAAAATAAAAGTGCAATCATTGTTGGTGCCGGTTTAGTTGGATCACTTTGGGCCGTGTATTTATCGAAAGCAGGGTATAAAGTAACGATCTATGAAAGACGTTCTGATATCCGTTTGGCTGAAATTTCAGCAGGAAAATCAATAAACCTGTCATTGTCGACAAGAGGATGGAAGGCTTTAGACAATGTTGGAGTTGGAGATGAAATCCGAAAGATTGCAATTCCGATGTATGGAAGAATGATGCACGACACAGAGGGTAACTTGACGTATCAAGCTTATGGAAAAGAAGGAGAAGCGATTTACTCTGTCTCTAGAGGTGGAGTAAATGCTAGAATGCTTGATATTGCCGAGCTACATGGAGGGGCAACGATTCATTACAACCATGAATGTGTAGGAGCAGACACGAAAAATGGAATTGTATATCTTAAGAACAAAGATACCGGAGAAGAAATTAACGATCAAGCAGATGTTGTTTTTGCTGCTGATGGTGCTTTTTCAGCAATGCGTTATCATGCTTTCCAGAAACTAGATCGGTTTAACTTCAGTCAACGCTTTATTGAAGATGGTTACCGTGAAATTTTACTTCCAGCCGGAGAAAATGGAGCCTATCAAATAGAGAAGAATGCCTTGCATATATGGCCAAGAGGTCGTTTTATGTTGATTGCACTTGCGAATGAAGATGGGTCATTTACGTGCTCGCTTTTTATGCCGCATTCAGGTTTCGATAAATTAATTTCGAAAGAAAGTGTAGACGAGTTCTTTAAAACAACATTCCCTGATTTTCATGAAATGATGCCTAACGTTGCAGATGCATGGGGAGACCATCCGCTTGCATCTTTGGGTATTATGAGATCGTATCCGTGGCACCATGGTAAAACCGCTTTAATTGGAGATTCTGCTCACGCTACAGTCCCTTTCTACGGACAAGGCATGAACGGAGCGTTCGAAGATTGTACAGTTCTTAACGGGTTAATGAAGAAACACAATGAAGATTGGGAAAAGGTCTTCGCCGAATACAGTCAAGTTCGCAAGCCAGACGGTGATGCGCTTCAGGACCTTTCGTTGGATAATTATTATGTAATGCGCGATTACGTGGCGGATCCAGATTTCTTGTTGCAGAAAAAGATAGAAGCAAAATTTTCAAACCTGTACCCAGATAAGTGGATGCCGTTATACTCTCAAGTAACATTCAGTGACATCCGATACAGTGAGGCTTATGAAAACGGAAAACGACAAGATAAAATCATGAAAGATGTGATGGCTTCAACTGAAAACATCGCTTCAAACTGGGACTCTGAAGAAGTTATGGCAAAAATTTTAGAAAAAATATAAGGTATGAAATGGACTGTTCTTTTAATTATTTTGAGCTTTGGGTTGACTGTTACAGCTCAAAAAAGCTTAAATCCTCGCAACAGCAAAAAAATGTTCGGAGGTGGTCAGAGCTTCAAGGATTACAATCTTTATGGGTTGCAATTTCAATTAGGCGGGACAGCGATGATGAACCGTTTGAAAAACCCTGAGAATAATGCCGATCTTGCTGCCAATGGGTTTAGAGGAAATTACACGATTGACCCTAAAAGTAAAATTGGAGTGTATGCGGAAATCGGAATGTTTCATTTCCCGAAGAAGTTTCCAAAATTAAAAATCTCGGATAAAAAGTCTATTGTCCTAATCAGCTATGTCGATTGGGGAATTGGGTTCAAGTATTTTAGAGGGGCCGAGAACATTTCAAAAAATTACATGGATATAGGCGGCAATTTTCTTTACAACGAAGAAGGAGATTATAATTTCTCCAATGGAAACGTTTATGGCCGTTTTTCAGTTCATAAAAACCAATACTTCAAACCAAAGAAACGGGATAAAAAATTGAACTTCTTTCTGGATCACTCTCTTGGATTCAACTTAGATTACCGATTGATTACGACATCTGATCCTTATGTTGGAACTCCAGCTCAGTATGACCAGAGTTACTACAAGCCCTTACATGTCCAGATGCATTATGGACTTGGATTTGGGTTTAGCCCTAAACGTGGAACGTTCATAATTCCAGGAGTTCGTTTGCCAATCTTAGGATACCAATCAACTGTTGCAGGATCAGATGGCAGTGGAAAAGGGGAAACTGCTTTTGGAAAACCTTCGATGCACTGGTTCTCTTCAAGACATTGGCCAATACTTTTCAATATCAAGTTTATGTTTGCCCTGCCAAAGAAACCAAAAGGATGTGCTACGGGAATAACAAATGATCAAGACAAAAACACACAACGAGGACAATAGAATATGAAGAAGATATATCATCTTAAAAGCTGCAGTACCAACGTTCGAATTTTAAAGGAAATCGGACCTGGACCAGAGGTAGAGCTACAGAACATCAAAGAAGAAAACATCGATGCTAAAACGCTCGATTTTTTAAAGGAAAAGATGGGATCTTACGAATCGTTATTTTCAAAAAAAGCAATGAAGTTTCGATCTTTGGGGCTCAATAAAATGGACCTGACCGAAGCTGATTACCGCAAATATATGCTAGAGGAGTATACGTTTTTGAAACGTCCGTTTATGATTAATGGAGATGCTGTTTTCATTGGGAATTCAAAAGATACTGTGGCACAAGCCGTTGTATCATTCAATATCGGCAGTTACTGCTAATTAATAGTTTGTCAGATTATGAAAAAAGTGTCAATTGGAGTAGTATTGGTTTTTGGAATATTTGCCTTGGTAAATTGCAAAACAACAGAAGAAACAGTAAACCCTGAAATTAATTCAAGTGCAAATGTGGTGGTTGATTCTCTCGAATTGGCACGAAAAAATAAAGTAGACTCTATTTCTCAAATCAAAAGGCCTTCGAATACGAAGCCTAAATCAGTTGTAAAGCCTAAAAAGGGTTCTAAAAAACAACTATAGCACATCTAGAGGTATAGTTTACGTGCCGAACAAGGATTTAAAGAGCTCTTTCTTTTGGGGAATTCAAGAGAAGGTATCAAGCTTTTGTCCAATTGCACGTTTCGATAGCATCCTTTTTCTGAAGGATTCTGTTTAAAGAAAGCATCAATCACTTGTACTATATTATGTGCATGTTCAATCGCACCATCGTTAGGCACTTCCGGAGCCCGTAATTCTTGCCCAAGCGCCTACTTAGCAAGGTGCTTATCGAAAGTTGACAAAAAAGTTGGATTCCAAGCCGAGGTTAGAGCCCTGCCATCCAGCACTTTTTGATCATGGATTAAATAAAAGGTTAAGTCTTTAAAGAATGAGAAATTTTGTTTGATAAATTTTTTTCTTCTAAACAAAACTCATACTAACAAGCACGTGCAGCTTAAGCGACAATGTGGTCGCACCTATCACCATGAAATGCAAATTTCCCCTTCGCTTTATTACTGGTGTCAAGACGTTTAAGTCTATAGTTGTACAATTCCATATCCAATGAATTGCATTCTTCTATCAGTTTTTTTTAGTTCTTCTGAGACTTTAGGCCGAAGAAGTGTCATTCGTTTAATTGCAATTTCCTTGTTCCATTCAATTACAATAGTATTCTAAAAGTAAGCCAACGAGTCTGAGAATTGTTCAAAAATTCCAAATTGAATTGGCAGTTCATCAATCTATTTAGTCCATTAAATTATTAGAGGGGTTATGACTTCTTCCCAGAAATGTCTAACTTGTTAACTAAAACTATGGAAATATGAAGAATTTTACTAATTACATGGTGGCGATAATCGCAATCATCGGCTTTGGTTCCGCCGCAAACGCTCAGTGCCCAGCAGGACAAATGGCAGTGACAGTAGATGTTGTTACCGATAATTGGGGATATGAAGCATATTGGGAGGTTACCCCAACGGGAAGTGCCTGTGGAACAGGAACTATCGGTGCATTTGGGAACGTTGGCGTTGTTGGATGTTTAGGCGGCGGCGGACAGATAGCCGTAGGAACTAATCCTGGAGCTTATGCCGATAACACTACACTAACTGAAAATGTTGGCTGTTTAGCTATTGGATCCTGTTTTGATATTCATTACGTTGATGATTTTGGTGATGGTGGTGCAACATTCCAAGTTTATCTTGATGGAGTTGCAACTGACTTTTTTACTGGAGCGGGTGTGGGAAACGTATTTAATTTCTGTGTAGCGGCTCCTGCGGCTTTTGATGCTGCAATGTCAAATCCAGATGATGAATATACATTGGTGCCTTTAACACAAATCACGACATTGGGCGCAAATGGATTGATCACAAATACTGGAAGTAGTGCAGTTACAAATGCAAACATGACTGTTAATGTATACAATGGATTAATGGCTAACGTATATACTGGAACAAGTAATACTGTACCATCTATTTTAGTTGGATCTTCTTCTCCAGTTACAGCATTAGGATATACACCAACTTTAATTGATGTATATACTGTTGAGATGATTTCAAACATTGCTGAGTTAGACGGTGATATTACAAATGATACTGTTTATGCTACGTATGCAGTAACGGATAGTACATATGCCAGAGACAATGGCGTAATTACAAATCTTTTAGGAGTTGGAGTTGGAGCTACTGCTTTAATTGGTCAAAACTTTGAACTAGTTGCAATGGACACAATGACAACAGTTTCTTTCTTTGTTGCTCCTGGAGCTCCTGGTCTTGGAGACAGTGTTAGTGTTTCGATTTACAACACTGCAGGTGGAATTCCAACGACAGAAATCGGTTTATCAGACATGTATTTACTAACAACAGCTGATACAGTTGCTGCAGGTGCATTCTTAACATTAGGCGTAACGGATTTATTTTCCAATCCATTAATTCTTCCTACCGGTACATATTACATTGCAGCAAATGAATACAATACGGTAGATAATATGGCGCTTGGATTTACCTCTGCAATCTTTACTCCTAATACTGCATGGATTTCTATCAATGGAGGTGCATTTGCTACTAGTGAAGGATTAGGTTTCCCTGGAGCCTATGTTATTCGTCCTAACTTCGGACCTTATGTTTGTTCTCCAACAGGTTCTACTGTATTGGATGCTTCTTGTAATACATATACTTGGGCACAAAACGGATCTACTTATACTGCATCAGGTATGTATAACGATACTTTAGTAAATGCAGAAGGATGTGATAGTATTGTAACTCTTGATCTTACGATCAATGGACCAACAACTTCGACGCAAACAGAAGCTAGTTGTTCTGATTACGTTTGGATCGTTGATGGACAAACGTACATAATGACTGGAATGTACACAGCCGTTATACCAAATGCTGCAGGTTGTGATAGTACGATTACTCTAGATCTTACAATTGGTATGCTTGACATTTCTACAACAGTGAATGGTTCAACAATAACATCAAATGCTGGTGGTTCTGCTACCTATCAATGGGTGGATTGTGACAACGGTAATGCACCAATAGCAGGAGCAACGAACCAATCATACACTGCTACAGTAAGTGGAAATTACGCGGTAGTCATCGTTGATGGGACGTGTAACGCAGCATCGGTATGTGAGCCAGTATGTGTTGGAACAGCATCGAATGCAACTGAAGCAGCATGTTTTTCTTATGTATGGGCTTTGGACGGAAATACGTACACTACAGCAGGTCAATACACTGCGGTTCTTGCTAACGCAGCAGGATGTGACAGTACAGTAACGTTGGACCTTACAATTAACACTGTTGACAATACAACTTCAGTTGCTGGAAATACTTTTACTGCGAACTTGGCTGGAGGCACTTATTTGTGGATTGACTGTGTTACAAACAACACAATTGCTACTGAAACTAATCAGTCATTTACACCAACAACTCCCGGTGATTACGCTGTTATCGTTTCAGATGGAACATGTTCAGATACGTCAGATTGTGTTACAAGTACAGTTGGATTGAATGAAAATACTCTTTCTAAAGGATTTGAGATTTTCCCTAATCCAACTAAAGGAGCCTTCACAATTGCAATTTCTGGAATTGTAACAGATAAAGTAACAGTGATCATTACTGAAGCAAGGGGTAAAGTAATCATGACTCAAGAATTTACAAATGTTTCTGAATCAATGGAACTTCCTGTTCATTTGAACAGTATGGAAGCTGGAGTTTATTTTGTAACTATTACAGCGAATGACTCTAAATCAGTACAACGAATTGTTGTAACGAAATAGTCATTCTAAAAGCATACTTTTGAGGGTCTTGGTTCAGCCAAGGCCCTTTTTTTATGTCCAAAGTTTTAAAAGCACATATCGCCTTGTTTTCTGTAAATGCTCTATACGGGGCAAATCATGTAATAGCGAAAGGTGTTATGCCGGATTATTTAACTCCTAGTGTTTTCATTTTTCTTCGAGCTTCAGGTGCAACACTTCTTTTTTGGATTTTTAAAATCATTTTTGTTCGGGAAAAGGTACAACGAAAGGACTTGTTTTTAATGGCTCTCTGCGGGCTGTTTGGAGTGGCAATGAATCAATTGTTCTTCTTTCATGGCTTAAGTCTTACGTCTCCTGTCAACACAGGAATCATAATGACAATCAACCCTATTTTGGTCGTTATTCTTTCCTTTTTCATTCTCAAAGAAGCAATAACATTAAGACGTTCCGTAGGAATTCTGATTGGAGCAACAGGAGCTGTTTTATTGACATTAACCGCAGGAACAGGAATCGGAGACTCTTCACTCGGGGATTTATTCATTTTTATAAACGCCGCGAGTTATGCTCTTTATTTGGTGTTGGTTAAGCCTCTAATGGGTAAATACAAACCTCTCACAGTTATCACCTATGTTTTCTCTTTCGGCTTCATTTTCGTGATGCTTTACCCGCCAACATTTATGGAACTTTACATAACCAATTTCTCTAGAATACCGATGAGTATGGTCTTCGTGATAATTTATGTTGTGGTTGGAGTTACCTTCTTGGCTTACCTATTAACTGTTTTCGGGTTAAAACATGTTAGTCCGTCTGCAACAAGTGCCTATATTTATTTACAACCTGTTTTGGTTATGCTTTTCGCGGTTGGCTTAAGCGCTCTTGGAATGGCAGAGGATTATACAGGAACAATTACCAGCGAAAAAATAATGTACATGATTTTGATATTCATCGGCGTGTACATAACCTCGTCCAAATCTTTCAAAAAGGAGTCTTTGTCTCAGTGAATTACATTGTATGACTAAACAGTGGCTTTTTCTTAACTTTACCAAAAAAATTAGTGTATGCTTAAATCAATGACTGGCTTTGGAAAGGCTACCGGAACGTTTAATTCTAAAAAGGTTTCTGTCGAGATTCGTTCTTTGAACAGTAAATCTATGGATTTGAATGTAAGAATGCCTTCACAGTACAAAGAGCTGGACGGTACGATTCGAAAGATAATTTCTACTGAATTAGGAAGAGGTAAGGCTGATGTTTTCATTAACGTTGACAGTATCGGTGAGGAAAGCTCCGTTTCAATCAATAAGACGCTTGCTAAGAAATACTACGACGAACTAAAGGCATTGAATGATGTAATGGGTCAAGATGATCCAGATTACTTAGCGATGATCATGCGAATGCCTGATATTATTGAGAATTCGAAAGAGGATTTAACTGATGATGAGAAATCATGGATGGTTGAACTTGTTAAAGAAGCAACAATAAAACTGAATGAATTCAGAAGTAAAGAAGGTGAAGATTTAGAACGCGAATTTGCTTTGAGAATTAATGAGATTAGAGATTTATTGAATGAAGTTCCCAAGTATGAAGAGGAGCGAATTCACGCAATTAGAGATAGAATGAAAAAGGGATTGGAAGAATTGGATAAAGGCCATGATGAAAATCGCTTTGAACAGGAAATGATCTTTTATATCGAAAAATTGGATATCGCGGAGGAGAAAATGCGCCTTTCAAATCATCTTACGTACTTCAAAGAAACAATGCAGTTAAATGAATCAGGCAAGAAGCTAGGGTTCATAGGGCAAGAGATAGGAAGAGAGATTAATACTTTAGGAAGTAAGAGTAATCATGCAGAAATGCAGAAGCTTGTTATCGGGATGAAAGACAATCTCGAAAAAATAAAAGAACAGATATTAAATACACTTTAAGATTTTCTAAAAATTATGGACTTAAAAGGCAATGGTAAATGCGTTATTTTTTCGGCTCCTTCAGGCGCGGGTAAAACGACAATTGTACATGATTTGTTAACTAAGAATTTGGGGATGGAATTCTCAGTTTCAGCATGCAGCAGAGATCCACGTCCAGATGAAGAAGATAAAAAGGACTATCACTTCTTGGGAGTTGATGGCTTTCGTGAAAAGATAAAGGATGATGCATTCGTTGAATGGGAAGAAGTTTACACGAATAATTTTTACGGAACGTTAAAATCCGAAATGGAACGCATTTGGACTCAAGGCAATGCCGTAATCTTCGACGTTGATGTTATCGGGGGCTTAAATATTAAAAAGGAATTTGGTGATAACGCTTTTGCTGTATTTGTGAAGCCTCCGAGTTACGAAGAACTGGAAAAGCGATTACGTGGACGCAGTACAGAATCGGAAGATAAGATCAATCAACGAATGGCTAAAGCAACGAAGGAGTTGGCATTTGCAGAAGAGTTTGATGTCGTATTGATTAATGATAATTTGGAAGAAGCTTGTGAAAAAGCAGAACAGTTGGTCTCGGATTTCTTAAAAGCAAAATGAAAATAGGACTCTATTTCGGAACATTCAACCCCGTTCATGTTGGACACTTAGTGATTGCCAATTACATGGCTACTAATTCCGATTTGGATCAAGTTTGGCTTGTTGTTTCACCACAAAACCCTTTAAAAAAGAAAAGCAATTTGCTAGAGGATTATCATCGATTAGCTTTAGTGAAAGAGGGGGTTAAGGACAATTCTAACCTTAGAGCGAGCGATATCGAATTCAAATTACCTAAACCAAGTTATACGGCAACAACTCTAGCTTATTTAAAGGAAAAACATCCGGAAAATGAGTTTGCTCTTATTATGGGAGAGGATAATTTGAGGACTTTCCACAAATGGCAAAACCACGATACGATTCTTGAGAACCATGAAATTTATGTTTACCCTAGAGTGCATACAATTCAGGAATTAGAAGAAATGTCAACTGAATATGGTCAGGGAACAAACAGTTTTTTTGATCATAAAAACGTGCATATTTGTAATGACGTTCCTATTATGAATATTTCATCAAGCTTTATTAGAAAGCATATTAAAGAGGGCAAAGACGTACGGTATCTTTTAACGGAACCTGTACACGAGTATCTTGTGGAGATGAATTTCTATAAGTCTTAAATAGAACTAAAGCTGCATTTCAGGAACATGATCGGGAATAACCAAATCACCTTCTGTTGCCGCCACAATTTCCTCAACGGCAACACCGGGAGCTCTTTCAACGAGGTGAAACGCGTTATTTTTTATTTCCATAACTGCTAAGTTGGTGATCACTTTTTTAACGCAGCCAACGCCCGTTAATGGAAGCGAACATTTCTTCAAAAGCTTAGAAACGCCAGCTTTGTTTGCATGCATCATAGCTACAATAATGTTCTCAGCAGATGCCACTAAGTCCATTGCACCTCCCATTCCTTTAACCATTTTCTCTGGAATTTTCCAATTAGCAATATCTCCATTTTGAGAAACTTCCATGGCTCCAAGAACAGTCAATTGAACGTGTTGTCCGCGGATCATTGCAAATGACATAGCTGAATCGAAGTATGCCGCGCCATTCATTGCGGTAATCGTTTGCTTTCCCGCGTTGATTAAATCAGCATCTTCTTCACCATCAATAGGAAATGGTCCCATTCCTAAAATTCCATTTTCAGATTGAAACTCTACTTCTATTCCTTCCGGGATATAATTTGCCACGAGAGTTGGAATACCGATTCCCAAATTCACGTACCACCCATCTCTCAACTCCTGCGCTATTCGTTGCGCAATACCGTTTTTATCTAATGCCATCTTTAATGAGGAATTATAAATTCATAATTATGAATTCATCATTTAATAATTATTTCTGTCTAACTGTGCGTTGTTCAATTCTCTTCTCAAAAGTCTCCCCTTGGAAAATACGTTGAACGAAAATACCTGGTGTGTGAATTTCATTTGGATCAAGAGATCCAGCAGGCAATAATTCTTCGACTTCCGCGACAGTAATCTTTCCTGCCATAGCCATCATTGGGTTGAAGTTTCGAGCTGTTGCTTTAAAGATCAAATTCCCTTCGGTATCGCCTCTCCAAGCTTTCACAATAGCGAAGTCAGCTGTTAATGCAGATTCTAAAATGTGAGGTTTTCCATTAAATTCTCGAACTTCCTTTCCTTCTGCAACTTCAGTTCCATATCCTGCGGGTGAATAGAATGCAGGGATTCCTGCGCCACCTGCTCTGCATCTTTCTGCCAATGATCCTTGAGGTATTAAATCCACTTCCAACTCACCAGAAAGCATTTGGCGTTCAAACTCGTCGTTTTCACCCACGTAAGACGAAATCATTTTCTTGATTTGTTTCCCTTGAAGGAGCAGACCCAATCCAAAATCATCGACACCCGCATTATTGGAGATACATGTTAATCCAGATACGCCCATTCTCACCATTTCGGCAATTGAATTTTCTGGTATCCCACAAAGCCCAAATCCACCCAACATTAGGGTCATACCATCTTCTAATCCTTCGAGAGCCTCAACAGGGTTCTTTACAACTTTATTCATAATCGTTTATGTTATCCTCCATTAAAGAAATCGAATGGGTCACCTCCATTATTTTCACTATCGCAGCCAAATTCTAGCGGGTCATAACCCATGGGTTCTTCAAAATCTTCTCTTGATATATTTAAGTCCGTATCCTTGTAGGCCTTTTGCATGTAGTATCCAAAAATGGGAAGTGCCATTCGTGCACCTTGACCCCAAGTCATACTTTTGAATCGAACGGCCCTGTCCTCTGCACCCACCCAAACCCCAGTAACTAAGTCAGGTGTTAGCCCCATGTACCATCCGTCAGAATTACTTTGAGTAGTTCCCGTTTTACCCGCCATTGGGTAGTTTAGTCCACCCCAAGGATGGTATGTTCCCCTTAACGATGTCCCTGTTCCATATTGAACCACTCCTTTCATCATTAATAAAACTCTGTGTGCAAGGTTTGCATTTAGAACTTCTTTGGAATAAGGTTCTGCGCTGTATATAACATTTCCGCGTCTGTCTTCAATTCTTAAAACGGTCGTAGGTCGGTTGTAAATCCCATTATTAACAAGCATTGCTTGTGCTGCAACCATTTGATATACAGATAAATCCATCACGCCAAGACACATAGATGGAACTTCATCTTCAGGTCGCAAGACGATCTCTAAATCTTTCAATAGCTTGGAAATATTTTTCGGGCCTGCATATCCACCCATCTTTTTCATAACCTGGACAGTCCCGGGGTTGTTTGATGTTGCTAAGCAATATTCTACTGATCTGTCTTGGTCTAAAGCACCGGAAGGGCACCATCTGGACTCTATGTTTCCCATGGATCCAAACACATCCACACAAGTATTGACTTCTCCTTTTAGCATCGTACATGGCTTAGCCACGCCCATTGCCAATGCTGTAGAATAAACAAAGGGTTTAATAGTTGACCCTACCTGTCTCGTTCCTTGTTTTACGTGGTCGTAGGCAAAATGATGGAAATCAACTCCTCCGACCCAAGCCTTAACAAATCCAGTTGATGGCTCAAGAGACATCATTCCAGATTGTAGAATTCCCTTATAATACCGAATCGAATCATTCGGTGTAAGAATAGTATCAATATCGTCGCCCCAAGAAAAAATACGCATTTGAGTTGGCAGTTCAAATGATTTTTCAATTTCGGCAGTTGATACTCCTGCTGCTTTCATTGTCCTAAATCGCTCAGACTTTTTTCGACCTGAATTCATCAATGTTTCAGCAACTTCCTCATTAATTCTGTTGGTAAATGGCGGTCGTTTTAGGGTTCGATTGTTTTTATCAAATTCCGGTTGCAAAGTCTCCGATAAGTGCCTTTTCATTGCGCCTTCAGCATACGTCTGTAGCGAAACGTTGATCGTAGTATACACTTTTAATCCATCTCTGTAAACATTGTAAGCACTACCATCTTTTTTAGCATAGACAAGTTTTCCATCTGGATTGCGCTTTTTGAACAAATCCGTTAATTGGCTTCTAAGTGATTCTCTGAAGTAAGGCGCAATTCCCTGTTTGTGATCGACAATCTGATAGTTCGTCGCTTGGTGTTGTTTTGTCAGTGTGTCATATTCCTCTTGAGTCATCAAGTTTTTAAGCGCTTGGTTTTCGGCAATTGTGCTTCTCTTCCATTGGAAAAGAACTTGGTTTCTACGCTCATGCGCTCTCACACTGTCTTCGGATCTTAATATACGCATTTGAGATTCGGAAACATTTTCAACAGAAACGTTATTCGTTTTGGCCGCTTTGGATCGGTAATCTTTTATTTGATAGGTCTGCGGATTGTACAATGAAGGGTTTTTACACATCCCAACAAGCATTGCAGCTTCAGTTTTAGAAAGATCAATCGCTTTTTTATTGAAATATACTTTGGCCGCATTTTCAATTCCTACGGCATTGTGAAGGAAGTCAAACTGATTGAGATACATTGTAATGATCTCCTCCTTTGTATAGCGTTCTTCCAGTCGAATGGCAATAATGTTTTCCTTGATTTTTTCATTCAAACGTTTTCTGAACCCAGTAGGTCCAGCAGGCACTGGTTTACCTTCTGCTCGCAGTGCTGCAATTCGTTCTCTTTCTTGAAGTGTAAAGAGTAGTTTGGCCAATTGTTGAGAAATCGTAGATGCTCCACCAGCATTTCCCATGTTTGTAATGGCCCTAGCAAGTCCTCTAAAATCAATTCCAGAGTGCTCCATAAAGCGTTCATCTTCTGTAGCAATTAAAGCATCAAAAACGAAGGGTGAAATGTCTTTATAGGCAACACTGGTCCTGTTTACGCTCCAGTAACGCCCCAATTCTGTCTGGCCGTCGTCAGCGAATATAACAGAAGCTAAAAGTTCTGGTGGGTTCTCTAACATTTCAACCGAAGGAAGGTCACTTTCAGATTGAGAGGAGAAAAGATAGGTAATCACCATTACGGGTGTTAAGGCCAATAACCAACAAACAACAAATAGGATGATTGACGTTTTTTTTCCGAAACGCGTCTTTGCCTTTTTAATTTTTCCTTTTGCGCCCTTTCTGAACTTGAGCTTTTCGAGTAATTTTTTCATGGCGGATTGATAGAGTGATAAAAATAGGAATTCTCACCGATAAATGGTTGATCTAAAAAATCAATTTAAGACGTCTTTGCGCTGACTGTCAAGTTTAAGTAAAATAAACATCATCATTGAGAATGACATCATTGAAGACCCCCCATAACTAAAGAAAGGCAGGGGAATCCCTATTACAGGTGCAAATTCAATGCTCATTCCAATATTAATGGCAAAATGGTAAAATAGAATCATTGCTACGGAATAGGCGTAGACCCTATTAAACCTGGACCTTTGCCGCTCAGCGATTATAACAATTCTTAACATCATAAACAGGTACAGAAACACTAAAACGAGAGTTCCAGCGAAACCCCATTCTTCTGCGAAGGGGCAAAAGATAAAATCCGTTTCGCTTTCTGGAACGTGAGCACTTCGAACATTTGCCAAAGTTCCATTTTTATATCCCTTTCCAAACAAACCACCGGAACCAACCGATGCAATGGCTCTATTTCTGTTGTAATCGGCCCCGTTCTTTGCTTGTTCGTTATCCGTTAATCCAAGAAAGAGCTCAATACGTTCTTTTTGATGACCGGCAAGTTTTTGAAAACCAGAATCGACGGCTTTAGTGATGGTTCCAGCCAAAACGAACCCAATAATGGCAATTATAGCCGCTCTTTTCGCATCCCTTTTTGAAATTGCCAATCGAAGGGCAACATAGACTAAGATACAAAGCAGAAAGATGAAGAACAGGACGCCATAGTAACCTGGGATTTCAGCTCCTGGAAACATACTAAGTTCTATAATCTCATTACTGAACAGAAGCGTTGTAACGCTTAAAAAGACAACAACAAATAGAATTGGAATAAAGTGACTTCCGACCCATGTTTGACGAAACTTAATACCGGGAATGAGATTAACGACTTTCAGAATTATTGGGTCGTACGTTACACCTTCGCGGTACATCACAAATAAAAAAGAGGTAAATACTACAAACGTACCTGCGTCAGGCTGGAGAAGGATCATAACCATTGGAACAAGAATAATTCCATTGGCGATTACTACCGTCTTAATCGTTTGTTGTTTTTGATTCAATTCCCCAAGGTATCGGGCAAGGAGAATGGCGGTTGCGATTTTGGCAAACTCACCCGGTTGAATTCCAAGCGAGCCAATTCCAAGCCATGAGTGGGCTCCATTCCGTGCGGGCATAAACAGAACAATAACGAGTAGTGCCATGCTAAACAGGAAGATGGGAAGCGCGAATTTTCGATAAATATCAGAATCAATCAAAAAGACCAACAATCCCAAGAACAAAGAGATTCCTGCCCACATGATCTGCTTACCATACACTTGTGAGAAATCAAAAATATTTGAGTGGTCGGGAAGGTATGCGGTTGAATAAACGGTTGCAATTCCCATAGCCATGAGAACTAGAATCACGGCGAGTAATATCCAATCTACACCTCCAGTTAAAGATTTGCCTTGTCTCATTCGAAGATGGAAAGTTTGGCTTCGAGAATACGCTTTTCTTTCGCCTTGTCCTTTACTTCACCATTTAAATACTTCTCCATAATTAAACTTGCAATAGGTGCAGCCCATGTTCCGCCTCCGCCTCCTGCATTTTCGACAAAGACCGAAACGGCAATTTTTGGATTGTCCATAGGTGCAAAACAAATAAAGGCTGAATGGTTCTTTTGCTTCACCCCGTGGATGTAATTCTCTATTGTGCCGGTTTTACCACAAATGATGACACTGTCTACACGCGCACGTCGGGCTGTTCCGCCAGCATCATGAACACATCCGCGCATTCCTTCAATTACTGGATCAAAGTACTTTCGGTCAACCATTGTGTAGTTTTTCTTCTTGTATTGTTCCAATGGTCCTTTGTCTCCTATTGACTTTACGAAGTGAGGTGTATAGAACCAACCTCTATTTGCAATTGTGGCTGCAACGTTTGCAAGCTGAAGAGGAGTTAATTCAACTTCTCCTTGACCAATTGATATGGATCGAATGGTTGAGAATTTCCATTGACGGTGTCCATGCCATCTGTCGTAAAAGGCGATATCTGGTATTCTCCCTGAAGTTAAGCCAGTGATATCCGTATCAAGTTTTTCACCCAATCCAAAACTGTGCATGTATTGAACCCACTTTTCAAGACCAATTGGAGCGTCTTCGAACTGACTTTTTTTCTTTTTTTGTTCAATAATTCTTCGAGTTACCGCATAGAAGTACGGATTACACGACATTTTAACAGCTTCGGCTACACTTCTAGCGGAAGGGTGGTTGTGGCATCCAACAACACTTTTGTTGCATGCAAAGCCAGAACTTTCAGTAATAACGCCTTCTTGCATGCCAATCAATGATTGAAGCAACTTGAAAGTTGAACCGGGCATGTATTGGGCTGCCAATGGTCGTGGGAAAAGTGGCACATTTAAATCTTCTTCCAATGCCGGCATGTTTGCTTTAATTTTCCGTCTCCCCACAAGTAAATTAGGGTCGTAAGTCGGAGCGGAGACCAATGCCAAAATCTCTCCGGTTGAAGGTTCTATGGCTACGATACAGCCTTTTTTGTTTTGCATTAATTTTTCTCCGTAAGCTTGGAGCTCTGCATCCAATCCCAAATGAATTGCGGGAGCTTGAACTGCAGTAGTGTCGTACCTGCCATTTTCGAAGGACCCAATTTGATTATTCTTTGCTGATTGAACAATATACTTGACTCCTTTTTCACCTCTAAAATATTTGTCGTAGTAACGTTCAATCCCTGAACGCCCAATGTAATCGCCAGATTTGTAAAAAGGAAGCCTTTCCAATTCGCCTGCATTCACTTCAGTTAGATATCCAAGAATATTTGCACCGTTCGCATAAGGATAGTGTCTCATGCTTGTAATTTCTTCAAAAAAGCCCGGGTGTTCTTCAAGATGCGGCACAATCCGCGACATTTCATCTGAGGTAAGTTCTTTAATGAAAGGATAGGATCTATACGATCTATAGTTTGAGTCCCTTCTTTTTAGATTCTTGCTGTAATAGTCCTTTTGTTCGACTTTAATCTCCTTTAAACGGCTTCGGATTTCCTCAGGCGTCATGTTGATGAGTTCTCCAAGTTTGGAAGGATTAAAATGCCTGATGTCATCTTCGCAAACCATCAAATTGTAGTACGTTTGGTTCGAGACGACTTTTTTCCCATTTCGATCAAAAACCACAGCGCGAGGCGGCGTAATCTCTGTCTTTTTTTCAGCAATTTGTTGTGCGCGTAATTTCCACTGATCGTCAACCACCTGCATGTAAAACAGCTTCATTGTGTAAATGACACCAATTAGGCAGAAAAACGTGACAATCACATATTTACGCGAATCATATTTCATTACTTTTCCTTTTCCTTAAAAATAAGTATTGCAATAAAATACAAATCAAAACGGAGACTACAAGACTTAATCCCGTTTTTTGTAGAACAAAAACGATTTCATTCAATTTGAACATTTCGAGCATGAAGAACCAGAAATGGTGAATGATTATTAGCAGTCCAAATGTCTTTAAAAACCAACCTGTACCTAGGGTAAATATATTTGTTTCCAATAATGCGTCGTAGCCATCTCGAGGTGCAAAGAGCTTGTAGATCAACGGTCGAAAATAAGCAACGGCAAGTAGAGACGAGGTGTGTAATCCAAAAGTGTTAGACAATGCATCAATGGAAAGACCTAGAGCGAATGCAATTAGCATCAGTGAAAAAACACCCATTTCAACAGGTAAGAACAAGATGAAAAGAGGGTAGATCATTATCTGAATCCCCATCCCTAATTCAATTTGATTCAAGACAAGAACCTGAACTAAAAAGAACAAGAAAAATCTCAAGGTATGTTTTGCTATTTGGCTCATAATTGCGGATCCACTGGAATGTGCGACTCAGCGTTGTCTTGTTCTTCCTTCAATAAGTTTTTAACTACGTATACACGTTGCACTGTTCTGTAGTTTTCCGAAAATAATATTGTGACATCCCAAAGTGGCATTCCTTCAACTGCGCTTGCTTTTTCAACTTTTCCAACGGCAATTCCTTCTGGAAATATTCCCGCACTTCCTCTCGTAACCACCTTTGACCATTTGACGACGTCACTATCATTCGAAATTCCGGTAAGTGTTCCTCTTCTCGAATCCTTTCCATCCCATTGCAAGAATCCGTGCTCTCCAGAGACTTCAATCATCACTGCGATGTTTAATTTTTCTGTCAAGCAAGATTTCACAATTGAATATTTAGGACCTGCAAAATGAATAACGCCAACAACTCCATTACTCGAAAATACGCCCATGTTGCGTTTGACTCCTTGATTGGAACCGACGCTAATTGTAAAGAAATTGTTTCGTTTGGTGTGAGTGGAGTTGATTATTTCTCCTGGAACATACTTATATTGAACTTTATGCAGAGTGTCGTCAACTTTTACGAGTCCATTGTCCAAACGAAATAAATTTTCTATTGTTCGGCTTCTCAAGTCCAAATTTTCTTTTTGAAGAGAAGTATTGTTTTCTTCAAGGTCTAAAAATTTAGTAAGGTCATGTTTCATTTCGAAAATAGTTCCTGAAATGGCAGATGTACTGGTCAAATATTGTGATCTCGGAAAGGACAAAAACGTGAAATAGAATGTTAGTGCAATTCCTTGGAGGAGAGCAAAGAGCAAAAACACACGAAATCGCCTAATAAAAGCGAGAAAATTACGCATACACAAATGTAGTAATTAGACCCCGTTATAAACTCGAAATAATACATACTTTGTTAAAAATGAATTGTTGAGAATTCTGAGCCTACAAGGGGATGCAGCTAAGAGCTCAACTTTTATTAGAGATTCTGTTTTTTTCAACATCTTTTGCGTTATCAATTTCTTCGAAACTTGAAGTCAAATCATTAGTAATATTATACATTTGGGCACTTACTCCTGTCATTTGGAAGGAGAAAAAAGAAAAATTGCGCAATGTAAAAAATATTGAGAATATCGGCTTTTTATCATGATTCAGCAGCGTGTATAACTATTGGAAATTAGATTGTTGCGGCTGCCCAAGAAGAACTGTTCACAAGAGAAAAGCACACCGAAAAATTTCAGATTGAAGCCATTAAATTTTGTTTGAAATAAGCAGGGTTGAGCATTGGCGAATTGGATGCTATCGGGTTTTACGATAAACGGTTTTTGAAGTTCCAGCGCTTGCTTGAAACGAAAAAGCTTACTGGAAGTAAAAATCTATCTATGTTTCTGCGGATCAGGAATTTGATAAGGTAAGTTTAGAAAGACCTTGCTAGTCTTTTAAATTACCCAGTAATATTGTTTTGAAAACAGCGTTTAATCTCTGATCAAGAATTGGAAACGATCGATGTTTTTCAATGCGATACTTGTTCCTCTTGCAACTGCTCTTAACGGATCTTCAGCAATGTGTACAGGAAGTTTTGTTTTCTGTGATATTCGTATGTCAAGTCCACGAAGCATTGAGCCCCCGCCAGCTAAATAGATTCCAGTTTTGTAAATGTCTGCTGAAAGCTCTGGAGGTGTCATCTCAAGAGCACTTAAAACAGCCTCTTCGATTTTAGAAATTGTTTTGTCAAGAGCATGTGCAACTTCAGAGTACGAGATGATAATTTCCTTAGGAATACCCGTCATTAAATCACGGCCTTGAACAGCCCAATCCGCAGGGGGATTCTCTAATTCTGGCAATGCAGCTCCAACGTTAATTTTTATTTCTTCGGCCGTTCTTTCACCAACTAAAATGTTGTGCTGACGACGCATATACTCTTCGATATCTTTCGTAAAATCATCACCCGCAACACGAATAGACTTGTCACAAACAATTCCTCCCAATGCGATTACTGCAATTTCAGAAGTTCCACCGCCAATATCAATAATCATATTCCCCATTGGTTCTTCAACGTCAATACCAATACCAATAGCAGCTGCCATCGGCTCGTGAATAAGGTAAACTTCTTTTGCTCCAGCGTGTTCTGCGGAATCTCGAACGGCACGTTTTTCAACCTCTGTAATTCCAGAAGGAATGCAAATAACCATTTTCAAAGAAGGATTAAATAAGCTACGACCAGTTCCGATCATCTTGATCATTCCACGAATCATTTGTTCAGCAGCTTGGAAATCAGCAATTACACCATCTCTCAATGGACGCACAGTTTCAATCAGCTTATGGGTTTTACCATGCATTTGTTGTGCTTTCTTTCCGATAGCAACAATTTTTCCAGATTGAATGTCTCTTGCAACAATCGAAGGTTCATCAACTACAACTTTATCATTCATTATGATAAGTGTATTTGCCGTTCCTAAATCAATCGCAATTTCCTGCGTTAAAAAGCTAAATAATCCCATTTTTTAAGTCCTCCTGCTTGCTTGTTTTTTTAAAACTACCAATTCTTAATATACTATCTACTCAATTTTACAGAAAAGATTCGCTTTAGTGTTTAAAGTGTCTGTTTCCGGTTGTAACCATGGACATTCCGTGCGCATCGCAATAATCTATCGAATGCTGGTCTTTAATTGAACCGCCCGGTTGAATCACAGCTTTAATTCCTGCTTTATCAGCAATTTCTACACAATCAGGGAATGGGAAAAATGCATCCGATGCCATCACAGCCCCGCCCAATGAGAACTTGAATGTTTGTGCTTTATGAATCGCTTGGTTCAATGCATCAACACGAGATGTTTGACCTGTGCCACTCGCTAAAAGTTGCTTGTTTTTAGCAATTACAATTGTATTCGATTTTGTGTGTTTAACAAGTTTGTTAGCAAATAACAAATCTTCAATTTCATACTCCTTTGGAGTCACTTTCGTTGTTGGAGTTAAATCTTCTCTCGTTTCAGACTTGAAATCTTTATCTTGTTCCAAGACACCATTCAACAAAGTTCTGAATTGTCTTTTAGGAAGTTCAACTTCTTTCTGCGTCAAGATGATTCTATTTTTCTTCCCTTTTAGAGTATCAAGTGCCTCTGCTTCATAAGAAGGAGCAATTACAACTTCACAAAACAATTCGTGAATTTCATTCGCTGTTGCAACATCAATTTTGGTGTTACTGATTAAAATTCCACCGAATGCACTAACAGGATCTCCTGCAAGAGCATCAACATAGGCCTTATGAATTGAATCTCTCGTGGCTAAACCACAAGCATTGTTGTGCTTTAGAATCGCGAACGTTGGACCTTCATCTTTAAATTCAGCCATCAAGTTCACCGCAGCATCAACATCTAGCAAGTTGTTGTACGACAACTCTTTACCGTGTAATTTATTGAAAAGAGCATCCATATTGCCATGGAAAATACCTTTTTGGTGTGGGTTTTCTCCGTAACGCAATGTTTGATTCTCAGAAATACTTTCTTTGAAGAATTCTTTTTTATTGTTGTTGAAATATTTAAAAATGTGACTGTCGTAATGAGAAGAAATATCAAACGCATCTCTAGCAAAATCTTTACGTTCTCCCAACTCAGTTGTGCACTTATGTTCCGTAATAATATCCAAGAAAGAAGCATATTGATTCTTAGATGGAATGATGACAACATCTTTATAATTTTTGGCTGCGGCACGAATTAAAGAGATTCCACCAATGTCAATTTTTTCAATGATATCTGCATGTCCAGCACCAGAAGAAACAGTATCTTCAAATGGGTACAAATCAACAATAACTAAATCCAATTCAGGAATGTCGAATTCTTTGATTTGAGCTTGGTCACCTTCGTTCTCTCTACGCGTCAAAATTCCACCAAATACTTTTGGGTGCAACGTTTTCACTCTTCCCCCCAAGATTGACGGGTAAGATGTTAGGTCTTCCACACGGATTACTGGAATGTCAAGCCCTTCTATGAAAGTCTGAGTGCCACCTGTTGAGTAAATGGCAACACCGTTTTTATGAAGTTGTTTAACGATTGGCTCTAAACCACCTTTGTCGAACACCGAAATTAAGGCTGATTTGATCTGTTTTCTTGCGCTCATTTTCCTTGCTGTTTTGGAGTTAAAATGAAAGCATAAAATTACTTCAAATAAATAGCTTAAATTGTATTTAAATGACAAAAAATAAGAGAAGTTTTCAACGACTTGTTTATTGCTTATTTTACTTTTATAGAAAAGATTGAAAGATGCCGAAGATTTGTGTTGTAGAAGATGAGAATAGTATCGCCGAAATGGTTCGATTCAACCTTGAAATGGAATCTTATGAAGTCGAGTTGATTCAAGATGGAGCTGAGGCTCTGGAGCTGTTCAAGCGCAATTTCGAGTTCGACTTGATCATTTTAGACGTTATGTTGCCGAATGTCAGTGGTGTAGATTTATGCCGTTTGATTCGACAGACTTCACAAGTCCCAATTTTATTTCTTTCAGCAAAAGGAACTACAGCGGATAGAATTGAAGGACTTAAGGCTGGTGGTAACGACTACTTGCCAAAACCATTCGATCTTGAAGAGCTCTTGTTGAGAATAGCGATCTTATTAAATACGATTCCGAAATCAACAGAAGAAATTGTGACCATTGGGAGTTGTGAAGTGAACTTTAAAACTTTTCTTGTTGTCAATGAAGAAACAGAAGATGAAATCACTTTATCAAAAAAGGAAGTTGCGCTGTTGCAGCTGTTTTATTCTAAAGCTGGGGAAGTAATTTCAAGATCTGAGATTTTGGATAAAGTTTGGGGAAAGGATCAATTTCCAACGACGCGAACAATTGATAATTTCATTTTGCATTTCAGAAAGATTTTTGAAACGAATCCGAAAGAACCAAATCACTTTCATTCGGTGAGGGGAGTTGGTTATAAGTTTTTGAGATAGTTGGTTTAACCGCAAAGACGCAAGTCGCCTTAAGGCTGGGCGCTATGAAGCTCCTTGTTTTAGTCGCAAAGTGTCGAATACCCTTAGGTCTGCTAGCGTTACCCTGTGCATTATCAAGTTTTGTCCTTAAGCCTCAGCGGTTAAAAACTGACCACAGCATGTCCACTTAATAAACTCTATGATCTACTCGATAAATTAGTTGACGGCCCGGCCCATTCTCAGCTGCTTAGCTGCGTATTAAATTAATCTTCTAAAGTTGATTTAAATATTAAAATTAGGGGTATGCTAAAGAATCATAATTCTCTTGATCACTTAACTATCCCTATCAAAAGCTGCGGTTTTTCTTTCTATCTTTGAGTGCAATTATAGTTATGAAAGAAGAAGTAGCAAAACAATTAAGATACGATAGAGCCTATTTAAGAATGGCCGCAACATGGTCAGAACTGTCACATTGTTCAAGAAAACAGGTTGGGGCAATTATTGTACGTGAAGGAATGATCATTTCCGACGGGTTCAATGGAACGCCAAGTGGATTTGATAACTCTTGTGAGAACGAGCAGGGAGAAACGCATTGGTATGTTTTACACGCCGAAGCGAATGCTATTTTGAAAGTGGCTAAGTCAACGCACAACTGCCAAGGAGCAACCTTGTATTTGACCTTATCACCTTGCAAGGATTGCAGCAAATTGGTTGTTCAATCAGGAATTAGCAAAGTTGTTTTTGTAAAAAAATATAAAGATGAGAGTGGAATTCAATTTTTAGAAGATGCTGGCGTTGAGGTAGTACAAATAGAAAATTTGACAGATGGAGAATAGTAAACGTTCATATTTAATTCCAATTGTAGTTGCCTTTTCAATCGCCATTGGATTGTTGGTAGGGAGTTTGTTGACTCCTAAACATGAATTGGCATTAACGGAAAAGGAGCAAGCGCGCTATCAAAAGATGGAGGATGTTATTCGAATTCTTGACAAAGAATACGTTGATGATGTTGATAGTGATGCGCTTTTCGAGAAGACTATCGCCGATATGTTGCATCAATTAGATCCGCACAGTAATTATATTTCTGCAAAGGATTTAGAGCGTGTAAACGAGGGTATTCAAGGGAAATTTGGAGGAGTAGGAGTACGGTTCTTTGTGATAAGAGATACGGTTTGTATTACAAACGTATTGCCAAACTCACCGTCGGAGCTGGCCGGTTTAAAAGCGGGAGACAAAATTGTTAAGGTTGATGATGAACTCATCGCTAGTGCGAACATTACGAACGATGAAGTAATGGGCATGCTAAAGGGAAATGCAGGAAATCCAGTCAATTTACTTATTTCTCGTCAGGGTAAAAAGTTGAAAAAAACAGTAATTAGAGGATCAATTCCTGTAGAATCTGTAATCGCTTCCTATATGATTAAAAAAAGAACGGGTTACATTAAAATAGACCGTTTTTCTGTGACAACATCTCAGGAGTTTCGAGCAGCGGCTTTTGACCTTCGAACGCAAGGAATGAAGTCACTTATTCTCGACTTGAGAAACAATGGTGGCGGCGTACTTTCTTGTGCAACCGATATTGCCGATGAATTTTTCGGTGCCAATATTCCACTTCTTAAAACAAAAGGAAAGAATGTAGGTGAAGAAACCTATACCTCAACCTCTCAAGGTTCATTGAAAGATGTGAAATTGGCGTTGTTGATTAATTCTAACAGCGCCTCTGCTTCAGAGATTCTGGCAGGAGCAATTCAAGACAACGATCGCGGGACTATTTTCGGAAGAAGGTCCTTCGGAAAAGGACTTGTTCAAAAAGATGTGAATTTGAGAGATGGGAGTAACCTTAGGGTAACTATTGCGAGATATTACACGCCTTCAGGTAGATGTATTCAGAAACCATACAACGGTAACATCGATGATTATTATGAAGATCAAATGGATCGCTATGACAACGGGGAAATGTATGAAGTGGATTCTTCATTCTTTGTAGATTCTTTGAAATTCATAACGCCTAAGGGTAAAGTTGTTTTCGGCGGAGGTGGAATTATGCCAGACGTTTTCGTTCCGATTGATTCTACTGGAACAAGTTGGTATTTAACATCGCTACGAATATCGCCGGTCTTTACAACGTTTGCGTTTGATTACGTTCAAAACAAACGTACGATATGGGATTCACCATCTCAGTTTGACAGAACGTTTACGGTAACCGATGCTATTTTAGAACGCTTTGTTCAATTTGCGAAGACGGAACATGAAATTAAAATTGCACGTAATGATCTCAAGCACAGCAAGGATGTGATCAAAAAAATGATCAAAGGTGAAATTGCTAGACAGATATGGGTAGAGCAAGGTTATTACGAAGTGAATAACAAAAATGACAATGAAGTTCAGGAAGCCCTCAATTATTTAGAATAGGTGAACCAGAAATTAGTTCGCCTAGCTTAAATTTTTATTGTTTTATAACCCTATGCTGCGTCATAACTCCATTGATATTTACTGAAATGAAGTACAATCCACTAGCCGCTGGAGCATTGATTTGATTTGTTCCATCCCATTCAATTGCTGCGCGCCGCAGGCGGGAAAGTGAGACTCCTGATCGAAGGGACGATTAACGGAGAATATAGCGTGAGTGATGTTTACTATGTTATAGAATATTATTAGGTTCATTATTTGATCTTTCGATTTTCTCAGCGCTTCGCTTTTCGATGCAATTCGGATTTATTGAAACGAGATCTATCGAATAATCGAATTACGTTACCTTTGTCGCATGATTTTATACAACGTTACTGTCAGTATTGATGAATCAATTCATGAGGATTGGTTAACTTGGATGCGAACGAAACACGTGCCAGATGTTATGGCAACGGGATGTTTCATTGAGGCCAGAATTTCTCGCGTTCACGGTGAGGAAGCAGGTGGATTTACATTCGCAATGTCTTATGTAGCCGCAAGTCAAGATAAAATTGATGAATATCAGAGCAGTCATGCACCGGCGCTTCAGTCAGAGCACAATGCGAAATATGCAGGTAATGTTGCCGCGTTTAGAACGATGTTGACCATTCTAGAAGAATTCAAAGTATGAGCGTAAGAGCAAAAAAACACCTGGGTCAGCATTTTTTGACAGACAAGTCAATTTGTGAAAGAATTGCAAACCAGTATACGAAAAGCAATGGTTGCACTAAAGTGCTGGAAATCGGCCCAGGAATGGGTGCTTTGACCGAATATTTGTTGGAGATGGATCTTGATCTTTGGGCCATGGAAATCGATTACGACAGCGTTCCATATATACAAGAACACTTCCCGAAAATGAAGGGAAAGGTCATTGAGGCGGATTTTCTAAAAGCTGATTTGGTTGAGTTAATGGGGACCGAACCTTTCGCAGTTGTCGGGAATTTCCCATACAATATTTCATCACAGATTCTTTTTAAATGCTTGGAACATCGAAATCAAGTTCCTGAAATAATGGGAATGTTTCAGAAGGAAGTTGCGGAGAGAATTGCAGAGCCTCCAGGAAGTAAACGCTACGGGATTTTGAGTGTATTGCTGCAAGCTTATTACGATATTGAATATTGTTTCACAGTAGATGAAAACGCCTTCAATCCACCACCAAAAGTGAAGTCTGGAGTGATTCGTTGCATCCGAAACAAACGCCAATCCTTGCCTTGCGATGAAAAGTTATTCAAGACAGTTATTAAAATGAGTTTCGGGCAACGAAGAAAAACAATTCGAAACTCGATCAAATCATTAATTAAAGATAAAGGATTGGAAAGTGAATTGTTGGCACTTCGACCAGAGACATTGAGCGTTGATCAATTTGTTGAATTGACGAACCTTGTTGCTTCGGTGAACTAAATTCTCTTGTTTATTCACGACTTCAAGTGGAAAAAACCGATTAATGATAGCGGATATCTCTAAAAAAATGATTTTATTTGTATTAGTTAAACAACAATAATATGACACTTAACGGAATTTTTAGAGGAATTGGTGATTTTATGCAATGGACATTCAACCTATTGCAAAACGATTTTCCATTGACTTGGGCTATGAATACTGCTGTAATTGTACTTGGTTTCGTTGGTCTTGGCTATTGGTTAAATTTCCAAAGAAAAATGACTGCAAAAGCAAAAGAAGAAGGAAAACTCGTTTAAACGATTTATATAAATTTTTGAAGCCCTTACCGAAATCTCGGTGAGGGCTTTTTTTATGGCCTGAAATTAATGAGTTACACGATAGAATCGCATTTGAGTAGAGCCTTTTCAAGGTCAAGAATAAAGTAGGATGGTTAATCTAGTTTCAACTGACACAGCCAATACCGCTTTCCAAATATAGGATCGAGTTCTTTTATCTTTTTGAATCCCAAACTTTCATAGACGTACCTTACGACTAAAGGACCGATGAATTCTTAATTATTCACGAAGAACACAGCATTGGCAAAAAACAGTTTCCCATTTTCCCAAAAGCCTCTAAACAAAGGGTTGTCCACCATATAAACAACGCTTCCTGCTCCTGCTTTTTCAACGCCGAAAATCAAACTAGTGTCTTGTAGTTTTTGTGCTTTCGCTCCTGCAAACCCTGCAATTGGAACTGGATCCTCTTCAAGATAAACAACATTGGCTCCATCCGGAAGAAGCTCAAAAGTACCCGCATCGTATTTAAGTGAAAAGTAAGAATCGCTGTATCCGAAGGCCAATGGATGGGTAGGATCAACTTTGCATTTATAAATTGCGCCTTGAATCATATTCGTAAGATCTGTCCGGTCGTTTTCAGAATAAATGGCATGTGCATTTTCATATTCCTCCTTTTCTGTGGGATAAGGATCTTCTTTTTCTTCAATACTCAATTCATCCATTCCGCCTAAATAAGAGACAGAACCAGAAATCGAGATCAATTTTCCACCATTCATTACCCAATTGGCAATCAATGAATCCGGAAGTTCGTACCATCCGCCCGGGAGAATTAAAACATCTAATTCATTCAATGTCTCCATCGAGATTGCATCAATATTCAATACGGTAACTGGGAAATCAAGATCTTGTTCGAAGAAATGCCAAACCTCACCAGCCCCTGTAGGACTAACTTTTTCTCCTGAAATCATTCCAACCTTTGGAGTCTTAATATAGCTGACGTGGCTCGATCCAAAATCGTAACCGGAATCAACCATTCCAGTTGTTGTCGTTTCAAAATGAATTTTGTGTTTCAAACATGTTTCAGCAATAACGCGATCAACGTCCTTGTCCTCGTTTTCCTTTCTGATAATGATAAGCGTTCCTTCTTTATAGCCATTATCTCCAAATGAAAAAGGCTCTTTGGCAAAGCGTACTTTGATGTTTGCATCCAATAAATCAGACAATGCCTTTGCGTCTGTAAAACTGCTCCAAGGGATTAAATAAGCGTAAACCATATCGTTTATTTTGCTTGCTTCAAATTCTTTTTTGGTAGCAGCTCCCTCAATTTCCGACTCAGAAGCAACACAGTTCAAACCATAAACATAAGGCAACGCCCAAGCGGTGATATCATACGTCAGTGAATCTGATAGCATTGTTTTCGGTTCAAATAAGGCCGTAACCAAACCTGCTTTTCTCTGAAGTGAACTCACGAGTAAATGGTCTTCAGTAGTTTTCACTGATCCTTTTTCTTGTGTTTGATAATCGAATCCTTTTACCGTTTTACCGTTTCCAAACGTGTATTTGATCTGTTGCGCATCCAATAAATCGATTAATGCTCTCATTTTGTCCTCGTCACCATCCAATGCATACGTCTTGTATTTGTAGCCATCTCTTGAAGTATATGCGTTGAATTCCGTTATCAATTTCTGCTTGTTCAATGCAGAGAATTCAACCGTTGATAATCCAGTTGTGTGATGGTGTGCAATTCTGTCTTTTAGGCTTAATTCAGGCCCTTCAGTTGTCGTAACGCCTAATCCCGCTTGGCCATGGCCTCCTTGTTCGTAAGTCATTCCGATGGCACCGTTAAATGTTGGGTATGTATCGCCATAACTTGGGTAAAGCAAGTCGAAAATTTCATTGGTGAAATAAAGCCATCCGTTTGCATCAAAATACTTCGCGTGGTTTCTTCCTAAATTATTTTGAAATTCTATTTGCCAATCAGTAATCACTTCGTGCATTGGTTCTGCCGCTGGAGCAAAATAATACGGGTTGTTATGACCTTGCTCGTGGAAATCAACGTGAACGTGCGGCATCCAATCATTATATACGCTCAACCGTTGTTGCGTTTCAACTTGCGTCATCCAAGCCCAATCTCGGTTCAAATCAAACAAGTAATGGTTGAATCTCCCAGAAGGCCATACTTCATCGTGTTCTGCGCTGTTTACATTCGGATCGTAATTGGCATTTTTCTTTTGGTTGTACCAATTCACGTAGCGGTCTCTTCCATCAGGGTTTAGACACGGATCAATAATTACGATAGCGTCTTTCAACCATTCTTGACGAACTGTCAACAATTCATACGCTGTTTGCATAGACGCCTCGGTTCCTGAAGCTTCATTTCCATGGACGTTGTAGCTTAACCAAACGATTGCTACTTTTTCATCTTCGCCGTTTTCATGCGCTGTTTTAATCGCTTCCAAATTGGCTAAATTCTCTTTGGTTGAAATGAAGGCAAACGTCAATTCACGGTGCTCATTTGTTTCACCGTACTTCGTGTATTGAAGCATTCCATTGGAATTTTCTTCTAAATTTTCGAAGTAATCAACCACCTGATGGTGACGCGAAAAGTAAGAGCCCAATTCATATCCCAAGTAATCACTCGGCGATTTTAAGCCCTGAGAATAAGAAGCTAAAGTTGCTAAAAAAGCAATGAGTAAAAGAGAGTATTTAAACATTTTAATTGTAGTTGATAATGTAAAACTAACACTTTGTTTTTCATCACTCGAATTCCTTTGGCTATCTTTATACCCAATGAGTACATTTTCAATAATCATTACGGCAGGCGGGATAGGAAAAAGGATGGGAGCAAAGCTTCCTAAACAATTCATGCTTATCAAAGAACGCCCGCTTTTGATGTATACGATTGAGCAGTTTTACAACTTCGATTCAAAAGCTCAAATTATTCTAACCTTGCCCTCTGAATGGAAAGCGTATTGGGAAAAGTTGATTTATGAAAATGACTTTAAAATTCCACATCGAATTATTGAAGGAGGAGCGGAACGTTATCATTCAGTGAAAAACGCGCTCGAACTGTGCCGCGGCGACTACATTATGGTTCATGATGGAGTTCGACCCTTGGTTGACTCGCAAACGATTAAAACATGTGCGATTGCAGTGAAGTCGAAGAAAGCAGTTGTACCGGTAATACCAGTAAATGAATCCATGCGAAAAATTACAGGTGAATCTTCAAAGGCGGTAAACCGATCGGAGTATAGAACGGTACAAACGCCTCAGTGTTTTGAGCGTGAACTTTTAGTAAAGGCGTATGAGCAAAAGTTTCACAAAAGAATAACCGACGACGCAGGGCTGGTTGAGGAATCAGGAGTTAAGATCCATACAGTTCAAGGAAATTTTGAAAATATAAAGATCACAACAAAGACGGATTTGTTGTTTGCAGAGCAATTGCTTAAATAAACAGAAATTTTCTTCGCGAGAAATTCAATAAGTGTATCTTTGCGCTCTATTCTATTGAGTGTATGAAAGTAACGGATCATCTTAAGGCATCAGACGAGACATTGTTCTCTTTTGAGATTTTACCTCCATTGAAGGGGAAAAGTATTCAATCAATTTTTGATGGGATCGATCCTTTAATGGAATTCAAACCTAAATTTATCAATGTAACCTACCACCGTGAGGAGTACATTTACAAGGAACGCGAGAACGGGTTACTGGAAAAAATAGCGATTCGTAAACGTCCTGGCACAGTTGGAATTTGTGCTGCAATTATGAACAAATACCAAGTAGATGCTGTTCCACATTTGATTTGTGGGGGGTTTGGTAAAGAGGAAACTGAAAATGCTTTGATCGATTTGCAATTCTTAGGAATTGACAACGTTCTTGCGTTGCGAGGAGATTCAATTAAAACAGAATCGAACTTTAGAGCACACAACGACGGTCATGAATTCGCGGTTGATTTAATTGGTCAAATTGGAGAAATGAACAACGGAAATTACTTGATGGATGATATTAAACTTGAGCCAACGAATTTTTGTGTTGGAGCTGCTGGATATCCTGAAAAGCATTTTGAGGCAATGAATCTTTCAACTGATTTGCATTATTTGAAAGCGAAAGTTGAAGCTGGAGCAGAGTATATCGTAACTCAAATGTTCTTTGATAATAAAAAATACTTTGCCTTTGTTGATGCTTGCCGAGCAGCAGGAATTATGGTTCCGATCATTCCGGGGTTGAAGCCGATAAAAACAATGCGTCACATTTCGTTTTTGCCTAAATTCTTCCATATTGATTATCCTGAAGCATTGTCAAAAGAGTTATTGAAATGCGCAACAAACGATCAAGTTGAGCAGGTTGGATTGGAATGGGGAATTTCTCAATCAAAGGAATTAAAAGAGGCAAATGTTCCTTGCATCCATTATTATACCATGTCGAATTCAAAGATGGTTAAGTCCATTGCTAAAGAAATTTTTTAAGATGAAAGCTACATTAATTATTCTCCTTTTATTCGTTGCCAACCTTTCTGTGGCACAAAAGAAAAGGGACGCGAAATTGGAATTAACCAACGCCATTATCATAGGTCAAATGGACAATTCAGCAGATCGATATTCCGTTGAAATTAACATGACTCAGCTTTTCTCTGAAAATGGAATAAAGTCTAAAGCATCATTGAACATGATGAAATTGGGATCGGACTCTCAACAATTGGCCTCTGATTCTGTTGCTACTCAAACAAAAGCTGACGGGTTTGATACCTTCGTTTTGATTTCAGTTCGAGGTTACGATAAACGTTTTAAATCAAACACTTCAAATGAAGATTTTTTAACGGCTTTGGGTCGAGCAAATTTGTTTCAATTGCATCAACCGGACATCGTATCTGTAACATTTGAGTTTAAGTTTTACCGCGCGGGTAAGCTTGTTCACAACGAAACAATCAAATGTGGAAATGCGGGTACTCGAGATAAAGTTCTTAAGAAATTGAGAAAGAAAGTCGGAAAGAAATTGGAGAAGAGCTGGACATAATAAGCTTTAATTCTTTTTATCGAGCCAGTTGATTCCAGTTAAGTAATGAAGTGGCCCTAAAATTGCGAATGAAAAAATAAATATTTCAAGCGGAAAATGAAATGTCAAAATAGCAGAAACGATGATGAGTCCAATATTTAAATTATCTATTTGTCCTGCTTTCATAGTTGAGTTTAGTGCCTTGAAGGCATAGAAATAAATTTATATTTCGTTGAATCCATTCGATCATCCACACGGCCCGAACCGACATCAAAATAGATCTTATATCCAATATCAGAAAGACTATCAAGCAGCACTTCAGAAGGAATTGCTGTGTACGCCGTATAATCTGTGTAGAACATCATTTCGATTGGATGGTCGGTGTTGAAAACCACAATGCTGTCGCCTTTTCCAAGGTCTAGCTTTTTCATTTCAACGATCCAAGCTGGATTTTTTTCATTCGAACCGAAGGGTTTCAAGCGTTCTATTGTATACCGAACGGGTAGTGCAATTAGAGCTGCTATCACCGTAACAATAATCCACTTTTGATTGAATTTCGAAAGGTTGAATTTTAGGTAGTGAACGTAAAACGCAATGAGAAGGAATAGCGCTGGAGCGGCGAATAATGTATACCCTTGCATTTTAGTTGCGGTAAAAGAGAAGAACAAATACGGAATTAGAATCCAAATGGACAAAACGCGAAACCGGGTGTTTTTCCAGTTTCGAATCAATTGATAAAGCATCCATAGAAATGGCAAATAGACCAGTTCCCCAAAGAGCATTCGCATCTTATCGAAGTGGTAATAGAACGGTCCGATTTGACCATCAAGCGCCTCGTAAATGTGCTTAACATTGAATGCCTTTTCGATTCCATTCTCGATCGGGAAATAATGTTGCGTATAAAATTGCCAAGGAGCAGCAACGATGAAAAGGGTTAATGCGAGCACAATTCCATGACCGATAATTTGTTTGAAATTCAGCTTGCCCAAATCATTTACAATAACAAGCCAAATTGGTAAAACGATCAGCGCAGGAAGCCATTTAGAAAGAATAGCGCTCCCAATGGCAATACCGGCGAGAATATTAAAGATTATTTTCTTTTCTAGGGCGAAGCGAAGCGAAAAATAGACGGCCAGTAAAATGAAAACCATAAAAAAGACATCGATATGATCTGTTGCGACGCGTCCTGCGGTAAGTTCAATTATTAGTCCGTGTATGGAAAATAAAAAAGAGGCAATAAAGCCAACACGCCTGTTGAACAACATTTTCCCAACTTTGAACATAAGGTAAATTCCAAGCCCGCCTAAAAGAATCGATGGAAGTCTTAATGCGATCTCATTTACACCAAACACAGACATGCTTGCAGACATCATCCATAATGGCAGCGGTTGTTTGTGAAGCCAAATGTGATTGCCGCACCAATTCTCAATATCGTATCCAAGAATCGGGTTTTGATAGAGCATTGGAGTAAACGGATCATCCATCATGTTTTTTGCTACAAGCGCGTGATAGCGTTCATCCCAATCGTGAAGGAATAGATCTGACCCAGCAAAAACGCGAAGGGTTATGCCGAGCACAACGAGAATTAGGACGCAAAGACGGTAATTGCTCTGCTTGAAGGATTTCCATGCGAACCAATAGCCGATGAGGCAAAAGGTTACAACGATAAGTCCTTCCCAATTCATCTATTTATTAAATAGCTTCGCAACGTATTTCCCAATAATATCAAATTCTAAATTGATTTGATCGCCAATTTTAAGTTGATGAAAATTTGTATGTTCCCAGGTAAATGGAATGATACAAACAGAAAATCCTTTGTCCTTAGAATCAACTACTGTGAGGCTTGTTCCGTTCACTGTAACAGATCCTTTTTCAACCGTAACATCTGCTGAATCGTACTCAAATGAGAATTTATAACTACCGTCTTGATCTTCGATATTGGCGCAAGTAGCCGTCGTATCAACATGCCCCTGAACGATATGCCCATCAAGGCGACCATTCATGATCATGCAACGTTCAAGATTCACTTTCGTTCCAACATCCCACTGTCCAAGGTTTGTCTTTTCTAGTGTTTCTAAAATTGCTGTAACAACGTATTCTCTGTTGTTGATTTCAACTACCGTTAAGCAGCAGCCATTGTGCGCAACGCTTTGGTCAATTTTTAATTCGTCCGTAAAATCAGCATCGATTGTGAAGTGAATATTTTCACCTTCTTTCTCAATGGTTTTTACTATTCCGAGGCCTTCAATAATTCCTGTAAACATATTGTAAAATTAGGCTTTCTTTTTACTCATGATAAACATTGAAGCCACAAATATCGAAGTTGCGATATCCACCATAGGAAACCACAGCGGATATGGAATTGAAATGAGGTTGATTATGTTTGTCATTATAATAATAGCGGCAAGAATAATAATTGAGCCTCGACCTCTTGGGTCTATGAAAAACGCCAAATACAATCCGACAAATATTCCAACAGCGTGCGCAATTGCATCAAAAAGTAAGCTTCCAATTGGTTGTCTGGCCAAGTAGGCTTCAAATAAATCGCGGTTTTCCATCGCGGCTTTAATTTCTAACATGTCAACGGGGTAGATCTTACCTGCAATTATCACCACCGTATAAAGTGCCAACATTGACACAACTAAACCAGCAATTACTGCTAGTATTCTTTTTCCATCCATTCTATACTAATTGTGCTTCAGCTAATTGCTTTGCTTTTTCTTATTTTAACCTTCACCGATTTAGAAGATGGTGTATGACTTGAGTGTGCCTGCAAACCAAGAGGGACCAAAGGGTTAGCCTCGGGGAAATAAGTAGCCAAGCATCCTTTTGGAATATCGTATGGCACGACAGCGAAGTCTTCTACAACCCGTTCGGTATTGTCGTAGTTGTTGTACAAGGTAACCAAGTCTTCTTTTTGTAACCCCATAGATTTCACATCATCTTCGTTCATGAAAACAACCATTCTTCCATTGAAAACACCTCTGTACCGATCGTCCAACCCATAAATTGTGGTATTGAACTGATCGTGACTTCGGGTCGTCATCATTAGATATTCTCCCTCTTCACAATTGTTTTCTGAAACCTTATTTACAGTGAAATTCGCTTTCTTATTTGGCGTTGTAAAGTTTCCTGTTCGTGCACCATTTGGCAATTCGAATCCGAGTGGTTTTTTCAAACGTTCGTTGTAATTCTCGAATCCAGCAATCGTTTTTTCGATGAGGTCTCTGATGTTTGCATAATCTTCGATCAAGAAATCCCAATCGACTTTGTCTTGATCCAAGGTAGCTTTCGCAATGTTGGCAACAATTACAGGTTCGCTTTCCACAAATTCAGAAGGCGGCTGTAACAATCCTTGTGTGGTATGTACAACACCCATTGAGTTTTCAACAGAAACAAACTGAGATTTCCCGTTTTTCATGTATCGGTCTGTGCGACCCATGGATGGTAAAATCAATGCTGTTTTTCCGTGCGTTAAATGTGATCGGTTTAGTTTTGTAGAAATGTGTGCCGTTAGATTGCATTTGCTGAGCGCTTCTGCCGTATAATTTGTATCAGGTGCAGCAGACAAAAAGTTCCCCCCCATTCCAAGGAATACTTTTACTTTCTCTTCGTGCATTGCTTTGATGGCATGAACAACACTGTATCCGTCTTCTTGCGGCGGAGTGAATCCGAAATTCTCACTAATTTTATTCAGTAATTCTTTCGATGGGCGTTCGGCAATTCCCATGGTACGATCGCCTTGAACATTACTGTGACCGCGCACAGGACACGTTCCAGCACCAGGTTTCCCAATGCTTCCTTTCATGAGTAAAAGGTTCACTACCTCTTGGATATTGTCAACCCCATTTACGTGTTGCGTCAACCCCATTCCCCAACATGTAATTACGTTTTTATGCTCAGCTAATAAATCGGCAAATGTATCAATTTCACTTTCTAGAAGTCCTGTTCGTTTGACCAAAGTAGTTAAATCTTGTTTGTCTAAATCGGCTTTAAATTCTTCGTAACCTGCCGTTTTATTGGCAATAAAGTCTTCGTCTAAAATCAATGGATTTGTTTTCGCGCGTTCGTACAATTTGATCATCACCGCTTTCAATAGGGCAACATCTTCGTTGATATGAACTTGTAAATAGAGATCAGAAATAGAGGTTCCTCCACCGATAATTCCTTTAATAGTTTGTGGGTTTTTGAATTTCACCAAACCAATCTCTTTCATTGGATTGATCGATACAACTTTTGCTCCGTTTGCTTTTGCCTTTTCTAATGAAGACAGCATTCTTGGGTGGTTTGTCGCAGGGTTTTGTCCGAAAATTAATATTAAATCCGACTTGTAAAGATCATCGAGAGTGACGGATCCTTTTCCAATTCCAACTGTTTTTGACAAGGCAACACCAGTGGATTCATGGCACATATTTGAACAATCCGGCAGGTTATTGGTTCCGTACATTCGAACAAAAAGTTGGTATAAAAATGCAGCTTCGTTACTCGTTCTTCCCGATGTATAGAAGGCCGCGTTGTTTGGACTGTCTAATGCTTTTAAGTTTGCTCCAATAAGTTTGTTGGCCATGGCCCAGGTGATTTCCTCATAATGAGTCGTATTTGGATAAAGGATCATCGGATGCGTCAATCTCCCCTGTTGCCCTAACCAATAATCGCTTTTGGTTTTTAATTCTTCAACTGAATATTTCGCGAAAAAATCTGGTGTAGCTCGCGCGTCCATAGCTTCTTCAGCAATTGCTTTGACGCCATTTTCACAGTACTCACCTAATTTAGAACGATGTTCAGGATCTGGCCATGCGCAGCCTGGGCAGTCCAAACCTTCTTTTTTGTTCAGTTTATTCAATACTTTAAAACTCTTGCTCTTTGGCATTCGAGCAAAAATATTCTTCATCGAGATGACAACAGCTTTCATACCTGCGGCATACTCAGGTCTGCGCGTTATCAGTAATTTCTTTTCTTCATCCATAGTTAACGAATAAAGTTAAATAATTTATTGGCTCTAAAGCTTCTGAAGCCTATTTGAATTGAAGATTAGGCAGTTGGCTTACCTGAAATGTTTTCGAAGTTTAAAAATGGGTTTCTCAACTGTATAATACGTTACGAGAGCGGTTAGGTAAGTAGAGCCCAACACCAAAGCATAGAAAAGAATAAATTGCCAAATTTCTGTTGTATAACCATTCACTTCAAAGTATTTGGCCCAGTAAAAAATGTAGATTGAATGCAAAACATAGATGCTGTATGTGATTTCGCCGGAGAAGAAAAAGCCACGAATTTTATCGAGTTTGAAGAATGAGTTCTCTGCATAAACCTGATCTAGGATGACAAAACAGAAAATGATGGCCGGAACAATTCTTTCGAAGACAAAAAGGTCGTTTTTGAAAATGTGTCCTTCATAAAGGCAATAGATCAAGGATAATATATAGATCAAAACGATTTTCCATTTTGCTAAATGCTTCACGAGTTTTTCGGCCGTCCCATTTACTGCCATTGCACCAATGATACAACCGAAAGCTAGATCGGACATAACCGATAAAGTGTGGTAATATAGGTTTCTATTATCGCCCAGATGGTAATATCGGAAGCAAATAGCAAAGAGGATAACAGCAAACCCAAGAATGAAAACGAAATTCTTTTTAAGCGGACCATTCAGCGTGAAAAGCGTCACAATTACGCCCCACAATAAATAGAATTGCTCTTCTACACCAATCGTCCAAGTGACGCTCAAAAAGTTGATGGAATCATTTGGTCCATTAATTATTTCATCAATATTGGGCATGAAAAGAAGGAAACGCCAGAGCTCATGAACCGTTTCAATTCCGTTCGGCAGAATTGGGAATATGAAGAACCCGAACAAGACGATCAAAAAGTACAGGGGCCAAACACGCAGAAATCTTCTAATCAGGAAGTTAAACAATTGGATTCTGCCTTTCGTTTTGTATTCCCAAAGTAGAATATTAGTGATTAGAAATCCACTCAAAACAAAGAAGAGCATTATACCTAAGTGGCCGCGTCCTACAAGAAATCGAACTTTTAAAAACCAGTAGTCGTCAAAGAATTCTCCCCAAATATTTTCAGAAAGAGAGAACGAATGAAAAGTTAATATTAAAATCGCTCCTATAAATCTAAGTCCATTGATGTTATGGAAATAGGGACGTTTTAATTCACCATAAGTAGTTTCGGTTTGCAATAAACGAGCTTTGGAATAAAAGTAATCTTTCTTTGGATACCGATTACAATTTAGCCCTTATACATTGGAGTTTATACAATCGTTTGTCTAAAATCCAAAGCCCAAGATCACGTTCTTTCCAATTCTTCTTTACTGTCTGATTTTTCATAAACAGTCCAAGCTTCACCGTTTAAAAATTGCCAATCTGTAGTTACCTTTGCATAAACGTCAGCAGCTTTTTTTTATTCATTATAAAAAATATTCATAACTATTGCGTGAGGTAGCGTAATTACTGAGATTATCATAATTGATAGAAAAGGAATTGAATAAGGAATGTAATTAAGGTATGAGAGAGATAATAGTATAGTCGTAAAAAAGATGCTTAATATTGAGTATGGAGCCAGCATCTTTAAAAAATCTAATATAGAAAATTGTGTATTTTCTTTTTTAAGGAAAATAAATTCATCGTTCATGACCTTTAATGAATGCAGTGCCACAAAGTAAAGTGTAAATCCAATAATAAACGGAAATAGATAAAATGTAAGATGAATTAAGAAAAGAAGAAATGTTTCTGAAAGTAGCCTCTCTGGGTTAATTTTTTTAAATATTGTCAATACTACAATTGCAACTATTGTGATTGAGTTAGTAAGATAAAATAATACTCTAACCATTTCTATGTTGTATATTTTTTCTAGAGCTAGTGTGTCATCAAAATATAATGTCAGGTTATTTAACTCTCCTATATTATAAAATATTAGTGTTGAAAGTAGCGAAAGTCCCCATGAAAAATAAAAAATATTTTTAAGAGAAGGGTAAAATTTTACATCACAAAATTGAGATTCTCCAAAATGAAATGCTGAGATGATTAAGAAAAAAAGCAAGCTATAGATGGGAGTTAAGTGCCACATCACAATAAAGCCTATTATTAATCCAAGATATATTAAGTAGAATTTTATTTGAGACATTGCTCTTTTTTTAAATAATAATATATGATCTATTGCGCCATGGGGAATTCCAATTAAAAGGATAAATAGTGAGGAGTAGATAAGTTGGTTCTCAATATTAATATTTTCAAAGCCTTGAAATAAATACAATAGTATATAGATTCCAATTAGGTAGATAAAGGTAAATAGGTTCATGGACTAATATAAAAAATAAAATCAGGCAGAAATGCCTGCTTTTATTAAAAAGATACTTCAGCATTTATGCAACTCTTCGAAAAGAGTCGTAAAAGAAGCTTCTCAAATATAATGAATAGTTTGCTTAATTAAGCATATCCATTTTAATCGTCAGTTTCCTGCATTTCCATAATGATTTCTCTCAATAGCGTTTCCGTTATGTTTAGGCTTGCTGCTGGAACTGTTTCATCTGCTTTTTCAATTGCTTCTTCCAACGCGTCGATCGCTTTTTCGTAGTGCTTTAGTTTGTATAAAATGGATCCTTTCGTATCCAAATTCATGTAGTTTGAATTGAATTCAACGGATTTACGTATCCAGATCAATGCTTTTTCCAATTCTTCTTTACTGTCTGATTTTTCATAAACAGCCCAAGCCTCACCGTTTAAAAATTGCCAATCTGTAGTTACCTCTGCATAAACGGCAGCAGCTTTTTTAATTTTATCATCATCTCTTGATTGCCAAGCGACGTTCATATCGTAGAACGCGTCAACTTCATTTTTTTTGCCTGTGAATATTGCTTTTACTTTTTTCATTTTGGCTTTTGAATCACTGCCCTTCTTTTCTTTTGCGGCATACCAAACGGCACTGTTATAGGCTTGATTCCAGAAAGGTTCAAACTTTTCAGTGCCTAATTTTTTAATGTATTTCGCTCTATTTGTGTTCATGAATAAGAATAATTCATGATCCATATTAGAAAACCCACTCGTGATTGTTTGCATTAAAATCAGGTTGGCTTCTGAAATTTTTTCGTCTTCACTAAGCAATGCCCAATATTTATTGAATGGTTTCTCAGCAGGAACACTGGCTTCTTGTGATTTAGTAATGAAGTTCAAGAGAAACTCTTTGTCTGAGTCACCGCGTTCAAATTTTCTTTGAAACGTTACAAATCGCTCTTTTGGGTTTAATGCGGTGCGTCCCGTTTCGATAAAAGCTTCGGCTTTCAATGCGCCGGCTGCCCTGTGAATAAAGTCACCTTTCGAATCAAAGTACAACAAGGTTGGGTACACTCGAACTTCATTTTTCTTTGCAAACTCAACACCTTCGCCTTTTTCCATGTCCATTTTATAGGAGATGAAATTTTCAGTCATGAACGTTCCAACTGCGGAGTCCTTGAAGGTTGTTTTCGCCATCCATTTGCAAGGCCCGCACCAAGTAGTAAAGGCATCGACAAAGATTGGTTTCTTTTCTTTTTTCGCTGTGGCCACAACTTCTTCCCAAGTTCCGTTCACGAACTGAATTCCAGTTACTTCGTCTGATTCTTGGGGAAACCCGTTAAAATTTAATGTAAATGCGATGAAGGTTAGGAGAATTATTTTCATGAGATTATTGTTTCTGGTTATCAATTAATGCCAAGGATTAAAATAAGTAACTATTTGACAAAATTTGTTTCAGCATTTATGCAACTCTTCGAAAAGAGTCGTAAAAGAAGCTTCTCAAATATAATGAATAGTTTGCTTAATTAAGTGTATCCATTTTAATCGTAATTTTGAGCATTATGAAGTATTTGAACGCTATTCTTTTTTAATAGTAACTAGTTTGTCTTTCGGACAAGACCATACGGATACTGTAGCTTATAAAACGGGAGTGGTCCGAGTAGGAGAGATCGTAAAAGTTTCTGGAACGGTTGTGAGGTATGAGTACAGGAATTTATCGGGTAGAATTATAACATCATCTATTCGGACTTCAATGCTGGATTGGTATACAATTGATGGTGAGCGAAATTGTCTATTGCCTGATTTTAATGCAGAAAATATGGGTTACGAAGACACTTTGTATTTTAGAACTGGAGAAGTCCGATATGCACGAATTGATAAAGAAACTAGTCTTGGGTTTAAATACGAATTTGTTAACATAAGCGGAAAAATATCAAAGACTTTTACGAGAAAATCACTTTTAAACAAGGTTGTTGTTGGGAACAAAGACAGTTCTATTGCAGAGGATTTTATTTCGCCGAGTCCAATTTTTGTTCGCTATAAGGAATAGGTTTTATCTAGAGTTGATTAAATCTCAAAGGCATCTAAATTCCAACATCAAAAGGCGTTAGCCGATTCACCCAAGAACTATCGAGCCGCTTTTTTCTCTCTTTTTTCTGCTTTTCTCTCTTTTGCAGTTTTAGTCGCTTCTTTTTTTACGTTTTTCTGTGAATCTTTACTTTTTGCCATATTGTGCTTTTTAGGTTTCTTTAAAGGTACTAAAAATGCGGGAATGGAATTAAAATTTGACTTTTTTACCGTCCTTACAAGGTTTCTTTTGGGTCTAATTGAGCCGCTTTCAAGATCAATTCAACAGACTTTAGAAATTCGTTGAAATGATTCGTCATTTTCCCAAAATTTATGGATTTGATCGTTGCGTTAATTTTTTTTTAAATCCTTGTTGCTTATAATGTATGTTGTGTCCAGTGGATTTGATTTCCATTTGGTCCGCTGTAATCAATTGGTTAGCATTTCAAATCGACATTGGCAAATCTTGACTGTAAGAACTTATGAGGATTAGAATGAATACGAATCCAATTTTTAATTTCTTGGATAATTCTATTTATGGGTTCTATTTTCACATCGTATGCAGCCTTAATCTTTTCCATTGACTCTCCAATCTCGTAAACTTTAGGCTTTATTGTATTTAGATTCCTATTCATTCGCTCAAAAGCAGTTTTTGAAGAAGAGATT
>TARA_B110000902_G_scaffold67942_1_pt1 | contig 52879 bp, 43 predicted proteins | sample TARA_B110000902 | Tara Oceans TARA_B110000902 (sample SAMEA4398009) | marine metagenome | biome: Polar Biome; feature: [SRF] surface water layer (ENVO:00010504); material: water (ENVO:00002006), including particulate matter (ENVO:01000060) such as... | depth 5 m | reverse complement strand
GTTTAAATGAGATGCAATGAGATCAAAAGCTTCATCCCATGAAATGGAGGTATAATTTTTCTCCCCTTTTCTTACCATCATCGGTGTTACAAGACGCCCTTGCTGACCCAACCAATAATCAGATTGATTTCTGAGGCTGCTGATTGAATGTTTGGAAAAAAAAGAAGCATCTACACTACGGTCGGTGGCCTCTTCAGCGATTGCCTTGACCCCATTCTCACAAAACTCACCCAAATTGGATCGATGATCAGGATCGGGCCATGCACAACCCGGACAATCGGTACCGCCTTTTTGATTTAAGGGAGCTAGAACCTTCCCGGTTTTTGTAAGGCTCATTGATTTCAATGCCATGCGCATGGAATGGAAAACAGCTTTTAGGCCAGCGGCACTTTTAGAAGGTTGTGTTATCCTCATTTTAATATTTAATCGCGTTGAATGAATATTATATTCAAATAAAGGATTTTCACACTAGTCATGAGCTTACAAAGCATACTTCTAAATAAATTTAACCAGATTTCAACCAAATATAAAAATATCGTAAGTAATTTATATTTTCTCCTATTTATTACCTTTTAGTGGGCAATGTAATTTTCAAAATTTAATTTGCTTTTTTCTATTTTTAAATTCATCATAAATGATTTTTCATGACCTTAGATAAGCCACCAAATCCAAAATCTCTTGATCATTCATATTATCTATTAGCCCGGAAGGCATCATAGAATTAGGCATATCTTCTCTTGATTGTACGTCTGACTTGTTGATCGTTACTTTATCCTGTCCTACGACTTTTAAAACAAGATGGCGATCAGTATCACTGGCTACCGTTCCTATATAAGTTCGGCCATCTCTAGTCGTGATGACCACCATTTTATAATCCTCCTGAATATCAGCGCTGGGTTCCAGTATATTGGAAAGGAGGTAATCAATATTTGATCGATTCGATCCGGTCAATTCTGGTCCCAAAACGCCTCCTTCACCATACAATTGATGACAAGCCCCGCAGGTATTTGTAAAGATCGCCTTGCCTTTGATGACATTCGCACCCTTCAAGTTTTCGCTTGTCAAAATTTTTTTATAGCGCTTGTAATGTGACTCAATATCAGCAGATATATCGTCGATAGGACCCCAAATTTCAACAAAACCACTCCCCATAACTCGCCTTAGCTGTCTGGCTATATAAGCAGGGATTTCACTTTTAGGAATCTGACCTTCTTTAATAGCCTCAGTAAGAATACTTGCGTACTCTCTCCTGGAGGCCATGGCTAACAAAACTTCAACCTTTTCTTTTTCATTAAAAGCTTCATACTTATCAAACATATCCCAACCAAGTTCAACATCCTTGTAATTAGTTATCGCTCTGATGGCCTGAATTCTCAAGTCCGGATCATCCATGAATTCTACTAGTCTTGGCGTTAATCCCAAATAGGCCCGACTAGCCAGCGCTGTTAGCGCTTTCTGACGATCTTCAAGCGATGCATTTGCGTTTTCAAGAATGGTAAGAAGCTGATTGGCAGCGTCTGCACTACCAAAAAGCTGAGCAATCTCAATAGCAATCCCTTTTGTGGACTCGCTAGAAGACAATAATTCATAGGTCTTTTTCCAGTTGTCTGATGGTTTTATGTCGGAACGGTTTTCAATTTCGTTTCGCAGTCCATATAAAAGATACTTTTGATTTACAGAACGCTTTTGTATAACATCCAACAATTGCTCCATTCCATTGGCATCTATCACCCTTCTTGCTATATATTCTGCAATGGTTGGCATTTTAGTTTCCAATCCTATTTTTAATGCCCTTTCGACATCAATAGCAACATTGGGTTCCATCGCAAACCATATCATTTTGGGTATATTATGATCATCTTTATCTTCAGATCTTTGGCTTAATGCAGATACAATCTCCCAGCGATCATTTTTGGGAATTCGTTGCAAAACTGCCGCCAGATATAATCTTACAACCGCAGACCTCTCATTAACGGCCATCATATGAAACTTTTGTAATGCATCTTTTGATAGATTCTGATCTTCTCCCAAAAGCTGAATAGACCACGCTCTTATGTATTCATCAGTATCATTTAGAGCTGCAAGCAGATCATCTTCTGTCAATGAACCGATAATATGAAGCGCCCAAAGCCCTCTCAGTCTCAAATCAGTATTACTTTCCTTCTTATAAATACTTATCAACCTGCTTATTGCCTCAGGTGATATGGCTTCTTTCACAGACCGACCCTGCAGAATAACTCGAGCACGTCTTGCGTGCCAATCACTTGGGCTTCGCTGAAGTTCGGCAAGTTCTAAATCTGAAAACATACCTAAATTATCATACCTCTCCCCCCATTGTTCGGCATGGGATTTTTCTGGCATTATTCTGAAAATTCTCCCGGTCTCCTTATTGGCCACCGTGTTACCACATATATCTGCATCATGCCAGTCGAGCACATATAGGCCGCCATCAGGACCTACCTCTAAACTAAAACCTATCCACTGTGCATTATTAGCCATCACAAAATCTTCTCCATGTTTGGCTACAAACCCTGAACCTTTGGGATCAAGGATATCAGAAAGAACGGCATGTTCATGAATATTAGCCATGAATATTCGATCCTTTTGTACAGAAGGAAATGCATCTGACATGTAAACTCTTGCTCCTCCGTGAGCTGACGAATGACGATGATCGACTATGGTCTTAATATCATCATAAATGTAGGGGCTAAAGTGCTGACCCCCTTGGCGATGGTAAATGCCACCTGGTATAACATGGAAAAGATGAGGGATCACACATGCACTGATTAAGAGTTGGCCCTTGGCATTATAATCAATACCCCACGGATTGCTGAATCCATGGGCTACCGCTTCAAATCGATCTTTGGTTGGATGGTATTTCCACACGCCCCCATTAATATCAACGCCATCTGCTTCTAATAGATCTTCAGGGAATGGCTCATTGTGCTTATAGATTTTACCCTTTCCTTTTGGCCTTCGGATTTTTGATGGCGTGGCAAATCCTTCCAGCCCATAGAGCCAGCCATCAGGACCCCAATGGAAGCTATTAATGGTCTCATGTCTATCTCTTATTCCCCATCCGGTTAATCTCACCTCAATGTCTTCTATTTCGGCAATATCATCGCCATTTCGGTCAGGAATAAATAACAGATTGGGAGGAGCGCCTACAAATACGCCGTCAAAACCTACGGCTAAGGCTGATGGAAATGCAATGCCTTCTGCAAAAACCTTTCTTGAGTCTGCTCTCCCATCACCATTAGTATCTTCAATTATAAGGATTCTACTGTCTCCAGATCCTGAGAAGCCACTGCCGCGTGACTCATAATCTCTATTTTCAGCAATCCACAATCGCCCTTTGTCATCCCAACAAAATGCCATGGGTTGGGTTATCATTGGCTCTGACGCCCAAGCATTGACCTTATATCCACCAGTGACCGTCATTTCATCTACTTGTTCATCAGCCGTTAGAAACCTGGCCTCAAACCCTGCTTCCTGAGCGATCTCCCAAAGACCAGCAGTTGCGTAGAGATTATCATCTCCGATGTACCCTTTCCATTTTTCTGTCAGATCTAAATCATTTAACTCTCCGGTATAAACTACTAATCCATGTTTAATTATTTCTGTCTCCCCCTTTAGAATCTTCCAATCACCCATAATGGCTCGACTGGGTCCGACTCCAAATTGGGAATCCACTCTCCAGGTTTGCGGAAACCCCCTATTCTCAGGATGATCAAAAATGGCGATATGGGCTAGATCATCTCTTCCTTCTACCTGCATGCCTACATCCATCCATAACGACTGTTGACCTTCTGCCTTTTCGTTTTTTTGCCTAGAAAAATTCACAACTTCACCATTGATTCCTTCTTTCCATGGCATCCGAAGAAACATTCCTCCGTATTTCATTTCTCCTATCACCACTTCTTCTATAGCTTCTCCAGTCCACTCCAATTCTAGTAAATATTGTTCTTCAAGTACTTGCGCAGACCAAACCTGCGTTTCCTTCATCAGTGGTTCTCCATTTTCATCAAGCATAAAATACACCGTCTGCCAACTTACTTTCTCACCTACCGAATCAATGACATCAAAGCTGACTCGTTTCCAATAATCCTCTCCCGGATTATGAAAATAGTCACGGCCTTTAATCGCTATTTGCTCTTTAGTTTTGGACTCGTAAAAGAATTCCATCAAACTATCAAGCCCCATGGCTCGACCATTAACTCTTGTAAAACCCCAATAGAGGCCCGTCTGATGAGCATGATGCTCTGGACTATTTTCTGTAAGAAGCCCTTTTCCATCCGGTGGTGCAATGGGATGCAAATAAGGGCGAAAACCTGATCTCGCGTTTTGAACAACTATAGGTTGATTTTTATTACCCACAAATACAGATATAGTTGCAGCATCTTTATCCAAAATAGCAGTTAGTACCTGATCTGATTTAAGATTAGATGGATTGCAACAAATAAATAATAGAAGTAAGAAGTTGGCAGTAATGAAATAGTATTTTATCGTTCTCAAATTAATCATACTTTGGTAAACAGTAATTATTTTGTTAATCAAAGATAATACACATTAATTTTTCCTGTCGCCCAAGGCGAAGATGCTTATGGCCTTGATTAAAATGTCAGTTCCATGTACTCATCTGCCAACGCCTTCGGAAGTCTTGAAATTTATTTCTCTGCTACTGTTTGCATTTTCTTGCCATTTCAAGGAATGTAATCTCTTTCTTGTATTAAAATCACCATGATGAGCGCATTTGCGGGTCTATGCCATACTCTTATGCTAGCTCTTTTGCCTTACCCCTTAATAGGCTTAATTCAACAGCTGTGAGCTTAAATTCCTTATTGTACTTTCTTCTTTCTTCTGCCATAAAACTTGAAATTAATCATTTGGTTTTTACAGCTTAACGCTAACTCCAGTATTTTAAAACATTCCAAACATCGATCAAATTACGTCTTATTAGACTTTGAATAAACAAAATATTTTTAAAAAATAATCTAGGTTAATTTGTTAAAAAAATCAATTTTTAGCAAAAAAAAAAAATTACTCATGTAAAAAAACAAGCGTTTTTAACTTTAAAATTAACTGGGAAAAGAAAATACTTCAATAAATTACTTATGTTAAGATACACGGCTTCCTTAAATGGGCACTGCTCTTTTAAAAAATATAAGAAATAAAAAAACCAGATTAAATCTGGTTTTTTAGTGATCCGTCTGGGGTTCGAACCCAGGACCCTCTCCTTAAAAGGGAGATGCTCTACCAGCTGAGCTAACGAATCATTACTATTTTTAACAAAAAATCTTTAGGTTTTTGGCCGCTGTTTTGACTAATTTGCGGTGCAAAACTATGCAGGCATTAAACAAAATCAAACTAAATGAAATATAAGTTTTTATTATTTTTATTATTTCCCATTTTGACCGCCTCAGACAGCAGCGCTGATCCCAAATTATTTGAGGCCGATTCTCTATTCAGATCGAAGAAATACACTGAATCAAAGTCAATATTCAATGAGATAACTGCGACAGGTAAAGCGAGTCCCGCCCTTTTATTAAAAATGGCTTACATAGACGAAGGACTTGGTGACTATGTTCAAGCACTCTTTCATTTGAATAGTTATTATTCGATGACTTCAAATGAACAAGCATTAGATAAGATGAGAAATATTGCAGAGAAAATGGACTTGATGGGTTATGAATATTCAGATTATGGCTTTTTTAGAAATTTATTGACTGAATTTAAAATTGAAATTGAAATGAGCCTGTGTTCGATTTTACTGCTTTTAAGTTTTTTGAGCTTCCGGAAAAAACAAGCAATGAAAGCTTTTAGACCCATCATTTATATCCAAATAGGTTTGATTTTTATCTTAGGCCTTTCGGTCAACGATTTATTTGAATATGACCGAGCCATCATCAAATCAGACAACGTTATCCTTATGTCCGCACCTTCTGCGGGTGCTGAACCCGTAGAAATTATTGAAAAAGGTCACCTCATTGAGGTATTAAGCAGACATGATACGTGGGTGAAAATTCTATGGTATGATCAAGAGGTTTTTATCAAAACTCAAAAACTATTGTTTATTTGAGTAGCAATAAATAACCGTTATAATCGGTTTTTGAAAAGTTTAATAGATAATAATAGACCCCCGCGGGTGCTCCCTTGCCCTCCCAAACAAAGGATCGTTCTCTACTAAAAAATACCTCAACGCCTACGCGATTGTAGACGGCCACGTACTCAAAGGCATCTTCACAATTGTCCGGTGGTAAATTTTGACTGGAATCATCATAGCCCGATAAGCTGAATACATCATTAAATCCATCTCCATTCGGCGAAAAGGCATTTGGAGGTAAAAAACCTTCAAATCTATTCCTGGTTTCTACTATTTCAAAGCGTATTCTCGTCGTATCGTATGCTGACAGTGGACAATGATCATCTTCGGCAATAAAAATTAAATCATAAGTTGAAGCAGCACCCTTTCTCAGTAGGGAACATTCTGGTTGCCAATACAATGTAGTAGCTACCGAACCCTGTCCCATTTGGGTCTCCATCTGTAAGGACGGGGAACTGGGCCTTCTAAACGCTTCGGAAAAGCCCAAACTGATGCTATCCTCCGTGTCTAAATCAAATGCCTCAATCTGTAGACTATAGACTTCATTTACCTCTAATTGTATGGGTTCAAATCGATCAATAACCGGCCTTTGATTCACTGGCGCAACTACGTTGACCACAAACCTCACCGTATCCGTATTGGTAACATTGCATTTGTCTTCATCTTCAGCCAAAAAAAAGAACTCAAACCGATCTACACCAGAGGTGGATAAATAAGCACAGTCAGCCGTCCAGCTAAACTCAGCTTCAGTACTACTTTCACCTATCTTTTCTTGAAAACTCACACCTTTGACATAAGGGTTGAACCCGACCCCATCCAAACGTAATCGGATAAGATCTCCATCTTCATCCTCACTGAAAATAGTAAAATCTAGAATTTCCTTAGGCTCCATGGTAACCTCAAAATCTGGATAGCTTGGAATAGAAATGATCGGTACGGTATTGGCAGGAAGATCTACAGATAGATCATATTGGGCAAAATTAAGGTTTGACTTTTGACAAGTATCGGCATCTTCTACCCTTACAAAAACATCAAACTGCTGTCTCATTGAGAAATCATATTCACCACATTGCGTATCCCAAACTAAAACTGCCCCTAAATTACCTGCAGCACTGTCTGTTTTTTCCAACGAAAATCCATAAATACTAGGATCTGCAACCCCCGTTATGAAATAATCTATACTCAAATCATCTAGGTCTTCATCACTGGCAATAATGGGAAATTCTATACGCTCACCTTCTGAAATGAGTGTGTCTACATACGTAACCTCATAGGTGGGAAAAGAATTGGGCGGGGGCTCCACTTGTATACTCAAACGTAAGGTATCCAGTTGAGGTAGTGGACAGGCATCATCTCCGGCGATTAAATCGACAATGAAAGGTATGTTGGTAAGCGGTGGACAACCCGGCGCGCAAACCTCAATAATCAATGAATCAGATTCAACATTTTCGTAGATATTAAATTCAAAAATATCATTTACCTCTTCCTCAAAATTAACGCCTTCCGCCCTTAAACTGATGGTTTCTCCAGGACTGATGTTTCTCACAATAAAGTCAAAACATTTATCATCCGATAGGCTATAATACAATACCTCTGTCTCTGGAATAAAATCTTCATTATCAGGAATTTGAACTCCCACTATCGGAGGATCAGTAGGATCACAACCCTCAGATCTTACCAGCAGTTGAAAATCCCGTTGTACCTGACCTATTTTTAACCCTGCTCTATATTCCTCGACTACCACAGAAAACAAATACAATCCCGATGCACTTGGATTCACACGTAATAACCCACGGTCGCTTATGGAGAGGCTGGGATCTCCTGTAATCATATGGCCCAAATCATAGCCCTCCGCAAAAAATACCAGCGGATGGGGTGCGGGCTGGGGAATAGGCAAGGCGACGGCGGAAGATGAATTCAAAGGCGTAGCCAGTGAATAAATCAAAGAATCTCCATCGGGATCTATTCCTGTAAATTCTGTATAATAAAGTTGATTGATACAAGCATAATCTCCCAAAGGGGCAAACAACTGTGGTGAAGAATTGACGAACGCCTGGTTATCCACCCCCCATAATGGAGGTATTTCAGTCACGTATTTCATACCTGTCCCCCCTGGATTTATGATGTTTTTAATTCCTGCATTCCTACAGCAACGCTCCCAAACGAGGGAATAACCTCCAGCATCAGCATAATCTTCAGGATTTAAAGTCACCGCCCCACTCCAAATTATTCTTGAGGTAATCAATTGCTCCCAAGAACATTCTGGATTGGTATAATTTACTAAGAATTCAGCCTCTAGATTCAATATATGATTGGACATTTCTACCCCATCTGAATTTCTGAAAAGATATACCCGAACTTGACTTTCTGGATTGGGATTATCCGTTTGAAATCGATCAAAATACTGAACTAAATTGATCCGATATTCACCTGACGATACCGTCTCAAATTCAATCTCACCTCCCACTATATGATAAGCCATACCAGGGACTGTCAAAAAAATAATAATGAAAGAAAAAAGATTTTTCATTCTTAGAAGTAAAGTCAGCTAATCTAACTTAGATCCTAAGAATGAGCAAACATTAGAACGGTAATCCATCACAATTATTACTTTTGCGCAACATGAGGAAAGTAGAGATTATTGAAAAACTAGAAATCACAGGCATTTCTTCCACGGGAAAAGCGGTCGGTCGAAAAGATGATTTGGTCATTTTTGTGAATCAAGGGGCTCCAGGAGATGTTATAGACGTCAAGATCGTAGGCAAAGAAAAAAAATTTCTGATTGGATCTCCTGTGTTTTTCCATAAAAAATCTCCCGATAGAACCGACCCTTTTTGTGAACATTTCGGTGTTTGTGGTGGATGTAAATGGCAACATCTTAACTATCCGGCACAGTTAACATTCAAAGCCGAACATGTGAGGGAAAATCTCAAGAAAATAAGCAAAATGGAACTGCCGGAAGCCGAACCTATCATGGGATCAGCCGAAACGGATCATTATCGTAATAAATTAGAGTATACCTTCTCTAATAAAAGATGGCTGACCCCGGAAGAGATTCAAACGGATGGACCCATCAATAAAAACGCTTTGGGCTTCCATATTCCAAGAATGTTTGATAAAATATTGGACATCAATCAATGTCATTTACAGCCTAGTCCATCGAATGACATCAGGTTGGCACTCAAAAATTTTGCAGATACTGAGGGCTTCACTTTTTACGATATCAAAAAACAGCAAGGCTTGTTAAGAAATCTCATTATTCGCACGACCACTACAGAAGAGACGATGGTCATCGTCCAATTTGGAGAAGCCGATGAGGGAAAAATAAAAAAGGTCATGCAATTTCTTGCAGGACAGTTCCCACAGTTAACTTCTTTGCTCTACTTGGTAAATTTGAAAAAAAATGAAACCATTTATGATCAAAACATCCTGACCTATGCAGGCAACGATTTTATCATCGAAAAAATGGGTGACTTACGCTTTAAAATTGGTCCAAAGTCATTTTTTCAAACCAACCCCAAGCAGGCCTATGAGCTTTATAAAAAAATTGACACATTTACCGATCTGAAAGGTAGTGAGCTTGTATTTGACCTTTATTCAGGTACGGGAACTATCGCCAACTTTCTTGCCAAAAATAGTCGTAAGGTCATAGGTATAGAATCGGTTCCTGAGGCTGTTGAAGATGCGCATTTCAACTCGAAACTTAATCAAATTGACAACACCGAATTTTATGCAGGAGACATGAAAGATATGCTCAGCGGCTCTTTTATTAAGATACACGGACGTCCTGACCTGGTTATCACGGATCCTCCTCGAATGGGCATGCATCAAAATGTCATCAAAGCACTCAATCAATTGAAGCCTGATCGCATCATCTACGTCAGCTGTAACCCGGCCACACAAGCCCGAGATATGGAGCTTATGAGTGATCATTATGAAGTTATTAAAACCCAACCAGTGGATATGTTTCCACATACCCAGCACATTGAAAATATTGTATTATTAAAATCAAAATAGTATGCATAATGACCCCGAACTCAGTCCTAAATTTTTAGGTAAAATATCCTCTGATTTTGTCAAGGTATCCGATCATTTAAAGGAAGCTAGCTATCAAATCAGAAAAAGAGATTTTTCTAAATTCCCTATTTTTGTGATCTCTCAGGAGGCCATTCCTTTGGGTTCCCTACTCTATGAAAAGAATCAAATGGGCAATGAATGGACCTATCATGCCTCTTTCGCTGAAGAATTTGTAGAACGCAAACTGATTGAAAATATGAAAGATTTCATGGCGGTTTACAAAGATCCAGATGAGTTCTGTTGTCTCTTCGTCTTACATCCAGATTTCACAAACTTTACGTTTATTCCTTATCCCGATGATGATGATCAAAATGTACAATAGACCTTAAGAAAGCTGACAGTAAATGTGACCCCCCCCCTCCAATTATTAATTGGAATTTCCCAGGATATCAAACTCGCTGATTTTTACCAACTCAGGTAAGTTAGAAATATCATATTGATACATCACCTGTTCTCCAACTACCAAAGCCGTAGGATAACTCACGATCACATCATAAGCAAAATCAATAGGATAGGTCCCTAGAATCGTGGGCGCCATGCGGTCTGCGATGTCTACTACCTTCACTCCTGCCGTTCCATCACACACAATCAAGTGATCTCCTATCACTGCAAGTCCGTGAGGATTGTACAAAATATGTCTACCAACAACACTTAAGTTCTGTGGATCCTGAATATCAATGATCTGTAATTCATTCAAATCTGTCCAACAATTGGTTCCTCCCCTTAACGTCACATAAGCATATGCTTCGTCTGCTACCACAGGATCACAACTCCTGAAATGCTCAATCCTATTGATGTAAGTTGGATTACCTGCATCAGTTACATCATACATCAACATTCCGTTGGTAGATCCCACATATAAAATGTCGTTCAATCTAAATAAGGTTTCTGCCCAAGTCTCCGTATCTAATTTCCCCCAACGTAGGGGTTGATGACTTGAGGTCAATTCAAATAAAACCAATTCATTAAAACTGATGGTGTATAAAAATTGATCAATAGGTAAAAATCTCGTCATGGAACCGGCAGTGCTTACTTGTCCTGAGCCACCATCTTCAGTTGACATATCCTCAGAATCCTTCACAGCAACCCCTATAGAATACATGTCGTAGTTTTCTACTTCCTCTAGTCTAATTTCAATCTCCCAATCCAGCACAATCCCTTGGGACATATCTAAATTTTCATATCCTACACGATCATAATCATAAGCTTCCAGCTCTTCCCAAGAAGGATAATTCCAATATTGATCAAAATAGAATACATCCTCCACCGTATAATCTTCCAAAAGAATAGGTTCATCTATATTACTGATATCCAACACTACAAGTGCTGAGAACATATCAGCATATAAATGATCATCTACAATGGCCATATCTATGTTACCAGCCAATGAAATAAATGATTTATTGATGGGGTTGCCTGGATCGGTATTATCAACAATATGAATGCCTTTATTTGGACTATTTACAAATACATAATCACCATAAGTAATCACTTTCCCAGATTGGGCGTAGTCCAAAGGAGGATCTATAGAGATGTCCATAGTAAGCTCTTCAACCGTGGCAAAAATGGGTGTAAAATAGGCCACTTCAGCTGTTTCTGTTCCATTCATTAACTCACATCCTGAAAAGATGAAGCTGAAAGCAATCATAACAATATACAATAGTGGTGCTATACGTTTCATCATGAAATCTATTAATTTAAATAATTACATCTCAATAAGTATGCCAAAATGCCTACCCAAAGAGTATTATTTTAATATAAGAAGATTTATTATTAATATTTTTTTTAAAAAAAGACTTTATTCCTACTTTTTAAAATTAACCATAAGGTCATGACATAGAATAGTTTATTCTATTATTTCCAGTATCCATCAATAATTAAGTCTTAATTTCCATCAAACGCTCTAACTCATGAAAAGAGATGCCAAAGGTATCTTTAAGTGTCGTAATTTGTTCTTTAATAATGGGATCGGGGACCACTATTTCTTTTGTTTTCACAGCAGCAATTAAAATATTTTTGGGCGTGTGATCGGTTGCTATAAATTCAAAGACTTTTGTTTTGTAACCATAGGACTCCAATATAAGCGCTCGAATGGTATCCGTCAATATTTCTGCTTGCCGCGCTTCCATGATTCCAAATTTGGTCAGCGCAGCCAAAGATCCTTGATTTTTCATGCTATTGCGGATTTGTTTGTGGCAGCAGGGTGCTGCAAGGATGACTTTTGCCTGATCCTTAATCCCTCTCGCAATAGCGTCATCCGTTGCAATATCACAGGCATGGAGGGCCATCAGTACATCTATTTTTGGAAGGACGACATCTTTGATCGTACCCTGCTCAAAACTTAAATGATCGAATTTTGCTTTTCCAACAATAGCATTACATTTTTCAACAAGTTCTGATCTCAATTCAATACCTAATACCTTAGGTTTCTTTTTTAACTTAGTGTGCAGATAATCATACAATGCAAAAGTCAAATATCCTTTCCCTGCTCCCATATCTACCACAGTAAAGGATTCAGGAAGATGGACTGAAGTTAAGATAACTTCTATCGTTTCTATGTATTTATTGATCTGACGGTACTTGTCCTGCTTATCTTTTTTGACGACACCATCCGTTGTTGTTATTCCTAGCTGCTCCAGATAAATATTACCAATGGGATCTAAAATGCGCTTTTTTACATGATCATGGGCCACATCAACTACATGTAAAGTGGCTGGTTTACTTTTTAATTTGAATTTTCCACTCCGATAATAAAGTAAGTGCCAATCTTTTTCTAGTGTAAATAAATCAGCTTGATAAAAGTCTTCCTTGAGTAAATTTGAAATTTGAACGTCACTTTCTTCCAAGGTGAAATTTTTGGTCACATCATTGTGCATGTTACTGGTCACCATAGATAACCGCAATTCCCCTTTGAGCTGAACGGGCTTAATTGTCACCATTTTGATCACCGTAGTTTTTACCCTTTTTTTAGAAAGGATCAGCTTGACCAGATTATCTTGGCTGAAACTATGTTTGAAATGATCAATGAATGAATGTTCTTGTGTCATGATTTTTTTTTCGCGATGGGCTATAAATTAGTATGTGTTAGGTTAAAAAACCCCTTCTAAGTTCTGATCAAACCCTCCTGAGCCAATGAAGTAATTAATCTACCCGATTGATCATAAATACTTCCCCGGGTCAACCCGCGAGAATTTCCTGCCTTAGGACTGTCCATCAAATACAGCATCCAAGAAGAACCATGAAAAGGCTCATGAAACCACATACTGTGGTCTAAACTAGCGGCATGTTTTACCCCTTTCAACCAAGAAATACCATGAGGTATCAAAGCGGTCGAAAGCAGCATATAATCAGATAAGCAAGCCAAACTCGCCTGACGAAAAGCCAAACTCTCCGATGATATATCTTCTAATATTCTAAACCAAATACCCAATTTGGGTGGTGCCTTTATGGGGTTTAAGGGATCAAATGCTTCGATGGGTCTGATTTCAATCGGCCACTTCGTTTGTGCCCAGCTTTTCAAACGTTCTTTCAAAACACCCTCTGCCCTTTCGGCAGCTTCAGAGTTGATCTGTTTAAGATTTAACAAACCCTCGGGCCCTTTGACCGGATCATGATCCAATTGATGAGAGATCCCAGGCTCTTTTATTTGAAAGGAAGCAGACATATTAAATATAGCTTTCCCGTGCTGAATGGCAACAATACGTCGGGTTGAAAAACTCTTTCCCTCTCGAATGGGATCTATTTGATAGATGATCGGTGCATAGGGGTCTCCGGGAAGAATGAAATAGGCATGCATAGAATGTATCATACGATCGCTCGGTACAGTTTGTGCAGCTGCATAAACAGCTTGTCCCATCACTAAGCCCCCGTAGAGTTGTGGAGCGCCTATATCAACCGTTTGACCTCGATATATATGATCATCAAGGGCTTCTGTTTTTAACAATTCAAAATTTAATTCCATCAAATAAATTTATACAATATGGACATAATGATTCAAATACCAATAAGAGTACTGTCCCATTTCACAAAAATAAGGTAATTTTAACCAGTGCGGTATCCAAACCTTATGGCCCTTCTAATAAATCTTATATTGAATATTGAATTACAGGCAGAAAAATAGTTTTCTCAGGACAATATTATTAAAAACATGCCTCTAGAGAAGTGAAATTCACTATCATTAGAATTTATTGACTTTTGATCGTTACTTATTGACTTTCGTTTTGAATCGATCAAACTTTGATGGAACTTTTGTTTTTGGAAAATAATTATTTTGAAAATTGACGTCTGCTGTTTGATCCAAAGGATCTAAAATAATTTGAGAAACCACTTTTTCTTTTATAAATACTTTACTCACATTCAATTCATTAATCCTCCATATTTCTGCCGGAATCTGCTCTATTTCACTCGTCCCATCCTCATAGATCCATTTGATAATGATCGGACTTATCAATCCTCCATCATTTTGGAAAAATAACTCATAAGCATTCTTTCCAATAAATTTTTCCATCACTGCATCTTGATTGACTGGATGAAGATAATCATCTATCAATCCTTTCTTATCTTTAAAAACATACCAAGGCTGAGGAACAGATTGAAAATCTGTCAATTTTGTACCATCTACATAAGTAGACTTATATTTACTTTGAAATTTAGAAACAGGTTCACTGAGCACATACCAACTCACGCCTTGTAGGTTGATATCAACGTGATCTGTCGTATAAAACCAACCCCTCCAAAACCAATCAAGATCTATGGCTGAAGCATCTTCCATAGTTCTAAAAAAATCAGCTGGTTTCGGGTGTTTAAACGCCCATCTTCGAGCATACTCTTTAAAAGAATAATCAAATAATTCAGGACCCATGATCGTTTCCCTCAACAAAAACAACGCAGCACTTGGCTTACTATATGCATTATTACCAAAAAATAAAATATTTTCAGAATTGGTCATAATGGGTCTCATAAAATCTTTTTCCCCACTCATGAAATTTTTTATAGTTGCCGGTGTACCTAATTGGATGGGCATCTCAGGATACCATTCCATAGAAGTTTTCGTTTCTAAAAAAGTATTCAATCCTTCATCCATCCAAGACCATTGTCTTTCATCAGAATTGATGATCATCGGAAAAAAATTATGACCTACCTCATGTATAATAACACTGATCATACTCCATTTGGTCATTGCAGAATAGTTACCCTTCTTATCGGGCCGTCCATAATTGAAGCAAATCATAGGATATTCCATCCCAATAGCTGCTGTATGGACACTGATGGCTACCGGATAAGGATACTCAATGGTCATTTCACTATAAGTCTTTAAGGTATTGACCACGGCCTTGGTCGATTCCTGTTCCCACAGCGGATTGCCTTCTTTGGGGTACAAAGACATGGCCATCGTAGTTTTTTGATCCAATTGTACGGCCTGTGCATCCCAAATGAATTTACGTGAAGATACCCAAGCAAAATCACGTACATTATCAGCCTTATAATGCCAAGTTTTGGTTTGATCGGACCTTGAGCCTTCGTTCAAAACGGCCTCTTCCTCAGTAATAATTACTACGGGCGCATCAAAACTCGCCCTTGCACTTTGTAATCTTTCAAGTTGTATTGAATTTAGTACCTGCGATTCATTTTCCAATGAACCGGTTGCCGCAATTACATGGTCGGCCGGAGCCGTAATTTTTACATCGAAATTTCCAAAATTCAATGTGAACTCTCCCTGACCTAAAAATTGCTTGTTTTGCCAACCATTAAAATCATCAAAAACAGCCATTCTAGGATAAAATTGAGCTATCGCATAAAGATAATTATCATCCTCAGGAAAATATTCATAACCCGAACGCTCATCGTCATCTCTCCTATTTCCAATCAAATATTTCCAATCTATTTGGAACTTCACTACCGAACCCGGTTTCAAAGGTTCAGCTAAATCTATACGCATCATGGTTTTTACTCTATGAAAACTGAGTCCATTTCCCTCTATGTCTTCGATAGATATGATGCGAAAGCCTCCATCAAAATCAGCATCAAAAGTTAAATGGGGTAACCGATTAGCATCAACAGAATATCCAGGATAGAATCTTTCATTAATTTTGTATTTATCCGAATCTTTAGCTCTAATATTCTGATCTAGTTGGATCCAAAGAAAATTCAAGGTACTGGGTGAATTATTATAATAAGTGATGATTTCGTTTCCAGTAATGGATTGATCTTCATCATTGAGTACAACCTCTATCTCGTAATCGGTACGCTGCTGCCAATAAGCAGGTCCAGGTGCTCCGGCTCCTGTCCTGTAACTGTTGGGTGTAGGTAGTTTCTCGTCTATTTGTTCAAATTTTTCATCAAAAATATCCTGTCCTATAAGACCATTGATTGAAAAAAAAAGAGCAAAAAAGATCCAAAAGAGGGTTTTCAACCAAAGTATCTTTGTTTTCGAAAAAACTAAATTCATCTTCTTTTTGTTAAATTATAAAAGTAAATTTAACAAAAAAAAACCGTGAAATGCTATCGCTATTTATTAATATTAATAAGTCTGTACAGCTGTAAAATAGAGCATTCAGAAGACTTAGATTCAAAAATAATAACCCTCTTGGAACAAGTTGAAGGCGACTTTGCGATTGCCTTTCAAGATCTTAATCGAAGAGAAAATGTTTTTTTACTTAACGAAAATGAGCAATTTCATGCCGCAAGTACCATGAAAGTACCGGTCATGATCGAAATGTATCATCAAGCATCTCAAGGGCAATTTTCACTTACTGATAGTATACTCGTCAAAAATAAATTTAAAAGTATTGTAGACCATTCGACCTACAAAATGAATATCGCAGAGGATTCGGAACCCTCACTTTATACTCAGATCGGCAAACAAATGACCCTGTTTGATCTCATGAATCAAATGATTATTTCGAGTAGTAATTTGGCTACCAACATTCTAGTTAAAGAAGTGGGTGCTAAAAATATTACCGCCTCTATGCAGCGTTTAGGGGCTTATGATACCGAAGTGCTTAGGGGCGTAGAAGATCAGAAAGCATACGATTTAGGACTGAACAATATGACTACCGCCAAAGATTTGATGACTATTCTTAAAAGTATTGCTCTGCCTTTGGGTGAAACAACTCTAGACCAAGTAGCAATGATCGATGTGCTCAAAGCACAAGAGTTTAATGATATCATTCCTCGATTTTTACCCGTCGGTGTACAAGTCGCACACAAAACAGGTTCAATCACGGGGTTGCATCACGATGCGGGTATTATTTATTTACCAAATGGGGAAACTTATGTGCTTGTTTTACTTTCAAAAAACTTAATAGATTTTGATCAAGGCACCTTGACATTGGCCAAAATATCAAAGCTTTTTTATGAACATATTACCGCATTGGAAGTTCCTTCAAATAAACGATAACCCCTTCGATTCAATTAAGCTGATGAGTAAATATAGGTTCAATCCTTGAGCTGCTCAATGATCCGCATATTATTCAAAAAGTCCGAAACTGGAATTAATAAAGGTTCCAAAGTTCTGATTGCCTTGGAAAATGATCAGCTTGAAGCTCATAGGTATTTACGGGTTCAAACGAGATGCAATCAATAGTACTTCCTTGCTACAAAATAAGGGTTGCTTCTTGATCAAGGCAATTAAAAGGATACTTGATCTCTATTTTACCTTTGGATCCAAAAACATGCACGACTTGAAAACGCTCCATTTGGGTACCACAGGTAAAGGTAGCAGACCCTTTATTGAATTGCAATATCCCAGAAGTCAATCGATCTGTTTTCATTTCAGGATCATATTCTGACAATCCACTGACCTTCAAGGGTTCTTCTTCAAAAAGCCATCTAGCCGCAGAAATACCATAGCAGCCCACATCAAGCAGACTTCCCCCCTCCCATTCTTTTCTGATTACGAATATTGTTTGGATCCAATTGAACATAAGAAAAATGAATGTATACATGAACCAACGTATCGATGGAACCGGAAGCTATCAGTGACTTCACTTTCCCCATTGGGGATGAAATTTATACATGAATGCTTCCATCACACGCAAGTCTGGATATTTTTTCTGGGCTTCGTCCATCAACGTAGCTTCTGATAAATTCAGCCCGATGGGTTTTTCACACAGTACATGTTTGCCTGCAGCAAGTAATTTTAGGATCCATTCGACATGTAAATGATTAGGCAAAGGAATATAGATGGCTTCAATGACTGGATCTAAAAGCAGGGCTTCATAGCTACCATAAGCTTTCTTTATTTGAAATTGAGCAGCTATTAATTCTGCTTGTGACGGACGGCGAGAGGCAATCGCAGAGATACTTCAAAATTCGGCTTTGAGCATCGCAGGGATAACTTTTTTGATGGCAATTTGCGCCGTTCCTAAAATTCCCCAGGAAACTTTTTTCATCCTCATTTTTAAAAATATCAATGAATAAGATGATCTTGATTTTTCCCATTCAACTTCAAAACCACCTAATGGTTAAATTAATTAATTGTTGTTTAAGTTGACTGTAAGGTGGCATTAGCCATTCTACGGCTCCAGGAATGTGTTGTCGATAGATCCCTCTTTCATTGGAAAATGCCATAAAACCAAATTTCCCATGTGAATTACCCATCCCACTATTATTTATACCACCAAAGGGTAATTCGTGGTTGTAAAAATGTAAATCATTATTATTGATACAAACGCCACCAGAAGATGTATTTTGTAATATGTGATTGATTTTTTTCTGACTGCTGCTGTAGATATAAAGGGCCAAAGGCTTCTCTTTGCTATTGATAGTATCTATAACTTCATGGATGTCTTCAAAAACAATGATTGGTAGAATGGGACCAAAAATTTCCTTCTGCATCAAATCGGCATCTGCGGTGACCTCGGTGATCAAAGTAGGTTCGAAACTATGGGTGGTCAAGTCAGAAGCACCCCCGTGTACGATTTTTGCTCCTTTACTTTTGGCGTCTTCCAGATAGCTATTCAATCGTAGATGATGTTGGTCATTTACAATTTTTGTATAATCTAGGGAGTTTGATGAATCCTCACCAAAAAAATCAAGTAACGTTTTTTTTGAGGCAGCAATGAACGCATTTACTTGACTGCGATGTACGCTAACATAGTCGGGAGCTATGCATATTTGTCCTGCATTCAAAAACTTACCCCACATAATTTTTTTAGCCGCTGCGACTACATCTGCAGTTTCATCCACAATAGTAGGTGATTTGCCCCCCAGTTCTAGCGTGACCGAAGCTAAATTTTCGGCTGCCGCACGCATCACTATTTTACCTATTTCAGGTGATCCCGTAAAAAAAATATGATTAAAGGGAAGTTTTAGTAAACCTGTACTCACATCGATACCCCCTTCGATGACCGCCACCTCTGCCTCCTCAAAAAGATCATTCAACATACGCTTAATCAATGCCGATGCATGCACCGTATGCTCAGAGGGCTTCAGTATAACCGTATTGCCTGCGGAGATGGCGGAAATCAGTGGACAGATGCTCAAATTTATTGGGAAATTCCATGGGGCAATAATCAATACATTGCCCTTGGGCTCATATTTGATTTTGGAGGACGAGCCTATAAAAGCGAGTTTTGTAGACACCGCCTGATCTCGCATCCAATATTTTAAATTACGGAGGGCATATTTGATTTCACCGGTAACTGCGTAAATTTCACTCAAATCAACCTCAGCAGGACTTTTACCAAAATCATCAAATAACGCTTTTTGAATTTCCTTTCGGTAAGTAATCTCAATGGCCCTAAGTAATTTTTTTAATTTTGCCTTACGCTGTTTTAAAGTAGATTGAGCAACTATTTTCTTATGAAGCAATTGCTTTTTAAAAATAGAAGTATGACTTACTACCTTTTCATTATCAGTGGATTTCATATTTTTCTGAAATTAAAAAAATGATCGAAAAATTCATGTTACTTAAATTAATTTGCTTGAAGCCCTCAGAAGCTTAATAATAAAACCAAATATTTTAAGACTCATTTATTCCTGTCAAGATAAAGAATTACTGTTAAACTAGGCACTCAACTCTTTGATGGCCTTTACCAATACATCCAATTCCCTAGGAGTAGTAAATAAATTAGGAGTGATCCGCAACCCACGCACGCCCGGACGATCAATGGCTACGGTCCAAATTTGATAATCATCCAACAGTTTCTTCGCAAAATCTGCTGGTCCCATAGTTTCAATACCCACATTTCCAATCGCACAATATCGTTTGGAGTCTAGAGGTGTATTGACCACCACTTTAGATAATTCTCTAACTTGATCAGTCCAATATTTTTGTAAGTAACGCAACCGTGCCTCCTTTCGACTGCCGCCAATTTTATGGTAGTAATCAATTGCATTGATGATGGCGAGGTCTGTATGTACAGGATAAGTGCCTACATGATTTAATCGTAAAATATCTTCTGAATCACGTGGGTCTTCAGCAAATAATGGCCAGAGATCAGCTATTTGATCCTTATTTATATATAAAAATCCAGCACCTAAGGGAACGGTTAGCCATTTGTGCAAGCTGGTCCCATAATAGTCACAGCGTAGGTCTTGAATCGAGAATTGAATGTGACCAAAAGCATGTGCGCCATCTACCAACACACGAACACCATAGCGATGCGCCATATCACAAATTTTTTGAACGGGCATAATCTGTCCGGTGATATTGACCATATGACAAATCATGAGCAATCGGGTCTTTGGTGTAATTACCGACTCATAAAGTTTTACAATCTCTTCATCATTTTTGGGATGATTAGGAATTGAAACTTCCCTTACTGCTATCCCAAAACGACGTTCCATCAATCTAAATTGATTGCGCATAGCCCCATAATCTTGTGCTGCCATGATGGCCTCATCTCCTTTTTTCCAATTTTGACCTTGGATGACTAAGTTGAGTGATTCTGTAGTGTTACGGGTAATAATTAGCTCTTCAGGAAGACAACCAGCCATTTTTGCCAGACGCATAGCACTGTTTTTTTTGTTTTCCATTTGCACCGTACGCATGTAATAAGAACCTTGAAAGTTAATTTCCTTCACATGTTCGATGTAATGTTCTTCGATGTATTTTGGCATGATACAATAAAAGCCATTTTCTAAGTTGATGTAATCTGATTTCAACCCGTAATCTGCTCTTATTTTTAACCAAAAATCTTCCTGGGTAGCTAGGGCATTATCAGAAAGGTGACTTATCGATGACATCAGGGTATCGAGGTGATTAAAAGTCAAAGGTGTTGATAATCCCAAACCTGTTAGTCCTTTTAAAAATGCGCGTTTTTCCATAAAAAAGTGAATACTTTAAAATGTACGTTATAACTTTTATTTTTCAGAAGAATACCTCAGCAAAGAACTATTCTTCCACTTTCCAAAAAGCAATACCTCCAGCTTGCTTACCTACTTCTACCACATCAATTAATTTATATTTCTCCAATGAAATAATATCTACTGCACCGCGCTGATTACCTTTTCCCTCCACCGAAACAAATGCATATTTATGATCTGGAGAAACCGAAATGCCATGAGTAATCTCTCTAGAATTCTTAATAACCGCCAATTCTCTCCCCTGATCAAGGTCCCAAATAGCAGTAGTACCTTCGGTTTTATAGCTTACAATCATTGTTTTACCATCCGCTGTAATTTCTATATTATAAGGACCTTTTCCCGTTGAAAAGGTATGAGTAATTTCCCATTTGAGCAGATCTATTTCTAAAATCATATCTTTTCCGTTTGCAGCAACGAAAACTCGTTGACCATCTGGATGTGGGCTGACCCAAGTAGGTTTGATCGCAGAATGATGATTATCCTGATGAGATGTCTCATGACTCATTACATGTCCCATCGCCGCATGATCTACCGCATCACTTGATTCTTTATACATGGAATTTAAAGAACGATCTAGGTTCAACTTTCGACTTATTTCCATATTCATGACATCTATTTCAAAAAGTTCTCCAGACATCATGGCCACAGAGAAATGATTCAACCCATCAGGGCTGATTCTAGATCCATGAGGCATCGCCCCTGTTTGAATTTGCATAAGCTCTTCCATTGCAAAAGGATCGACAACTGAAACCGTACTGGGTTCCATTTTACCATGGAGATTGAAATTGACACAAAAAAGCATCCCATTGGCAGGACTGATCTGCATACTTGCCGGAAAAATTCCTAACTCAGCAAAAGCTATCAGTTTATTTGATGCAGTTGCATATTTATATACTCTTCCAAAAGGATTTCCGTGTGCCATAGTCACATACCAAAAATCACCCGAAGGATCTATTGCAAGGCCATGGGGTCCTTCTATTTCTGTAGCCTGGTAACCCACCGTGATGACCTCATCTACAAAACCCTGAGAACCATCAAATTTGATCAACGCTACTTCATCCTCAGACTCCGATGCTACATATAAAAAGTACGTTTGGGAGAATCCAATAAACGATACACACAAGAAAAGACAAAGCAACTGACTTTTTCTAATCATCTTTTTTCCACTTTAATGTTTTTTGGCTTTTTAATATCTATTTTCACTGACCATAATCCACTGTTCCAATCCGTGAAAAATACATGTCCTTTATGAGGTTGGGGTCCCCAAGTCATCGGTGCATTAGGTATTCTACCCTTGGCATCAGCAGGCAAGAACCATGCAATTTCTCTACCTTGTTTGAAAAGATCTCCCATTAGTTCTCCGGAAAGATCAACTACTCTCAAGCCTGCATTATAGTTACCAACATATAACAAGTCTCCTTCTACCCATAAATTATGAGAACCTGCTCCCGGCACTTCATATTTAGCTACTTCAACGGGGTGCTCCAAATCTGTGAAATCTATGATATGAAGAAATCCAGCTGGAATGGTTGGTCCATCCTCAGTATTTAATCCATTCGGAAAAGCCTCATCTCCTGCAATCACATAAAATTTACCTGTTTTTTTATCATGGTAAGGAAAAGCAGCATGATTCCATCCACTTGGATACGCATAGTTAGCTATAGGTTTTGGATTCGAGGGTGATCCTCCTGCCATTCCGTTACCCACATCCACCATCCAAACACCATAGGCCCAATTAGAGGAATACGCTATGCCATCCTCTATCCAAACATCATGTATCGAATGACCTGGTTCATCTAATTCAAAAGTACCAACCTTTTTAGGAGACTTTGGATCTTCAATATTGATAATATCATATCTTTCACCATTACTTAGAGCATAGATGTGATCTTTATATATGAAAACATTATGCACGCCCCCGGTCAAACCTTCATCATAAGTAGCGATAATGGCCGCCTCGCGCGGATTACTGACATCGATGATCACTAAACCATTTTTCCTGTTGGAAGCCCCTTCTCGAGAAATTACACAAATTTTACCATCCTCAGAAACCTTAACATCATTTACCGTACGTGCATCAACCCTAATGGTGTCTATAGGAATCAACTGATTAGGATCCGTCACATCCCAGAAATAAGCCTCCCCATTTCCTCCCCAGGTGCCCGTCACACAATAATCTCTTCCATCGATACCTTCCCATACCCACAGATCGGATGTATGTACATTACTTACAGTACCATGCCCTTTCAGTTGAACCTTTTCTGTAACATTTCGCGCTGAAACTTGAAGTGTCCTCCGCGCTTCCCTCCCCCCAAAAGCAGCTACAATGGTATAAATACCTGATACATCGGCAACAAAGTCTCCATTGTTTTTGATCATGCCGGAGGCATACTCTGAAGGGCTTTCAGAAACTCCCGTAAAAGAAAAAATAAAGGGAATCGTTTCAATAAGATCTCCCTCGTTGTCGATTGCTTGAGCATCAAAATAAACCACCTCTCCTGTAACTGCCTCCTGAACATTGCTGGACAATTGTATTGATGTCACTGGATTTTTTTTCACAGCAATGACCGTCTCTGTTGAAATTTTATCTGAGCTTACTTTAATAACTGTCTTGCCTTTTTGATGAGCGGTTATGTTTCCAAAAATGTCTACACTAGCCACAGGGTTATCGCTGCTTTCAAATACCAAATTTGGGTTGGGAATTTGATAATTTTGTGCATCCAATAATTGTACCTGCATGCCAATTCTTTGGCCTGCAAAAACCTCTGAGGGTAGATTCATGATTTTAAGGTCTGTGCCTTCTGAGTGCTTCACATTTACCCACAAGTTCAATCGCTGATAGTCTTTCATTCCCTCCAACCTACCAATGACAATTACATTCCCTTGACCGGGTTCTAGTGGGGTAATTAAGCCCTTTTTATCTACTTTAAATATTTGGGGAGCCGATGAATAGAAGCTGAAATTTACTTCAGGAATGACCTGATTTTGGGCATCTATTGCTTGAACTAAAATTTGATAAACCCCTCCTGAAGAGAGTTCTATATCATCTGAAGCAACGATAATTTCAAAAGATTGCGCCAAAGAATTTGATGCCATGCCCAATAGCATGACCCATACGAGCCATTGAGATTTATAAGAATAGGTACACATAAATATTTTTTTAACACTAATTTAATGCTGACTCGTCAAGATATCAATCAAGGTTTTTTAAACGGAATATGGATAATAAAAGGGTGTTCCGAAATCTTGACTATTTTAATTTAACCCATATACTCAATGTGGACTCAGATCGTTCTGAGGTGTCACAACCAAAAAAATCAATAGATTAAATCACTCCCCCAATTTTGCCAAATAATTTAAATTATATTGAATGCTATCAAAGGGATTATTATCATATTCTTCTTGCTCCATAAACATGTATTTGACTCCGGATAAATCAATGTTTTCAATCATTGCGGCTATGTTTAAGTCTCCCTTACCAAATTCTGTACTCCCCCCTTCCAAGATGCTCATATCTTTAAGATGCCATAAGGGAAATCTTCCTGGATATTGATTGAAATAATCAATAGGATTCTTTCCCCCCATGACCACCCAACCTAAATCTAATTCCATATGAACTAAACTGGGATCTGTATTTTTAAGGAGCACATCATAGAGCACTTGCCCCTTATCAGACTCAAACTCATAGGAATGGTTGTGATATCCAAACTTCAATCCTAGCTTTTTGCAATCCTCCCCAGCCTTATTGAATGCTTCAGATACCCTGAGATAATTATCAATATCCTGCCCTTCAGTTGGCATAGATGAACAAATCACATATTCTTGTCCTGCCTGAGCGACCTGCTCCATCGTCTGATTCCAATCTTTATCTAAATGAACATGTCCACTTCTAATAGAAAGACCTAATGCCTTGCAAGTATCACGCATCTCAATGGGAGTCAATCCATAATATAGGCCTTTATCACTCCGTGCACTTTCCAATTGCTTGAACCCTAATTCAGCAACTTTTGAGAGCGTCCCTTTGGGGTCTTGGATCATGGCGTCTCTAAAAGTATAGAGTTGTACACCTACGTCTTCACGTGCGCTATGGGTTGGAATGAATGAAGGTAAAGTCAGACCCCCAACTGCCAAAGCAGTCGTTTGATAAATAAAGTTTCTGCGTGATGTCATGATATTTGATCTTTAAAATAAATCATTCAAATTAATAAATTAAAAGCATACCATTCTATTTTTAGGTTTTTAATTTACATTGTCGATGAATAAGTGAATGGTTGCAATCATTGACCTAAATTATATAATATTTGTTAGCTGAAAAATATGCCCTTAAATAACTTACAACTTGCAACTGATTTATCACTATCTCGCATCATTCATGGTCTTTGGAGACTCGAGGATTGGAATCTTGGCAAAAAAGATTTAGTCGCTTTTTTGGAAGAAATCATGGAGATGGGTATTACCAGCTTTGACCATGCGGACATTTATGGAGATTATAGTTGCGAAAAGATTTTTGGAGACGCCCTCCACCTTCAACCTTCCCTTAGAAAGGATATGCAAATTATCACAAAATGTGGTATTAAGCTGCGCTCTGATAAATATCCCGAGAGAAAGTTGCAAATCTACGATTACAGTTATCAACACATCCTACAATCGGCTGAGCAATCCCTACAAAATTTAGGTATTGATACCATCGATTTACTCCTTTTGCATCGACCCGCTCCCTTCTTTGACCCCGAAGAGGTCACCCGAGCCTTTGACGAATTATATCAAGCAGGCAAGGTGCGTTATTTTGGTGTTTCTAATTTTACCCCAGGGCAGTTTGAAATGCTACAAAAGCATTGGCATCAAAAACTATTGACCAATCAAATCGAAATTTCACCCAGTTGTCTGGAGCATTATGAAAATGGTAATTTAGATTTCTGTTTGAAGGAACAAATAAAGCCTATGTCATGGTCACCCTTATCTGGAGGTGACCTCTTTCATCCGACCACCACAAAAGGTATCAGAATCTTGAAAGTTCTTGAAAAAATAACTATGGAAATTGGAGCAAAAAGTATAGACCAAGTGGTCTACGCTTGGATCCTAAAACACCCTAGTCAGATCATGCCCATCGTCGGCAGTGGGAAAATTGAGCGTATTCAAACAGCATTTGATGGACTCGCACTCGAGTTATCAATGGAACAATGGTACGAAATATACAATGCCTCTACCGGAGTCGAATTGCCCTAACCAATTTTTTGTTCTCCGCTACTTAAAGTGGATAAAACCCGTTGAGACGGTTTTTTATCCACTTTCTAAACTAATCATATTTTATATTAAGTTGAGATCCCTCAGGGCAGCATTCATATTGCGTACCGCAAAGGCACTAGCGTCAAATTTGACCTTTTCAGCTGAATCTAAATGATAATCGATGATCTTTTCTAATCCATTTTTACCAATGATCGTTGGTACGCCAATACAAATATCAGATTGCCCATATTCACCATCAAGATATACACATGAGGAAAATAATTTTTTCTGGTCACGTACAATACTCTCCACTAAAAACGCTCCAGCAGCACCCGGTGCATACCAAGCAGAAGTTCCTATGAGTTTGGTCAAAGTCGCACCTCCTAGCATGGTTTCTTCAACTACCGTTGCCTGCTCATCTTCCGTTAAAAAATGGGTAACGGGCGTACTGTTGTAGGTGGCATGCTTGATTAAAGGAATCATTGTGGTGTCACCATGTCCCCCAATGACCACTGCTTGCAAATCCAATGGCGAACAACCGATGGCTTCACTCAAACGATACTTAAATCTGCTGCTGTCCAACAATCCCCCCATACCGATGACTCGCTCTTTAGGTAAACCACTGGACTTCACACTCAGGTAAGTCATGGTGTCCATGGGATTTGAAATGACGACGATAATGGTATTTGGTGAGTGCTTTAGGATATTTTCTGTTACCGTTTGAACGATACCAGCATTGGTGCCAATTAATTCCTCACGTGTCATTCCCGGTTTTCTTGGGATACCAGAGGTAATGACTACTACTTCAGAATCGGCGGTGGCAGCATAATCATTGGTAGATCCAATTACCTTTGTATTGAACCCATTTAAAGTGGCACATTGATTCATATCCATGGCTTTACCTTCTGCAAGGCCTTTCTTAATATCCAAGAGAACCACTTCTTCGCACAATTCTTTGCGGGTGATATTTTCTGCACAAGTAGCTCCAACAGCTCCTGCTCCAATAACGGTAACCTTCATTTATTTTTTTTAGTTTAAAATTGAGCCGATCGATATGGCTGCGCAAAGTTACACGCCATGGTATTAATAGAAAAGTAATGCTGCTGATATCACAAATTTAAATGTTATCAAAAACCCTGAAAGCACAACGCATTTATATTTTACTATCCATCATTTCCCTTCAAATCTTTCATCTCGACTCTTAAAATATCCTTGGTTGAGTTTTTCAACCGGAATCTATCGTCAATGCGGAGACCAACAAGCCAGCAAATTTCTTGTTTAGAGGTCAAGATTAAAAGGCTTTCCTTCCTAATTATTGGGATTTTTTGATCTATCAAAAAGTCACTGACTTTTTTCTTTTGAGTCATACCCAAGGGATAAAAATAATCTCCTTTTTCCCATTTTCTAAGGGTAAATGGAAAGGTCAATTTCTCCATATCCAAATAAGCAATGTTCAAGCTTTTATCAACTGGTTCAGTAGTCGATGAAATAAGATTGAAAGTAAACTGATAATCATAAAATGCAACCGCCTCCAATGCATTAGCGATGGTCCTTCGTGCTGCTGGATCAATGATCTGATCTATTGTCCCAATCCAAACTTTGTGCCTGTCTACATTCAATTGGTATGCATCCCAATAAAACATGGCCGAATGATTCTGAACCACTGATCTAAAAATTTGCTTGAATTGCGCATAGCCCAACTGATAACTTTCAAGCAATTCAAAAAGCAACAAACTATCCAATGAATGATCTCGAACCCAAGACACGTCCAAACAATCTATTTTACCTGATTTGAAATATTGTGTCTTCAGGTCCGAAACCTTCTGGTCGAGTAACATTTCAGTAGCGATGAGACGAGCTTGCGTATCCCCAAAAGTTTGTAAAACTGAAGGATTGAGCTCTTTCAGAACAGGCAATACTTTATTGCGAATTTTATTGCGCACATATTTGCTGCTCGCGTTAGACAGATCTTCACGCCAAGAAATATGCTGTTTCTCTGCATAATTTATTATTTCTTGTTTGTCAAAAATTAATAAAGGACGTACCAAAAGTCCCTGTTGTATTTTCATGCCTCTTAAACCTCGGATACCCGTTCCTTTGGTCAAATTAAATAAAACGGTCTCTAAGTTATCATCAGCATGATGCGCTGTTAATACAGCCGAACATTTATGCAAGGAAGCCAACTCAGAAAACCAATCATAACGCAATGATCGAGCAGCCATTTGAATCGATAACTGATTTTTTTTTGCGTAGACCCCTGTATCCACCTTCAAAATGTGAGTGATAATCCCATGATTTCGGCCCCATTGCTCAACAAAATCAGCATCCAAATCTGATTCCTGACCTCGAAGGCCAAAATTCATGTGAGCAATAAAAAAGTCGAAGGATAGCTCCTTTAACAAATGTGCAAGCACGATAGAATCAACCCCAGCGCTTACCCCTAAAAGCAGACGGTCTTGGGTACTAAATAAATGATGAGATTCAATATGAGCTTTTAATTTTGCTAACATAAAATTAACGCTATTTTCCTGTCATTATATATATTACTTTTGCAGACCATTTAAGTTGAGATGCGAAACTACCTTATATTATTTATGTTACTCCTCCTCTCTTTGGCATCTATGGCTCAGAAGAGAATTAAATATACCGCCAAAGGTAAGCAGGAAGTGGTTCGAAAAGAGGGTCAATCGATAAGATATCTTATTGACAGTGTAGTCTTTGTTCAGAAAGAGACTACTGTTTATTGCGACAGTGCTATTTATAAAAAAGCCGAAAATCAAATGAGGGCTTACGACCATGTGAAAATTATCAATGATTCAACCGTCGTAACTTCCGATCGGCTCTTATATCAAGGAGAAGATCGCATCGCTCAACTTCGCGAAGACGTGATTTATAAGCGGGGATATCAGGAACTCTATACTGACCATTTGGATTACAGCTTAGACACCGAAGTCGCCTATTACTACAATGGAGGACAATTGATTGACACCACCAATATCCTTTCAAGTACATTAGGCTATTTTTATGCCAAGGAAAATATCGCACGATTTTATCAGTCAGTAGTTTTGCAGTCTCCAGAGTTTACCTTAAAAACTGATACCCTAAGATACAATACACTTACCAAAATAGCTTATAGCTTTGGTCCTACTGAAATCATCAATAAAGAGGGTACGATAATATATGCTGACGGAGGTGAATTCCGAACGGAAATCAGTCAAACAGAAATATCATCCGGAAATATTGAAACCTCCGAATATATCTTGGATGGTGATAAATTATTTTTTGATGATTTTAACCAGTACTATTTAGGTGAGGGTAACGTAAAACTTACTTCAAAAGAAAATAATCTTATCCTAATCGGCGATGAAGGCTATCACGATAAGGTCAATGGCTACAGCAAAATATATGGTAATGCCATCATGAAAAAGATTATGAAATTAGATACTTTTTACATAGCCGCAGATACGATGATGGCCATCGAAAGTGAATACGACTCTGTTAGAAGAATATTGGCCTATCCAGACATTAGGATATTTAAAATGAATGTCCAAGGCATTGCCGATTCTTCCGCTTATTTTTTGGCTGATTCTATTATAATGCTTTATCGAAATCCTGTTTTATGGACAGGGCAAAATCAAGTCCTGTCAGATACGATCGCCATCTTCCTTAACGACAGCAGTATAGAAAAAATGGACTTAAAACGAAATGCATTTCTGATCACCCAAGATTCAGTCAGTAATTTCAATCAAATAAAAGGAAGATTGATGAACATCTATTTCTTCAAAAAACGCTTAAACTATATTGATATTAATGGTAATTGTGAAAGTCTATTCCATTCAATGGATGAAACAGATACGGTTTTATTAGGAATCAATAAAATGCTAACAAGCAATATGACCATTCGTTTTCTCAACAATCAAATTAATAACTTTACGTTATATAAATCTCCAGAGGGTCGATTCTTACCCCCACACATGATTACAGAAGCAGACAAAACACTGGATGACTTCAACTGGATGATTGATCGAAGACCTTCGCTCCAAGATGTTTTTGTAAAACCCATTTTTGACGACGTTTTGGTCCCCTCAAATAATCTTGAAGAAAAAGTTAAACCTGATGAACAAGAAAGAGAGGAAAATAAAAAGAAACTTCAGGAAAGAAAAAGAGGCAAAAAAATACAAGGTGCACTTAATTAATAATTTTATAACAATAGTGCATTACTTTTGCGGTAATATTTTAGAAAATGATCAAAATTTATATCAAAATATCTCTCATAGGCCTTTTATGCCTTTTTATTACGAGTTGTACTGAGTACCAAAAATTACGTAAAACTAGTGATTGGCAGCCGAAATACGAGGCAGCCATGAAATATTATGAAAAAAAGGATTTTGCCAGAGCTATTGGCCTTTTCGAGGATATACTCCCTATTATTCGAGGTACCAAGGAAGCCGAATCGGCCAATTTTTATTATGCCTACGCGCACTACTACCAAGATTTATTTATTCTAAGCGCCCATTATTTTGAAACCTTCTTGGAAGTTTATTCTCGGAGTGATTTAGCACTTGAGGCCAATTATATGTTTGGCTATTCGCTCTATATGCAATCGCCAGAATATGACTTAGATCAAACGCCGAGCTATGAAGCCATCAATGTGATGCAGAACTTCATCAATCAATACCCCACTTCAGAATTTGCGAAAAATGCGGGAGGAATTGTTAATGAACTAGAACTTAGACTGGAAAAAAAAGAATTTGAAAATGCCAGATTATATCTTAAACTGCGAAAATATGAGGCGGCTATCGTCACTTTAGAATATTTCATCAAGGAATTCCCAGGTTCTTCTTTTCAAGAAGAGGCTTTCTTCTTGACCATCAAGACAGCACATGACTATGCGCAAGCCAGCATTCGTTCGGTTCAAAATAAACGTTTTAAATCTTGTGTAGATAAGTATCAAACTTTCGTTGATAAATATCCTAACAGTAACTTTTTAAAAGAAGCCGAAGAATATTATGTGAATTGTACAGATTTTTTATCTAAATTTGAACTTTGAAATAATTAAAGATTATGGCTACTGACGCATCACTCAAAACAAGAGAAAGTTCTGTACTATCAGAACCTACAGAGAATATATTTGAATCTTTGGTAATCATAGGCAAACGTGCCCGACAAATCTCAAGCATTCAGAAAGAAGAATTGAATGGGAAATTGGCTGAATTTGCCTCTACCGTCGATAATCTAGAAGAAATTTTTGAAAACAGAGAACAAATTGAAATTTCTAAATTTTACGAGCGGATGCCAAAGCCAACCACCACAGCGACTGAGGAATTCCTCAAAGATGAGGTGATATTCAGAAGACGGGATGAAGATGACGCAGAGGGCATAAAATTGTAACTTGCCCAAGCCTATGCTGGCACAAAAAAAAATTCTTTTAGCCGTTAGCGGGTCTATTGCAGCTTACAAATCAGCATTGATTGTTCGGCTTTTAATGAAAGAACAAGCTGAGGTACGAGTCATTATGACGGAAAGTGCCAAAAAATTTATTACCCCTACCACTCTATCCACTCTATCGAAACAACCCGTCTATACCTCTTTTTATAAGAATAATTCAGAAGAGTGGCACAATCATGTTGCTCTCGGTCTTTGGGCAGATGTGCTGATCATTGCACCGGCCTCGGCCCATACCCTCTCGAAAATGGCACAAGGTTTATGTGATAATTTTCTGTTGTCTGTCTTTCTTTCAGCAAGATGTCCTGTATATTTTGCTCCAGCAATGGATTTGGACATGTTGGCGCATCCAGCAACTCAAAAAAACATTGATCTACTGGTCTCACGTGGAAACCATCTCATTGCCTCCGATGTAGGCGAACTTGCCAGTGGTCTGAACGGAAAAGGAAGAATGGCTGCGCCAGAAACCATCATTAATATTCTGGAAGCACATTTCAAAATAGGGCCCTTTAATAATAAAAGAGTGTTGATTACCTCCGGCCCTACCTATGAGGCTCTTGACTCAGTTAGGTTTATTGGAAATCATTCTTCTGGTAAAATGGGATATGCCTTGGCTACTTTATTTGCTAAGCAAGGGGCTCAAGTTGTGTTTATTTCTGGTCCTGTAAAAGATTACCCTAAACACACTGATATCAAGATCATTAAAGTCACTTCAGCTGATGAAATGCTGGTCGCATGTATTCAGCAATATGTAGACATCGACTTCGCTGTTTTTACTGCTGCAGTAGCCGATTACAAACCCAGCAAGGCGTTTGACAAAAAGCATAAAAAGGATGGTAATCCTCTGAAAATAACCTTGATTGAAAATCCAGACATTGCTCATGAACTGGGTAAACTAAAAACTGAAAAACAAATCCATGTTGGATTTGCCCTAGAAACCCATAATGAAGAAGCCTCGGCTAAAGCGAAAATAAAGCGTAAAAATTTAGATCTTATTGTTCTAAATTCGTTGCAAGATATTGGTGTCGGTTTTGGTCAAGATACCAATAAAACCACCATTTATGATCGCTTTGAAAAACGCTTTCCTTTTGATTTAAAGGATAAAAAAGAGGTTGCTCAAGATATTTTGAAAATAATGGAAAGCTATGCTTAAGCTCGCTACATTAATTTTTTTTTTAATTCCGATGGTACTGCTAAGTCAAGAGCTGAATTGTCGTGTAATCATCAATGCGCAAGCCATTCAAAGTAGTGACCCAAGTACTATTTCCGAAATGGAAGTTGTCTTTAGCGAATTTCTCAATAATACAAAATGGACTTCTGATCAATTTAAAGTTAAAGAAAGAATTAATTGTAATATTATTCTTACACTAACCGGCGCAAGTGATCCTGCATTGGGGCAATACCAAGCCTCCGTACAGGTACTTTCCTCTAGACCGGTATATAACACCAATCATGAAACAATCCTATTGAATTTTGGTGATAGAGACTGGGTATTTGAATATGTTAATTCTCAGCCCATCATCTATAATGAAAATAGCTTTATTGATAACCTTTCTTCTCTCCTATCATATTATGCTTTAGTGATCATTGGCTTGGATTATGATTCATTTGGAAGGTTAAGAGGCGAGCCTTACTTCAATCTGGCATGGCGGGTAGTGACCAACGCCCAAAATACTGGTTTTATAGGATGGGATCAATTCAATAGTATCAGAAATCGCTATTGGTTAATAGAGAATTTGTTAAATGCTCAAATGAAACCCATAAGAGATGCCAGTTATCAATATCACTTACAAGGCATGGATCATTTTTTGGAAAATCCTGAAGAGGCCAGAAAAATGATCTCTGAAAGTATCCAAAAAGTACTAAAAGTCAACCAAGCAAGACCCCGTTCGATACTTACCATTAGCTTTCTAGATGCCAAAACTGACGAGCTCAGTAAAATATTTTCAAAAGGAGATCCATCCCTTCGCAAGCGGACTTACAATATGCTTGTAAATATTGATGCAACCAAGCGTTCAGATTTTGCAGAGATGATTAAATAATGCCCAGTCGACAAGTCAGAATAACTCTATCAGATCTAGAAATCCATTTTCAAGAATGGCTCACATTTATGCGCAAAGATGGTGCGGTAATATTTGGAAAAATGATTAGTATTGAAGGAAATAAAATTTTATATCAAAATTCATCTATGAAAAGAGCCCTCATATTCCGCTCAGAATTGGATGAAGTTTGGAGAGATGTACAAACCTGATTGATATGATCAAATCGCTTTCAATCATTAATTTTGCTTTAATTAAGGAATTAGAACTGATCCCTGCTCCGGGATTGAATGTCATTACGGGAGAAACGGGAGCTGGAAAATCAATTATGATGGGTGCCTTAGGCCTGCTGATGGGCCGTCGTGCAGATAGTAAAGCCCTATGGGATGTCTCTAAAAAATGCCAAATCGAAGGGCATTTTGACATCTCTGCCTATGAACTTCAATCTTTTTTTGAAACCTATGAGCTCGACTATGAAACGGAGACCATCATTCGTAGAGAGGTTTCTCCCAACGGAAAAAGTAGGGCCTTTATCAATGATACTCCCGTAAATTTAGAGGTACTCAAAACCTTTACTTTAAAACTCATGGATATCCATTCTCAAAATGAGTCCTTAAATCTAGGAAATCACCAATACCAACTTGATGTATTAGATCAGTTTTCACTTAATGTACGTCAGCTCAAAGCCTACAAAAGAGCCTATGAGATCTATCAACGCCGGAAAAAGGTATATGAAGAGTTGGTTTTATGGCATTCTACCTCTCGAAAGAATCAAGATTATGAACGTCATAATCTTCAAGAATTAGAAGATGCAGGGCTAGATGACATTGATTTAGAAAGCCTAGAGCAAAATTTGACTACCATGCAGCATGCAGAAGAAATTAAACTAAAGCTCTCTCAAGCGATCCATCTATTAGATGAGGGAGACTTTTCTGTAATCAAACAACTGGAACTATTGGATAACTTAATGATATCTATCAGTAGTCTTTCAGGAACATTCAAAGAGGCTCAAGCAAGAATCACAAGCTCATTAATCGAATTAAAAGATGTCTTTGAAGTTCTGCTAGAGAAACGAGAACAGATTGAATTCGATCCCCAGAGAATAGCCGAATTTAACGAACAACGCTCACTCATTTATCGCTTGCAGCAAAAACATGAACTTCATACAATGAAAGGCCTCATTGATCTGAGGGAGCAATTATCTGAGAAACTTGATGAAATAGATCATCTTGATGAAAAACTCACTGCATCAAAAGAGCAAATGGATTTAGCTATGAATCAACTAATGATACATGGTACAGCACTTTCAAAACTTCGTCAGCAATCAGCTCTTAATTTTGAGCAAGAAATCACCGATATCATTCATGAAATTGGCATTGAAAATGGTCGAGTAAAAATTGAAATAGAAGTCATTGAACCTAATAAAAATGGAATCAACAAATGTTCCATTCAATTTTCAGCCAATAAAGGTGTCGCTCCACAATCACTTAAAAATATCGCCTCTGGTGGTGAATTGTCTCGGCTCATTTTTGCCATAAAATATTTAATCGCAGATAAAATTGCATTACCTACGCTTATTTTCGATGAAATCGACACTGGAATTTCTGGAGAAATCGCCATTAAAATGGTTAAAATGATGAAAACCATGGCAAAAAATCATCAGGTTATCTCCATTAGTCATTTACCCCAATTTGCTGCCGGAGGAGAGGCTCACTTCTTTGTCTACAAAGACCATAGTGCCGATAAATCCGTCACTAAAATCAAAGAATTGGTAGCCGAAGAACGTATCGAAGCAATCGCCCAAATGATTGCAGGAGCGCATCCCACGGAAAGTGCCTTTAAAAGTGCGCGGGAATTGTTGTCATTACCTCAATAAAGAAATAGTTTTCATTATTTTTGCAACTTAAATATTAAAGAAATGGCTTATAATCTATTGAAAGGTAAAAGGGGAATCATTTTTGGAGCTTTGGATGAAAGCTCAATTGCATGGAAAGTTGCCCTCAAAGCCCATGATGAAGGTGCTCAGTTCACTTTAAGTAATGCTCCTATTGCCATGCGAATGGGCGAAATTAACAAGTTAGGAGAGATTTGTAGTGCAGAAATCATTCCCGCTGACGCCACTTCTCTAGAAGACCTAGAAATTTTAATCAGTAAATCAACTGAGATTTTGGGAGGAAAATTAGACTTCGTTCTTCATTCGATCGGAATGAGTCCAAATGTTCGCAAGAAAAAATCTTATGGCAATTTGAACTACGATTGGTTTCAAAAATCACTTGATATATCGGCCCTTTCTTTCCATAAAGTCATGCAGGTAGGTGAAAAATTAGATGCCTTTAATGAGTGGGGTTCCATTTTAGCCCTTTCCTACATTGCGGCACAAAGAACTTTTCCAGATTACTCGGACATGGCCCAAGCAAAAGCTGTATTAGAATCCATTGCGCGGAGTTATGGCTATCGACTCGGTCAAAGCAAAAAAATAAGAGTAAATACGATTTCGCAGTCTCCAACTAGGACGACTGCAGGTTCAGGTGTCCCAGGATTTGATATTTTTTATGATTATGCAGATAAAATGTCCCCTTTAGGAAATGCTTCTGCCGAAGCATGTGCAGATTATTGCATCTCATTATTCTCAGATTTTACCAAAATGGTTACCATGCAAAATCTCATGCATGATGGAGGATTTTCATCATCAGGCATGACCGATAAAATCGTGGAAACACTGCAAAAATAAAATTGATTTCAGGAAGCTCATTTGATCTGATCTTTTGAGTCCAATTCTTATCATTTTGTCTATATTGGTTGGAAAAATGATCGGCTCATCAATTGGTAAACTATTAATAACTTAAATTGATCTCATGATTACCTTTCCTAACTCGAAAATTAATCTTGGGCTTAACATTCTCAATAAAAGAGCAGATGGATTTCATGATATTGAAACCTGTATGTATCCCTTACTTTGGCATGATATCCTAGAGATTGTACCCGCAAAATCATTTTCTTTTGTTCAAACAGGACGCGCCATTCCGGGTGAACCTACGCATAACCTATGCGTAAAGGCCTATGAACTCATTAAAAAACATTACAGCGTACCCCCCATCAACATACATTTACATAAAGTCATCCCTATGGGTGCTGGCTTAGGCGGCGGATCCGCAGATGCAGCATTTACGCTCAGGATGCTTAATCAGCTTTTTTCATTGAAAATCACCAGTAGACATCTTAAACATTATGCTAGTTTGTTGGGAAGTGATTGCCCCTTTTTTATAGATAATTTACCTGCCATTGCCTCCAAAACAGGGACAAAATTGAAACTTTATGAACTCAATTTATCAAAATATTACATTATTGTAATATTTCCTGATCTACACACGAGCACCTCACATGCTTATGCCAATATCCAACCGAAAATATCCGAAAATTCATTGGAAGACTCATTGAAAGATTTAAAAAAATGGCACTCCCTACTCCATAATGACTTTGAGGAGCCCTTGTTCAGAAACACACCTGCCTTGACTAAAATAAAATCACGACTTTACGATCAAGGCGCTTTTTATGCTGCTATGAGTGGATCAGGATCTGCCCTTTATGGCCTGTTTGAAGAACCTCCAGCCATTACTACTTTTCAAAAACACGAATGTATCCTTCGTTCATTAACACTTCCAACCGATTCATCTTAAAATATCAGTCTCCAAGGCCTTCCTTTTTCTTTTGCGATTGAGTAGTGGATACAACAATACGGAAGATAAAATAAAACCCGTACCTAAATAAAACCCATGACTCATTTTCTCGCTATCACCAAAAACCAGCAAGGCCAATATAATTCCATAAATAGGCTCCAGGTTAATGGTCAAATTGACAAAAAAAGCGGAGAGTCGCTTCATTAATTTAATCGAATAGGAAACGGCAAATACGGTACAAACACTCGCCAATATCAGTAGCCACATAGCCTGTTCTAAAGTTGGCCATTCAAAAACTTCCTGACTCACATAAAGAAAATAGAAAGGTAAACTTATACCCGTAAATAGGCATGCGAATACCATTTCATAAAAAGTGATGACAAAATGATCATCACTTTTTATCAATGATACATTAATAATAGAAAAAAGTGCTGCTAAAATAGCGGCCACTATAGCAAAACACAGTCCTAGAAAATACTGGATTTCCATATTGAAGACAATCAAAATTCCCAATAAAGCCAATAGACTCAACAAAACTTCAAACAGCTGTATTTGCTTTTTGAAAAAAAGAGGCTCAATAATACTGGTCCAAAAAGAGGTTGTGGCCATACCCACCAAACAAACAGCAGCGGTTGATATTTTTGCTGACAAGAAAAAAAGTACCCAATGGGCTGCTAATAGAAACCCCACAATACCTGTTTTCAACAAAGACCGACGCGAACTCAACAAAAAGGATCGCTTCAATGACAAAAGAACAATGATCAATAAGAACGCAGCAATACCCGTACGATAAAAGACAATTTCAACAGGCGTCAGATCAATTAACAAGCCTATAACCGCTGTGCACCCCCATATAAGTACGATGAAATGGAGAAAGATAATATCCTTGGTTTTCTGCTTCATCTAGGAACGGTACGATATAAAACTACTCCTACAAGACCGAAAATTATGTTGGGCATCCATACTGCCAGAATAGGACTGTTAAATGTATTGGCCTCGGCTAAAGCCCTGCAAAGCATGAAAGCAATCACAAATAAAAAGGCTATTAAAAATCCCAATGCGATCTGAACACCCGTCCCTTGCCTTGATTTTTTTGAAGAGACGATGATGCCAATGAAGGTCAGAATGACCACTGAAAAGGGAGACATGAACCTAATGTACTTTTCAATTTTATAGATATCTACATCGGCTGACCCTCTTAAGGTCTGTTGATCAATATGGTCATTCAATTCACTCATGGTTAAAGTTTCCCACAATCTCTCTTGATTCTCAAAATCAACGGGTGATACATTCAATACCGTATCCATAGCATCTCCACTATAGATCATTTCATCCGCCTCTTTAAAGACGCGCCTATTCCATCTATTCAACCTCCATTTATGACCTGCCGTGTCCCATTTCATCGTTCGCGCATAAAGCTTTTCATTCAAAATACCATTTTCAATCTGCTCTAAGGTGATATTATAACCTACATTACCTTGGTTGTTATATCGATCCATATAAATATACAGATCTGGAGCCACCCGAATATGAATGTTTCGATCATTGAAATAAAAGGCCTTTTTTACATATTGTAGTTCAAAAGCAATTCTAAATTTATTGGTCTCAGGAATGAGATAGGAATTTGCTAGAAAACTTACGAATCCAATCAGTACAGCCCCCATAAAATAGGGTAACATGAATCTCTTAAAACTGACCCCACTGGCCAATATCGCAACTATTTCTGTTTTTGCCGCTAACTTTGCGGTGACGAATACGGTGGCTATAAAGACGATAATAGGTGTCAAAAAGCTGGCCATATAAGGTATGTAGGTCAAGAAGTAATGTAAAATTTCTTCGCTGGCTACGTCATTTTTAATGAAATTATCGTTCTTCTCTGTAAAATCAATAATGACAATGATGAAAATCAAGATGGACATCACAAAGATGAAAGCTCCTAAAAATTTTTTAAGAATGTAGACATCAAGTTTTTTCATGACATAATCATAACCTATCGGCTAATTTTTGCACCATTCTATTTTTCCATAAACTAAAGTCTCCTTGGATGATGTGCTTTCTGGCTGATTTAACCAACCACAAATAAAAACTAAGATTATGAATACTTGATATTTGAGCGCCTAAAATCTCATTACTGATGATCAAATGCCGCAAATAAGCTTTGGAGTGCAGCGTATCTAGGTATCCCCCCAAATTGATATCAATAGGTGAAAAATCATTTTTCCACTTCTCATTTCGAATATTAATGATCCCCTCGGAAGTAAACAGCATTCCATTTCTCGCATTTCTTGTCGGCATAACACAATCAAACATGTCTACTCCCAACGCAATACATTCCAAAATATTGACTGGAGTGCCCACACCCATCAAATAACGTGGTTTATCTTTGGGTAAAATGCTGCATACAAGCGCTGTACTTTCATACATCATTTCATGTGGCTCACCTACGGATAATCCCCCTATGGCATTGCCATCTTGATTTTGTTCAGCAATGAATGCTGCAGACTGCTCGCGGAGGTCATGATACGTGCTTCCTTGTACAATAGGAAAGAATGTTTGATCAAAACCATACAATGGTTCCGTTTGATCAAAACGATGGACACATCTCTTCAGCCATCTATGGGTCATGTGCATAGAATTTTCCGCATATTCTTTTGAACAGGGATATGGCGTACATTCATCAAAGGCCATGACAATATCAGCACCAATCTTCCGCTGGATATCGATGACATATTCGGGTGAAAAGTCATGATATGATCCGTCTATATGAGATTGAAATCGAACTCCCTCTTCTTCTATTTTTCGATTGGCCCCCAATGAATACACCTGGTAGCCCCCACTATCGGTTAAAATAGGGTGCTCCCAGCCCATGAATTTATGCAAGCCTCCCGCGCCTTGAATGATGTCCATACCCGGTCTCAAATACAAATGGTACGTGTTTCCTAAAATAATTTGTGCTTCGATATCAGTCTCAAGCTCACGATGGTGTACTGCTTTAACCGTTCCTGCTGTACCAACAGGCATGAAAATGGGTGTTTCAATGGTACCATGTGCCGTGGTTAAAACGGCCGCCCTAGCATCACTTTTCGTATCTGTATTTAAAAGATCAAATTTCATAGAGAATGCAAAAATACGCTTTTGATCTAAAGAAAATCCTATAAAATTTGTTATTACCTTCATAAAAAATACTAAAAATTAATGTCTTCCACTTATCTGAGTCTATAATAATAGGATGACTTTCAAACTAAGAAAGAGAAATATCTTAATGAATATCCAGCGCTATATGCTACTATCAGCATAGCATGTCACAGTAGTTATTAACTATAATTATCTGTTTAAAAAGGCCTCTCCTTTAAATGAGCTTCATCTCAAAGGTCAATTAGATATCTTTAACCTATTTATTACATTGATGATCCTCCTAAAATGAGCGCTTTTATTAACTCATCAATTTCTTTAACTTCCCTTTCAAGGGTATAACTTTTACTCGCAACTTCCTGCACATCACGGCTCATCTTGTCAATGGCTACTTCATTATTTAGAAGCCAAGAAATATTTTGACAAAAATCTTCGTGATTTTATATTCAAATAGCAATCCATATTTGCCATTACCTAATATTTCACTCGTTCCTCCTGAATTTTGTGGGTATGATTGGCAACTTTGATAACATCGCCTCTATAGTGACCATCCCAAAGGTCTCGCTGTGAGAAGCCAAAGCAAAAATATCAATGGCATTGTAAAAGACAGATACATCTTCGATACCCTGCTTTTTAACGAATTGGAGCATAAGTTCATAATAATTTTCGGAGGCTTAGCCATTGACCGTAGCTGATCCAAAAATGAGTAATTCCATGTCAGTACCTTTTTTTTTAATTCAATAAAAGATTCGAATAAAAAAAGTTAACATTTCTTTTGCGTAATTATACCAATATTTCCAAGTAAGGTTGCTTTGGGAAAAATATTCAATGCTTGTTGCGCTGCTATTTTTGAATACTTTCAATGCGTATATTTTTGTACCTTAGTACACAAAGGGATTACTTTTATTCAACCTGAAAAAAGAATTGTTTTTCCAAGTAACTCATTTTTTAAATACTAAGCGGACTGATCCAATAATTAATCGCCTTGAAGCTAAAATCATGAATAAAATCGCGCTTATTGACACCAATTTGCATTTGTTGCTGATAAATTACTTTTAGCTCCTTGAAAAATATTTTTTTGGTCCAAGCGATGACATCTAAGTCTTTATTATCAAAAACCATTAACGTTTGGATATTCTTAGTTTTCAAAGCTTTATTGATGCGGGATGCCAATCCAAACTCAAAATATTTTCTTGTCTTACGCAAGATGATGACCTCATCAAAAAAATCTTTCCCCTTTATATTTATTGGGAATTTTTCTTGAGTGACGAGGGTAATATTATAATCCAATTTTCGCAATGATTTATTAATCTTCAAAACATTCATTTCTAGCCCCCCCCCTATCCCATTGAGGTAATTATAAAAGCTATTTTACGAGAATTTTTGTCCTATTTATAGTCATACTTTTTAAAATAACTATGGCATCAACCTTTGTAATTAGACAACCAAAACTTCAAGAGCAAATCTTTTTCAAGTATTTAAATATAATGTTGAATCCAATGAATATTTACTCCTCGCAAATCAATAGGGTAAATAGAAGGACATAAGTTGAAAAAATTTTCTGCAAGCGTTCATATCACTAAAAAATAATATTTCTGAGACTTTATTTACCCAAATTATCATAAATCACAGCAAAGGAATGGTCAGTTATTGATGATCCTTGAGCATTAAATCTGAACTTGTTTGTGATTGTTTTATGGCCTATATTCGCTCAATTAGCTTCTTTTTATTTGTAAGTCGTCGATTTAATATGACAAAAAACTTCCTGTTTAAATCGCTCCGTTTTCCTTTAAAGTCATACCAAAACAGAAAAATTGATTTGAATGCCACATTAATAAAACATTACTTCCCTGAGTTAAGTAAGGCCCAAGAAGAACAATTCATACAGCTTCAAGATCTATATGAATTTTGGAACAAACAAATAAATATCATTTCTAGAAAAGACATTCAAGAACTCTATATCAGACATATTTTACACAGTTTAGCCATCGCTAAGTTCATTCAATTCAAAGCGAAAACAAGCATTCTTGATATCGGTACAGGGGGTGGTTTTCCGGGCATCCCACTGGCGCTGCTGTTCCCTGAGTCTACCTTTCATCTGGTCGATTCAATAGCCAAAAAAATCAAAGTAGTGCAAGCAATTAGTGCTGAATTGAGATTAGTAAATGTCACCAGTGAAGCTGCTCGCGCAGAAAAAACAACCGGTAAATTTGATTTTATCGTCAGCCGAGCCGTTGCACCGGCACGAAAAATATGGCAATGGACACATCAAAAAATAAAAACTGTCACATCTACTGATAATGCTAATGGCATCATTGCCCTAAAAGGAGGTGATCTAGAGATGGAAATGAAAGCTCTCAATAAATCTCATCAGGAAATAAACATAAGAGATTATTTTGACGAACCTTTTTTTGACACCAAAAAAATAATTTATATTCCCTTATGAATGCCGAAGAATTCAGGAAGCATGGACATCAAGTAATTGATTGGGTCGCAGATTACTTAGAGAACATCGAACAATATCCTGTAAAATCACAAGTCAATCCAGGAGATATTGCTGCTACCCTGCCTATGCTTCCTCCGGAACAAGGAGAACCTTTTGAACAACTCCTATCAGATGTAGAAGAAAAAATATTACCCGGTATCACCCACTGGCAACATCCTAATTTCCATGCTTATTTCAATGCCAATGGAAGTTATGCTTCCATACTGGCAGAATTGATTACGGCTGCCATTGGTGCTCAATGTATGATTTGGGAAACTTCTCCCGCCGCAGCTGAACTAGAGGAACGCGTCATGGAATGGCTGATAAATATGAGCGCTTTGCCCCAAAATTGGGATGGGGTCATTCAAGACACTGCGAGCACAGGTACTCTGGTGTCTATCCTCACAGCCAGAGAAAAAATCACCCGCTTCAACATCAATAATCGTGGATTTTCGAATGAGAAATTAAGGATTTATTGTTCCGCTCAGACCCATAGCTCAATAGATAAGTCAGTAAAAATTGCAGGTATTGGGTTAGACAACTTAGTGAAAATTCCTGTAGATGATCAAATGGCCCTTTTGCCCCATTTATTGGAAGACGCTATTAAATCCGATTTAGCATTAGGTAGAATTCCTTGTTGTATCATTACCACACTGGGCACAACAGGTACGACAGCTATGGATCCACTGGAGGCCATTGCTGATATTGCCATTAAATATAATGTGTGGCATCATGTTGATGCGGCTTATGCCGGAGCCGCCTTTGTTCTTCCCGAATACAGACATTTTCTAAAAGGAATAGAAAAAGCAGATACTTATCTTTTTAATCCTCATAAGTGGATGTTTACCAATTTTGACTGTACCGCTTATTTTGTCAAAGATAAAGAAGCCTTAATTCAAACCTTTGAAATACTCCCTGAATACCTAAAAACAAATACAAGAGGGAAAGTAAATGATTACAGAGATTGGGGTATACCGCTTGGACGTAGGTTCAGGGCATTGAAATTATGGTTTGTGATCCGAGAATACGGTGCTTCAGGCATCCGGATCAAAATCAAGGAACATATTGCGCTTGCCGCGTGGCTCGAGCAGCAAGTGATGCATCACCCCGACTTTGAAATGGTTGTCGATAGAGTCTTGAGTTTGGTCGTATTTAGATGTGTTAAATATGCTGATTTGGAAAAAAATAATGCCCTAAACGCTTACATTTTAACCGCCGTCAATGCGTCTGGCAAAGCCTATATTACCCATACTAAGGTAAATCATCAATACGCACTTCGTGTAGTTACCGGTCAGACTCATGTTCAAAAGCATCATGTTGAAAAGCTGTGGAAGCTAATTCAGCAAATTGCTCAATAATTAATATAGAAAATCATATTTCTGCCAAAGTACCTTCAAAAAAAGTCCAGAGTTAGTAAAAAAAGCAGTATGATTACATTTATGGGGGACAAAAACGTAAGCAACAAATACGAGTAAAGCAAGACCTCATACTAATGATGGTAGCCGCAGCGGAGTTGCTACTTTTTAAAATTTATTTTAAAAGCTTCATCATTTCCTTAAACTGCAAATGATTTTCCTAAGCAAAGAATAAAATAAATCTTGTCCCCCTTCATGGGGAAGGATCCAAGATGACATAACGAATAAATCACAAATTATCTGTTCGCATAAAGCTTATATTTCCCTGCTTCATTAGAAACGACAGATGATCCGACACCTTAATTCATTGACAAAGGAATAACAAATGAAAAAAAAACAATATTATTAATTAAATATGTAACAAGTGTTACATTCATTCCTTAATGAATTATTATTTTTGAAATGATTTATGGTTGGTAAGGGGTTCTTTTTAAGTTTTTGGCTTAGAGAACCCTTTTTTTTATAATAATTATAATACGATTGGCCGAACCTACCGGTATTGGTTTTATTGATCTCATAGTCAACAAGGATACATCATCTCAATGTTCAATCTGATACTAACTAATTAACCAGTAACAAATGTTACGTAGTATTTATTTTACTGAAATACATTTGTAAGGATTTATGGTTGGTAAAAGGGCCATTTTAAATTTATACTTGGAGAGCCCTTTTTTTATGACTGACTAAGGAATCGGCGAATCACTCGCTCATAAACTCAAAAAAACTGCTGAACCTTTCTCAAATAAGCATCTGCCCCTGATTCAAAATGAATCCCTAACCACTTGAGGTAAAAAATATCGCTTTATCAAATAAGAGTTAAAGAAAGAGGTCCTTTCTTGCATAATGGCCCGTTACATCAAAATCCATTTTTGATTGAATGAGCAGGTCACTGGACAAATTGGCATAAATAATCCCTTCCACATCCCATAAAGGATCGACCAATGGATTGCCTAAAGGATCAATTACTGTGCTACCCCCTCTTGATAAGATATCGGGTAATTTTTCCACTGCCTCTCCTGGTAAATCCAAAGGGTAATCCTCGCGAGTGACGAATTGGTTGCAGCTGAGCACAAAACATCTCCCTTCCATAGCGATATGACGAATGGTATGTTGCCAACTGTCACGATGATCAGCCGTCGGTGCTACATAAATTTCTATTTCTTGATCATAGAGGTGCATTCTCGCCTGGGGCATGTAATTCTCCCAACAAATAAGGCCTCCTATTTTACCAAGAGGAGTATCATAAACAAGTAAATCAGACCCATCACCCTCACCCCAAACAATACGTTCTGCAGCTGTTGGCTTAATTTTTCGATGCTTACCTATACATTTACCCTCAGGATCAAAATACAGTATGGTACAGTACAAAGTCCCCGACCGCACTCGCTCTATCACACCAATACAACAGTAAATACCATTTTTCTTTACAATGTTAGCCAAATCAAGAAACGCTTGAGCATTCAAATCTAGTGAACTATCGTGGTAGCGCTGCCACATCGCACGACCCATTTCAGACCTGCTCCCCACAACCGTGCCAAAGGTAATACCTCTTGGATACGCCGAAATAAAGGCCTCCGGAAAAAGGACAAATTGAGCACCTTCGGATTTTGCCTGGCCAAGTAAGCCATCCACTTTCTCCAAAGTCCCGGATAAATCAAAGAGTAAAGGTGCCTCTTGCACGAGGGCCACACGAAGGTCTTTCATAATTGCTGAGGTTAAGCAAACAATATAGTATGAAATTAAATGAACCAGAGAATTTAAAAAAATATCATTTTATAATTTCATCAAATTATTGGATGGCAAAGCTTAATTTTGCATTTAGTTCATTGACTTATGGGGCCGAATGGAATCGACAGGAAGTGTGAATGTTGTATTTGCATGTCGGGTGATGAGTGTACATCCGTAATCAAATCACTTAAATTTTAATTGGCGAAGATTCTTACGCCATGGCTGCTTAATTTAACTTTTTAGTTAAATACAAGTTTAAACGGTTGAGCGTCTAGCGATGTTCCCGGGCCACATCCTACCTTGCTTTCGCCTTTTGAGCGAGGAATTAGGGTGTCGTATAAAAGGCTAGCGCTGTGAGGTTACTAAACAGTTGCAAAATTTAGTGACTGGCAGAAAAGGTAGGTTGTTATTTACTAGCCCTTCTGTAAGATTTAATAAATAACTACACATGTAGACGATGCAATGTTTCCTTAGCTGGACGCGGGTTCGAATCCCGCCGGCTCCACAAAAAAGATCCAATACTGATAGTGTTGGATCTTTTTAGTTTTCAGGTACAAATATTTTGATTGCGGATTGATATCTCAAAGAATTTTTGGCCTTTATTTAGATGTCATCTAGCTTAAACTCTTATTGTCAAAAAATGATTTGCTGTATGATGACATTTACATCCATATTAGTAGATTGATTTAATTATTATAGAAAACAGCAACATTAATTGATTTAAGAAAGCTATTATTAATCTGCTTTTCACTAAGAATCTCATTAATATTTCTGTCCAACCCTATCTCTTTTGATCAGCTAGTTAAGATACTTTGTCAGCTTAATGATGCTTTATTACCTTAGCTAAATAAGCCTTTCAAAGTTCCTCATTCCTACCGTCACAGAACTATTTTTTAAAAGCACGAGTTATAAGGTTAAATAAGTTAAAATATCATAAAAAAAGTATAGCACTTATGAAAAAGACGATTGAATTGTGGGGAGTTTATTATCCCGTTATTTTGGCATTTTTGTCATTCCTGTATTCGGTTACCCTGTGGTTCACGGGAAACAAGTTAGAGGGAATATTTGTTGGGATTTGGGTGCCCTCTATACTTTCAGCCTCCATAGCCTTGAGGCAAAGAAGATCGGATCATTCGAACCAAAAAAATATAAATGATGGAAACTGAAAATATTATAATGTTCTCAATCGGTCTGACCATTTTCGTATTGTATATGGTTGGATATCTCTTCATGGTTAAAAAAGCAAATGAATTGCAGAAAAGTAAGTTGACAAATGATCCCGAACTTACTGCTCATTACAGAAGAGCGGATAATATTGATATGGATGGAATTGGCAATTATGGAAGGTTTCCAAGCAAAAAGTTAGGGAAAAAAAATAAATGATGAATTAAACTGTATAATCCTTTTCACATAGTGAGTTATCGCTTCCATCCCAAAACTTTTCCCTTTATGAACCTGTCTTATTATTACGATTAAGCATTCAAAGATAACCCTTTGAGTCTGGGACAACCTCTTTCTAGGAGCGTAACTAGCCCATAATTCTTTTTTCCTTTGGTTAAGTCCTCAATTCACAAGGTAAACCCAGTATTTGGATCAATCAATTCTTATTTAAGCACCATCCACCTGAAGCATCTATACCTCCCTATTTGATTCCCAATCAACTTATTCAACATACCGAGAGTGCCCTTCATGTACCTTGGGGCAATTGGCGCAGTGTCGACCATTCCATGCATGGTTTTTTTATTGAATCTTTCATTGATGAACTGGCACACCTTCAAAATGAAGATCCCTTTGAATACCGTGCTTCTTTGCTTGCCCATGAACCACGATTTCTCAAAGTACTCAACAAGGCTGCCGAAAAATCATCATGGCATCAGTCGTTACTCGAAAATTGGGGTCGGGGCATTGCCATTCATCAATCTTTCGGAACGATTGTCGCTGAAGTTGTGGAAGTCCAAATCATCGAAGGTAAAATACATATCGAAAGGGTGGTATGCGTGGCAGATGCCGGTTTCGCCATGCATAGAGATGCCTTTATCGCCCAAATGGAGAGTGGTATCATTTATGGACTCACGGCTGCTTTGTATGGCGAAATCACGATCAAAAATGGTGCGGTAGAACAGCATAATTTTCATGATCATAAAATGCTTAGAATGGATGAAACTCCAATCATTGAAACCTATATCATCAATAGCCATGAAAAAATAGGGGGTGCCGGTGAGCCAAGTACCTCCGTTGTTGCTCCTGCCTTGGTCAATGCTATATTCAATGCTACCGGAAAAAGAATTCGTACACTCCCTATCCAAAATTTTGATCTATCGTCCTGACTGTTTTCATCGAAAATCAGACCGTTATATGATTAATCGAATGAGATTGATTAAATTAACTTTCCACTTAAAACTTAGTTTTGACTTATGATACGCGCATTCATTATTCTAGCTTCATTTTTTCTGATCAGTTGTACTTTTGAAAAAAATACTCAAGTGCCTACTGAAGAGGTTCCTACTCTTAAAAATTATAAGGACTTAACTGCACTTTTTGAGGTCTGGAGATCTTTTGAAAATCCTCCCCTTTTCGAGGGAGCACCCGATTACCGCGCTGAAACCTTTAAGAAGAGAAATGCTCAATTTATACCCTTACGAAATAAATTAATCAGCATAGATACCCTTGGTTGGCCCATTGAGCATCAAGTAGATTGGCATGTGATTTGGGCTGAGATGAATGGTTATGATTTTAATCAGCGCGTGCTGAAGCCTTGGGCGCGTGATCCAGCATTCTATGTAACTCTTTGGTTGGAAAGAAGTGATGTGCCTGGACATGAAGGGCCTACCCATCACAAAATACTTGATCTATGGACTTATCATTTCCCATTGAGTAAAGAAGATAGAGCAAGGATCATGAACGAACTGAAGGTGATCCCCGCGATCAATCGGCAGGCAGAGGAAAATCTCACAGGAAATGCGAAGGATTTATGGATTACAGGTATTAAGGACATTCGAACTCAAAGTGTGGAACTCAGTAATATGCTCAATCTGAACGGTGTACAAAATGATTCTGAATTGGTGGAAATGGTCAATGAGGCCATCCTATCAACAGACCAATTGGTCGAATGGTTAGAGGAAAAAGCGGTCTCTAAAACAGGCCCTTCCGGCATCGGAAAAGAATCCTACACCTGGTACCAACAAAATGTGCATTTAGTCCCACTTACTTGGGAGGATGAGGTGATGATTTTGAAAAGAGAACTGGCTCGGGCATGGACTGCATTGAAATTGGAAGAACATAGGAATAGAGACCTTCCTCCATTAAGTGCCGCTGATTCCCCTGAAGCCTATGAAGAAAAAGCCAGAGCATCCGCAAAAAATCTTATGACTTTTTTAGAGGAAAACGAAATTCTTACGGTCAAAGATTATTTCAGTCCAGCACTCAATAAGCATTTGGGTGCATATATCCCTGAATCCACTCGGAACTTCTTTATGATTGGTGCTCATTATGATCCTAGACCTCTTTATTCTCATTTTTATCATTGGTTTGAACTGGCCATCATGGACCGGCATCCACCAGAAAGTCCACTGCGCCAAGGGCCCTTGCTTTATAATATTTTTGATTCTCGAAATGAAGGCACCGCTACAGCTGTTGAGGAAATGTTCATGCAAGTAGGATTGTATGATCAAAGTCCAAGAGTAAGAGAAATCGTATATATTATGATTGCTCAACGAGCCGCTCGAGGATTGGGTTCACTGTATGCACATGCCAACGAAATGACTATGGAGGAAGCTGGGGGCATTCATTCGGAATTTACGCCTCGGGGCTGGATGAAGACAGAAAAAGAGTTACTGATTTTTGAGCAACATTTATACCTAAGACAACCGGGTTATGGTTCGAGTTATATCACAGGAAAATACCTCTTAGAGCAAACTTTTGCCGATTATGCCAAAATGAAATCGAGCCAAGAGAATGGGTTTGTTTTACGAGATTTTTTTGATGAATTAAATGCGATTGGAAGTGTGCCGATTTCTCTTACCCGATGGGAAATGACAGGTTTAAAGCCTATCCTAAATAAATCTAAAAACATGTTTTAGAGCAAACTACGCATCAGGTTAAGTTAATCCTTTACCTCCTTTTTTTGCTTTTCAAATATCATTCTGAGTTCTTCGGGCGTTAGGTTAATTTTGCTTAAGTCTTTAACCTCAATAATGAATTCTATCTCATGAAGTTTACCACTCATCATTTCTAATCCCACCATAGCAAAATTGGACCTCATCTTATACGCCAAAGCCTTCATGATGAGAGATCAGCCGCAGAAAATACAATTAGAAAGGCATCAAAATCTACATCAGTTGTTTTTAAAAAAAATCCGAACATCACCGCTTCCCGTCTATGATCCCCACCGTAATATTTAGTTAAAATGTTTTGATCCAACGGATAAGACCTTTTCTCTTCACTCAACGCGTTACTTAACAATCCCAATTCAAGAAATATTACCTTGATCTCATCGGCATCAAATGGTTTGGTAATATGATAATTCATGCCTGCACGCATTGCCTTGTCTCGCTCGTCAATTAAGGCAGAAGCCGTTAAAGCAATGATTGGAACCATTTTATTACGATTTGATTGATCATCTCTTAATCGAATAGAAAACTCGTATCCATCCATAATAGGCATCCTAATGTCCATTAAAATCAAGTGGTAATACTGATTTTCAGTCAGCGCCAAAGCTTCCTTTCCATTTGATGCTAAATCAAATTTGAATCCCCAATTTTCTAGCACTCCAGCGAGGTATTGTTGGTTGAATTGATTGTCTTCCACTATCAAAATATGGCCTTCATGCGCCACAGAAAATGATTCTTTTTCTGTGATCGTCTCAATATAATTAGCGGTTGACAGCCACAAATTAAAGGTGAATTTGGCGCGTTGGCCCGGTTGACTTTTAACCTTGATTTCACCGTCATACATGGTGATTAAATTCTTAGCTATGGAAAGTCCAAGTCCTGTGCCTCTGTATTTAAGTTTTGTCTCAGCATCCGCTTGTTTGAATGAATTGAAAATATTTTCAATCAAAGGAGCACTGATGCCGATACCCGTATCCTTGATACTAAAAAGAAAATGAGTTTTATCCCCTTTAACAGATATGGGTTCACCAAACACTTCAATGCTTCCCCTTTCTATAAATTTAGTGGCATTACTCAAAAGATTTAAAAAAATCTGATTGATTACCACAGGATCAGCCTTTACCTGAAAATTCACCTCTTGGGACAACTTATTTAAATATTTTATGGATTTCTGATCCAGATTAGAGCCTACAATTTTTAACAAAGAATCAATAATGGTTCTTATATTCAAAGATTGCTAACTGAGTTCCATGACTCCACTTTCTATTTTGGACAAATCCAAAACATTTGATATTAATCCCATGAGGATACTAGAAGAATGCTTTAACCCTGCTAGATGACTCAATTGTTTTTGGGTCGGCTTGGTATCGTATAACAAATGGGTCAAGCCAATGATCGCATTCAATGGATTTCTTATTTCATGACTTATGTTGGCTAAAAAAGCTTTTTCTGCCTCACGGGAAATTTCTACTTCTCGATAGGCTTTCTTGATCTCACTTTCAAGATTTTTTCTGTCTGTAATATCAAAGTGGATTCCCAAAGAACCTACCATTTTACCTTGTTCGTCAAATAAGGGTGACCCGCTGATGATCACCCACATCAATGCTCCCGATTTTTTTCTCAATTGAACCTCATAGCTCGACGGTCTTTCTTCTAACCTCAGATCGCTATGGTAATCAATTAAATTTAATTGATCCCTGTTCGCACTGAAGAGCTCAACCGCATTTTTCCCTATGATTTTTTCTTCAGAGTATCCAAGCATATTGCAAAACCAATCATAAGCACGTAAGATCCTATGCTCAAGATCCACCTCTAATAAACCAAGATGCATACCAAGCAGTGGTCAAAGATGCAAGTAGTGAACTGGTGACCAACCACGAGATTGTTATGCAGATGAGTATATTGCAAGGAGCAGAAGGCACGGCAGTCTATGTAGAAACCCACCAGCCCAACAACAATAGCAACAGTGTAAGCTTACAACGAGAAAGATTCACTAACCTTTCATTTTACAAAAAAAAGAAAGCTATTAACCAAAATATTTAGTTTCTTTAATGTGTAATAACGAGGGAGCAGTATGAAGAATGTTATCTTTTTAATTTTATTTTTTTCAATGTTGAGTGAATACTGTTTTTC
>TARA_B110000902_G_scaffold267302_1_pt1 | contig 53760 bp, 57 predicted proteins | sample TARA_B110000902 | Tara Oceans TARA_B110000902 (sample SAMEA4398009) | marine metagenome | biome: Polar Biome; feature: [SRF] surface water layer (ENVO:00010504); material: water (ENVO:00002006), including particulate matter (ENVO:01000060) such as... | depth 5 m | reverse complement strand
CTCTTTGCCATCGCCTAATAATTCTTTAAAGGCGGGCAAATCTCGCGGCGTAGAGATAACTAAAATTTCAGTAATACCCGCAAGCATTAGCGTGCTTAAGGGATAATAAATCATTGGTTTGTCGTAAATTGGGAGGATCTGCTTACTCACCGACTTAGTTAGCGGATATAAGCGTGTACCAGAACCGCCGGCTAAAATTATTCCCTTCATTAATCCAACTCTCCTATACGCTCTAACTGATAGCTTCCGTCCAAAACATTCTGCCACCACTGTTCATTGGCTAAATACCATTGAACTGTTTTTCGAATACCAGACTCGAAAGTCTCAACTGGCGCCCAACCAAGTTCTCGCTGCATTTTACTGGCGTCTATTGCATAACGCAGGTCATGTCCTGGGCGGTCTTTAACGTATTCGATTAAAGCTTCAAACCCACCCGCCTTACCACTTAGCAAGGAGTTCTCGTTATTTGCTGCTAATTCTTCTAAAATTTGACAGATGGTTTTGACAACCTCAATATTCTGGCGCTCGTTATGGCCGCCTATATTGTAGGTTTCGCCAATAGCGCCCTGCTCTAAAACGACGACTAACGCGCGGGCATGATCTTCAACATAGAGCCAATCTCTGATTTGGTCGCCCTTACCATAAATAGGCAAAGGCTTGCCGTGCAGCGCATTGATAATGACGTGTGGGATCAATTTTTCTGGAAAATGATAAGGGCCATAGTTATTTGAACAGTTAGTGACCAATACCGGTAAGCCATAGGTTCTCTGCCACGCTCTGACTAAATGGTCAGAGCTGGCCTTGCTAGCAGAATAAGGGGAGCTTGGCGCATAAGGCGTTTGTTCGGTAAACAAGCCGTCGTCTTCTAAGTCGCCATACACTTCATCGGTGGATATGTGATGGAAGCGGAATAACGCTTTACGGTCTTCAGCAAGCGACTCATAGTGTGACCTAGCACACTCCAACAGATTAAAAGTGCCAATGATATTGGTCTCAATAAACTCGGCAGGGCCATCAATAGAGCGATCTACATGTGATTCTGCCGCTAAATGCATGATGGCATCGGGTTTGAAGTCTACCAAAATTTGGGCTATTGCCGCCTTGTCGCAAATATCGGCCTTTACAAAACTATAACGCTCAGATTGATCAATCTCTGACAACGAGGCTAGATTGCCCGCATAGGTGAGATTATCAACATTTAGTACAGTATGCTCTGTGTCTTTAATAATATGCCGTATCACGGCAGAACCGATAAAACCGGCACCGCCGGTTACTAATATTTTCATAATTTCCTTAATACCACTTAATCAAAATCAGGAACTTAGCTCTGTCACCAAATAACCTGCCTGCAGATGCTGCCGAGAATACCGTAATTTAAACAATAACGGTATCGAGACTGGCCCGAGGCTTAATTATTAATTACCCCATGGGTGACTCCTAGCGTAGAATATGAGGCTATTCTCAATGAGGTAAATATGAGCAAATATTGGTCCGACAGCATTAAGCAACTTCACCCCTATACTCCCGGAGAGCAAGTCAGTGGCCGTGATATTATTAAGCTCAACACTAATGAAAGCCCATATCCGCCCTCTCCTGCAGTAGCCGCAGCCCTAGAAAACTTGGATGCGGGAAGCTTAAAACTTTACCCTGACCCTTTAGCCTTGGACCTTCGCTCATCACTGGCTGATAATTTTAATGTAACGCCAAACCAAGTGTTTGTGGGTAATGGCTCTGACGATGTATTAGCGATGGCCTTTATGGCTTTTTTTCGTGGTAAAACCATTCAGTTCCCAGCACTAACCTATTCTTTTTATCCTGTTTGGTGCGGCCTGTTTAATATTGATTACATCAATACGCCGATGACAACAGACTACGGCATTGATACCGCTGCGCTGGCACTGCAAAACGGTGGCGTTATTATTGCTAATCCCAATGCGCCCACAGGAAAGTTAACCCCAGTTGCCACTATTGGCGAGCTAGCGACTAATAGTCACGGCTCTGTCGTGATTGTTGATGAAGCGTATATAGACTTTGGTGGCGAATCAGCCGTGTCATTGATTGATCAACACGATAATATTTTAGTGGTGCAAACTTTTTCAAAATCGCGCTCACTTGCCGGGCTAAGGCTTGGCTATGCCATTGGCCATCCAGACTTAATTGAGGGCTTAGTAAGAGTTAAAGATTCATTCAATTCCTACCCCATTGACTCAGTTGCACTCGCCTGTGGTAAAGCCGCCATAGAAGACAAAGAATATTTTGAAGCGACCTGCAATAAGGTTATCGCCTCAAGGGAACTACTAACAACCGGCCTTGAACTACTTGGCTTTGATGTCATTCCGTCCAGTGCCAATTTTGTTTTCGCCCAACACACACACAAAGCGGCTGCAAAATTATATCAGCAACTAAAAGATAACAATATTTTAGTGCGCTATTTTAATAAGCCAACAATAGATAATTTTTTGCGTATTACTGTTGGGACTGATGCTGAGATTGGCGCTCTGCTAAATACACTCAAAACGCTTATTTAAGCCCAGTAGACAAAGCGCCAGCTTCGTCTAGCCACTTGGTTAGATAATCAATAAACAGCTTGGCGCGTTGCGTTAACCGACCTTCAGGCGCGGTAACTAAATAGATAGCTTCAGGCAGCCATACTGTTTCATCGCTTAAACCTACCAACACCCCGGTCTCAAGGTCTCGCGCCACGTCTAGCTGATCGGCCAACGCTATGCCAAATCCTTCGCGCGCAGCAGCTAACGCTTGATAGGCTTCTTGCAGGTATAAATTAGCGTTACCGCGATGTTCATCAATACCTTGGCTAGAAAACCAATCACGCCACCGATCATGGCGGTCTTGCAACAACGGCATTTGCAATAAATCTCGCGCCTCTTTTACCGCGGGATAGCGTTGTAATAACTTAGGACTGGCCACTGGAAACTGACTGTCTCGATACAACTGACTACTCGGCCATGCCGGCTCTAGCGGCTTGCCATAGCATAGCGCCACATCAAAATCTGAATTGAGCATAGCCTGCTGGGGCATAATATTACGCAAGCGAATATCAATTTCAGGATAACGATTGGCAAACTCACCCACTAGCGGTACTAGCCAGTTCACCGCAATAGACGGTGTTGCGTCAATAATCAAACTGCCGGTCATCGAATCAGGGTTGAGAAAATAAGTGCTCTCGCTAATGCTATCAAAAGCGTCTTGCACAGTTTTAAACAACCGTTGTCCGCCAGCAGTTAGCTCGATGCGATTATGCACTCGATCAAACAGCAATACGCCGAGTTGCTGCTCTAGTAATTTAACCTGCCTGCTAACCGCGCCATGGGTAACGCCAAGCTCTTGTGCAGCTTTGCGCATATGTAAATGCCTAGCGACTGTTTCAAAAGCTCGCATTGCATTTAAGGGTAATTGTCTTCGCTCTAACATATTCTCTCTGGTTAAATTAAGTCACCAATACGGTCTAAATATATCGATTGCGGTGATTTAATCAACCCGTATACTATCATTTCGATAAATAAAATAGTGAAGTATTGAAACACTACCATGTCATTGCAGGTGACTCTCTCGAAGAACAAGTAGCTAATTACGGTGCAGAAGAATCACGTCTTAGAGAATTACGTCGAAATTATATATATGTGCATGGGCGGTATTGAACAGTAAAGCGCCAGCGGAGAAAACCATGAGCTCAATTATCTATCCAACCACAAACTTAACAGCGACTGAACAATTATGTATCGAGCGCGGTGACGGCGTTTATATTTATGACAACAAAGGTAAGCAATATTTAGAGGGCATAGCTGGACTTTGGTGCACTGCTTTAGGCTATGGCAATGAAGAGCTGATAGAAGCTGCAGCCGAGCAAATGCGGACCCTATCCTTTAGCCATATGTTTGGCGGCAAAACTCATCAAGTCGGCATCGACTTAGCGGACAAAATTGCCAGTATTGTGCCAGTAGAGAACGCTAGAGTATTTTTCGGCAACTCCGGTTCAGATGCCAACGACACGCTCATTAAAATAATTAACTATTCAGCCGATACGAGCGGTAATGCAAAGCGGCGCAAAATTATTGCTCGCGACCGCGCTTATCATGGCGTTACAGTTGCCTCGGCATCGCTAACTGGTTTAGCTGCAACCCAAGCTCACTTTCAATTGCCAATAGATGCCCTCGGCATATTGCGCACCGATGCACCGCATTTTTATCATCAAGGCTTAGCCGGCGAGACTGAAGATCAATTTGCCGACCGTCTCGCTGAAAACCTAGAACAGCTAATTATAAAGAATGGTCCTGACACTATCGCCGCAATGATTGCAGAGCCCATCAATGGTGCTGGCGGTGTTATCGTGCCACCAGAAAACTACTTTGCCAAAATTCAGACCGTATTAGGCAAATATGGCATCACCATGTGGGCCGATGAAGTGATCACTGGCTTTGGCCGCACTGGCTGTGATTTTGGTTCCACCACCGTTGGCATGAAACCGAAAATGATGACACTGGCCAAGGCTTTGTCTTCAGGCTATATGCCGATAAGCGCCGCTATTATCTCAGAAGACATGTATCAGACGCTGGTAGAGCCCAGCGCTAAAGTTGGCGCATTTGGCCATGGCTATACTTATAGCGGCCATCCAGTCGCTGCCGCGGTGGCACTTAAAACCATCGAGATTTATGAGCGCGATAATATCTATCAACGGGCGGCAAAAACTGGCGCGTATTTACTAACCAAACTTAAGGCGCTCGGCGATCACCCACTAGTTGGCGAAGTACGCGGCAAGGGCTTATTAGCAGCGATTGAACTTATGGCCAACAAAGAGACCAAACAATCATTCAATGATGGCTCGGTGGGCAGTTATGCTACTTTGCGCTGCCAGGAAAACGGCTTGATTTGTCGGGCAGTTGCAGGCAGCACCCTAGCCTTTTGCCCACCGTTAATCATTACCATGGAGCAAATTGATGAGTTAATTGAAAAACTCACCCTGTCGTTAAACGAAACTTTAGCTTATGCACAAAAAGAGGGTTTAATGACTTAACCATTGCTTAGGAAATTAAGCTACAACAAACCACTAAAGTTACGCTAAACTGTCTAGCTAAGTACAACAACAAGACACTGATTATTGGAGATAGTTATGCAAGAGTACACACAGTTTTATATCGATGGAAAATGGGTAGATCCGGTCAGCTCTACTACTTGTGAAGTTGTTAATCCAGCAACAGAAGAAGCTTATGCGACAATTCCATTGGGCTCGTCGGCCGATGTAGACGTAGCAGTTGCTGCTGCTAAGAAAGCGTTTGAAAGTTTTTCACAGACTAGCCGTGAAGAACGTATCGCCTTGCTTGAAAAAGTCATTGCTGAGTATGCCAATCGCATGGACGATATGGCTGTTGCCATTATGCAGGAAATGGGCGCGCCAATTAACTTGGCCAAGACTGCCCAAGCGCCATCGGGCATTGGTCACTTGATGACCGCCCTTGAAGTACTAAAGGAATATGAATTTGAGTCAGAATTGGGCGGCGCCCAAATCTTTAAGGAACCAATTGGTGTTTGCGGCCTTATTACGCCGTGGAACTGGCCTATCAATCAAGTAGCTTGCAAAGTTGCTCCGGCTCTCGCCACTGGCTGTACAATGGTATTAAAACCATCAGAAGTGGCGCCGATTTCATCAATTATTTGGGCGGAAATTATGGACGCTGCTGGCGTACCTGCTGGTGTCTTTAACCTAATTATGGGTGAAGGCCCAATAGTTGGTGAGGCCATGTCTGCTCATCCTGATATCGACATGATGTCGTTCACTGGCTCTACTCGTGGCGGTATTGCGGTAGCTAAAGGCGCTGCCGATACAGTTAAACGGGTATCGCAAGAATTAGGCGGTAAGTCTGCCAATATCATCTTAGATGATGCGGATTTAGAAAAAGCCGTGGGTAACGGTGTTGCCCATTGCATGATGAACACTGGCCAATCGTGTAATGCGCCAACTCGTATGTTGGTACCGCGCGCGCAACACGACGAAGCGGTAGCAATTGCGGTTGCCGCTGCCAGCAGTATAGCTATTGGCAATCCAACCAGCACTGACACAGACATGGGGCCAGTGGTTAATGCAGCGCAATTTTCAAAAATTCAGGGCTTAATTCAAACCGCTATTGACGAAGGCACAACCCTTGCTTGTGGCGGCACCGGCAGACCAGAAGGTATTGCTAAAGGCTTTTATATTAAGCCAACGATTTTTGCCAATGTCACCAACGATATGACTATTGCGCGCGAAGAAGTATTTGGTCCAGTATTGGCTATCTTGCCCTACGACAGTGATGAAGAAGCAGTGAAAATTGCTAACGACACGGTATATGGTTTAGCGGGTTATGTTTCTGGAAGCACCGCAAGAGCACAAAACGTTGCTAAGAAAATACGCGCCGGAATGGTGCAAATCAATAGCGCCAGTTTCCCGGGCGAAGCGCCCTTCGGTGGTTATAAGCAATCAGGTAATGGCCGCGAATGGGGAGAACATGGCTTTGAAGAGTTTTTAGAAACTAAAGCAATAGCTGGCAATTAATTTGCCAGTTGCTGATTGGCTGGCGCACCATGAATCTGATGGTACGCCAGCCAAAATATAGCACTGCGAGGCACTTCGGGCCGCATATTGTGAACTTCAGCAGTAACCTCAGCCACCGTGGTAAATCGTCCAGAACTCCACACCTGCTGGATTTGCTTACTAATTTCTAAGCCTTTTAATTCAGCGTCATCATAGCGGTGCAAGCGCATAAAATTACTCGCCCTGCTCTATTTTTTCGCGCCGGTCAGCTCCTGAGCGACGCTCCAGTTCTGATGGTAGGTCAACGACGAATACCCTTCTATCACTGCCCGCGCCGCGCTCTTCCAACGCCGCTTCTACTTCGTCTATTTGTATTATAGTGGGGCTAGCTTTATTTTCATTCGTCATAGCAATCTCCTTTATGCCAATTTCTTATTCATAAGCTCAGTCTTAGCTAACAACGATATCTTAATTTACGCCAAGCTCGTATATAACTGCAACCTTAAATCACTTAATTTAATCCCACAAATTCAATTGCCTAAGAACTAAGTAATAATTAGCTTCGCACTGGTACAAAAAAGCCAGAGCATGCTCTGGCTTTTTTAACTGCGCTAAAAATTACTTACTGTTGCGCTCACGCTCTATCAAATAATCAGCAACCGCCAACATTCCAGCGTCACCGGCCATACTGCCGCTAATTCGGTATTTACCATTAACCATAAGCTCTGGAGTGCCTTGTAAACCTGCTCCTTTCGCCCTCGCAGTTGCTTGACGAATCTGGCTACTAACCCCAAAAGAGTTGTAAGCGTTGCTAAACTCATCTTTATCAACGCCATACTTAGCGAAAAAATCAGCTAAAGCTGCCTCGCTAGATAAAGGATTACGTTCATTATTCATGGCCGAAAAAATAGCGCCATGCATAGTTTCACTAACACCCAATACTTGTGCTGCATAAAAAGCTCGCGCATGTGCTTCCATCGGATTTGGCCGCCAAATTGCCGGCGAACCTTCAACTACAACATCGTCAGGCAAAGTTTTTTTCCACTGCGCCAGCTCTGGTTCAAAGTTATAACAATGAACGCAGCCGTACCAAAAAAACTCTATCACCTCTATTTTACCGGGGTGGCGTGATGGCACAGGTTTAGTAATACGTTCAAAATGTGTACCTTCAACAAACTTAGCATTGTCTTCCGCAGCGCACGCTGCCAACGGAAATATTAAACATGTAACCAATATTGCTAAACTTTTTTTAAACATTCTTATCTCCAATTATTTAATTGTCACGTGACTGCTAAAGACTACTTTAGCATATTATTGTTCAGTGTTTGAAAGCTCATACACCAATAAAAAAGGCGGCCTAAGCCACCTTTTCTAACTACCTCTATAACTTAGTGCAGGCCTTGAATGTAACTTGCAACGGCTCTCATTTCTAAATCACTCATACGACTAACAATGTCTCGCATAATACGTGTTTCACCATCATTGACCCGACCTTTCTCAGGCTCTTCAGCGCCAGTACGAAATGCTTTTAACTGCGCTTCAATATAGTCAGCATGCTGACCACCCAATTTTGGAAAGCCTGCTGGAGCATTGCCTGCACCAGTGGGCGAGTGGCAAGCGGTACAAGCGGCAATACCAATTTCGCTGTTACCCGAGCGATAAATACGCTCACCGAGCTCAACTAGGTCTGCTTTCGCTTGACCAACAGTACCCGTTTGCGAAGCATAGTAAGCAGCGATGTCAGCGATATCTTGCTGGGACATATTATCTAATACTCCAGCCATTGTCAGCACAACGCGACGTCCTTCATGGATGTCATTCATTTGCTTGATCAAGTATTTCTCGCCTTGACCGGCCAGCTTAGGGAAAGAAGGCACAGCACTATTACCATCAGCTCCATGACAAGCGCCACACATCATCGCTTTACCTTTGCCTGCGCTAGGATCTCCATCTGCTTGCACGGCCCCAGCTAAGCTTAGCGCCGTTAGTGTTACTAATAATATGCTTTTCATCGATGTTCTCTACTAATAAAAATTAAAAGTTACTTAGGTGTAACCATGTGCTCAATAAGTGCTTTAAAGTCATCGTTTGAACAATCAAAACACATGCCTTTAGGCGGCATAGCACCCATACCATTAACTACGCTGGCGACTAACGCATCCGTACCTTTCCCTATTCGTGAAGCCCATTGAGCCTCGACACCTGTTTTTGGCGCACCGGCAGCACCAGAAGAATGACAAGCAATACATGACTTATTGTACTTATCAATAACTGCTTGATCAGCGGAAATAGCTGTCGCACTGAATAGAGTTGCCGCTAAAACTAATATTAGTTTGTTCATAGTATTGCCTCTAGAAAGTCGGATCTTAGCAGGCGCGCTATTACCATGGTAGAATTCGCACCGCTTAACTCGCATATTATATACGACAAAACCGCGAACTTAAACTAACCACTACACCTAACCACAACTAAGCGTAAATATGATTGAACAACCAAGAAAACCGGTATTTAACAATGCTAAATATGCTGTTAGCGCTGCTAAAGTAAGCCAATGCCCAGCAGATACTGGCTTTGAAGTCGCCTTTGCTGGACGGTCTAATGCGGGTAAATCTAGCGCGCTTAATACCCTCACCCGTCAACCACGTTTAGCCAGAACGAGCAAAACTCCTGGCCGCACCCAATTACTCAATTTCTTTAATTTAACAGAGGAGCAACGATTAGTTGATTTACCCGGTTATGGCTATGCAAAAGTACCTGAAAGCGTGAAACTCAATTGGGAAAAGGAGATTATGGCTTATTTTATTGAGCGTCAATCTTTGCAAGGCCTAGTATTGGTGATGGATTCACGCAGGCCACTTACCCCATTTGATAGCAATATGGTGCAATGGTGCCAACAACAACAATTACCTCTTCATTTATTGTTAACGAAATCCGATAAGCTAAAAAAAGGGCCTGCCAACGCAGCCTTATTGCAGGTTGAAAAAGCGATTGCCGACAGCACTTCGCCCATTAGCGCCCAATTGTTTTCATCATTAAAACGACAAGGTATAGATACTTTAGAGAACAAACTGAACCAATGGCTTATCGGTAAGTAAAAAACCCTGGCTGCCTAGGGGAAAGCAGTCAGGGTAGATACCAGCGTTAACTTGGGGGAATCCGCTGGATAAGACGACAATGTCGCGCTTACAATACTCAGAACACCCGTGCTCAGTTAAGTTCCAAAATAACGTTCTTTTTTTATTAATCATTGAGTAAAATTTACTTTTCATATTAAAAACAATTAGTTAGCGTACATTAAAATTAGTGTGCCTCATCCCAATTGGTTCCTTGACCAACATCAACCACCAGTGGTACTGCCAGCTCAGCAGCGGCCTCCATAATTTCAGCCGCTGTCTGGATAAATCCCTCAACGATTGGCGTTGCTACTTCAAATACCAATTCATCATGCACCTGCATAATCATCCGAGCATCAATGTTGTCAGCCTCCAGCCATTTATCAACGTCAATCATTGCTTGCTTAATAATATCTGCCGCGGTGCCCTGCATTGGCGCATTAATGGCGGTACGCTCAGCACCTTGGCGCAACATACCATTGCTGGCATTGATATTTGGTAAATACAATCTTCTACCGCGCAAGGTTTCAACATAGCCCTTGTCTTTTGCCTGTACTTTTATGTCATCCATAAAATGAGCGACACCAGGATAACGATCAAAATATAAATCCATATATTCTTGCGCTTGGTGACGGCCGACATCTAACTGCTTGGCTAAACCAAACGCCGACATTCCATATATAAGACCAAAATTTATTGCTTTAGCACTGCGGCGTTGCTCGATGCTTACCGCTTCCAAACTAACGTCAAATACCTCTGCGGCGGTTGCACGATGAATATCTAAACCTTGTGCAAAAGCATTGCGCAACCCCTGATCGCCGGACAAATGCGCCATTATGCGCAATTCAATTTGCGAGTAATCAGCGGCCACCATGGTATAGCCTTGGGGTGGAATAAACGCCTGGCGAATACGCCGTCCTTCGGCATTTCTAATCGGTATGTTTTGTAAATTAGGATTAGTTGACGACAGTCTGCCGGTAGCGGTTACCGCCTGTTGATAAGACGTATGAACCCGATTTGAGCCATCAACCATTAGCGGCAAGGTGTCAGTATAAGTAGATTTTAGCTTTGCTAAACCCCGATACTCCATTAACACTTTTGGCAACGGGTAATCTAAAGCCAATTCTTGCAATACCTCCTCAGCGGTAGAAGGCGCGCCCTTTTTAGTTTTTTTCAATACCGGCAGCTTTAGTTTTTCAAATAATATTTCTCCTAACTGCTTAGGCGATGCCAAGTTAAATGGCTGATCGGCCAGCTCATAAGCCTGCTTTTCCAGCTCCTCTAAACGCTTACCTAGCTCAATACTGTGCTGCTGTAGTAACGCAACATCTAACAAAGCGCCGTTTTGTTCGACCTTCGCTAACACCGGTAGTAAAGGCATTTCTAACTCATTAAAAACTTTAAGTAATTTTGACTCCCGCTTTAATTGGCTATAAATTTCTTCATGCAAGCGCAACGTAATATCGGCATCTTCAGCGGCGTATGGCGCAGCAACATCTAGACTTACCTGATTAAACGTTAGCTGTTTAGCGCCCTTGCCTGCCACCTCTTCAAAACTAACGGTTTTTAAATCCAGATAATGTTGCGCCAAGGAGTCCATATTATGACGACTAGCAGTAGAATTATTAACATAAGATTCCAGCATGGTGTCGTATTTCATTCCACGCATGGCAATACCATGATTCTTTAATACATGGGCGTCATACTTTAAGTTCTGCCCTATCTTTGCCTTGCCCGCATCTTCCAACAATGGCTTTAACTGGCCTAGTACAAACTCTTCACTGAGCTGTTCTGGCGCGTCTATATAGTCATGCGCAAATGGCACATACGCCGCACTCCCAGCCTCCACCGCAAACGAAACACCAACTACTTTAGCTGCCATATATTCCACGCTAGTGGTTTCGGCATCAAAGGCAAACTGCTCAGCTTGGGCAAGCTTAATAAGCCATGAAGTAAACGCTTCACTGGTTAGCACTAACTCATAATCACCAGCCACATTAGCGCCGACTGCTTTATCATCAGCGCTACCTTTATCGGTGCCACCTTTTTTCTGCCAAGACTTAAATTCCATTTCAGCAAAGATTGCTTGCAGCGCGTCATCATCCTGTTCGGCTTGCTTTAACTCTTCTATGCCAGCATCTAACTCCACATCCAGCTTTATTGTTGCCAGCTGGTAGGATAGATAAGCGTTAGCTTTTTCAGCCGCAAGCTTATCGCCTAATTTTTTAGCGCCTCTAACGGGGACATCTGCTACCGCATCTAAGTTGGCATAAATTGCATCTATGCCACCCAAACTTTGCAGTAAACCTAATGCTGTTTTCTCACCCACACCTGGCACCCCGGGAATGTTATCAACTTTGTCGCCCATTAACGCCAACATGTCGATAATTAACTCTGGGCCAACCCCGAATTTTTCCACAACTCCCGCCGGGTCCATCACCACGTTTGTCATGGTATTAATTAACGTCACATACTTGTTAACTAACTGTGCTAGATCCTTATCACCGGTGGATACAATCACCGACACTTGCTGCTCAGTCGCTTGCTGGCAATAAGTACCGATAACATCGTCAGCCTCAACTCCCGGCACCACCACTAACGGCAAACCCATAGCTGTAATCATCTTATGAATGGGTTCAATTTGGCTGCGCAGCTCATCCGGCATAGAAGGGCGGTTGGCTTTATATTCTGGATAAATATCGTCTCGGAAGGTTTTACCCTTGGCATCAAAAATAACCGCAACCGTAGAGCCTGGATAATCTTTTATTAGCCGGCGAATCATATTGATTACACCTTTTGCCGCGCCAGTCGGCAAACCTTTAGAGTTAACTAGCTCTGGGAGGGCGTGAAATGCTCTATATAAGTAAGAAGATCCGTCTATGAGAATAATCGGGGCCGTATTTGTGTCTGCCATGGGGTATATTTTTGCCTGCATGAAGTTTGTTGTTCGCAGCCATGATTAAACGTCATCACCACCAAAAAGACCACCGCATGGCGACATTATCTAGTGTCTTTCTCTATCGACTAGTGAACAAAATATTAAAAACTGTTACCCAAATAATTAAAAGTAACACTTAAAGTGATCTACTCTGGCGGAAATGATGTAAATATACACGAATTTGTCAGATACTTGATCTTTTTTTAAACAAAAGCTTGAGTTATACAAAATAAGTGTTACCTTGGGTAACACATATGTAACGCGCCATGCATGTGCAGTACTAAATCAGGCGCCCGCAACTTTGAGGAGAATATTATGAACAAATTACCAATGTTAGTTCCACTACTGATCTCTCTGAGCGGAGCAATAAGCAGCAATGTCTATGCCTCCGAACAGATAGATTTGGAACCGGCTTTTGCCACCGCGGCACCGCACAATATTGTGCGCCAAATAGACGTAACCGGCATGGCTAGTGAGATGGAAGCAGAGAAATTGTTAAGCAAACAGCTAGCAACAATGGAAGAAAGACTATCGGCAGATATTAACAACCGACTAAGTTCTTCATTTCAACTGCGTTATTAAAACCTAGAGGCGGCTAAGCCGCCTCATACTAACCCTTATTTTCTAACCTTAAGCATCTCGCTAAACTCTCTGCGATGTCCATGCTATAACGAACAAACTCCCCTTTGGTGGCAGTATAATTGCTAGCCCCAGGATCAATCTCTACAATCACCAGTTCAACCACTTTGCCAATTGACGCCAAATAGCGCTGACTGAATTGAGGCTGAACCAAAGTGCATACCGCAGTGCGCTTGCTTAACTGCTTTTCAAGTTGCCATAAATGCTGTGCACCAGGCTTTTCGCCACCACCGGCAACTATCGAACCGAGAGAGCTTAAGTCATAAAACGCGGCTAAATGCCCATAGGCATCATGTAAAGCTAAAAAATCTCTACTGTCGTATTTTTCCAGAAATCCGGTACTTATAGCGTCTATTTTAATGCTAAATTGGCGAAGGTTATCGCTAATCTGATCTTTATATTGTGGCCATTTGGCTATTAGTTGAACAGAGATCGCAGTCGCTAGCGTTCGCGCATTGCGCGGGTTCAACCAAACATGTACATCTCCATACTCATGGCTCTTATGGTCATCAACAAGGGATAGCGGCCTCTGCAAGCTAACTAACGCTCCCAAGTCTTTTAGCGCGCGTGACTCAGCTTGCGCCACAACCTTGGTAAACCCGGCATCCATTGCACCACCTAACCACAATACTAAGACAGCATCATTCACTCGCTTTATCTGTGACGGCTTGAAGCCTTGATGGTGAACGCTGTGATTACTACCTCCGATAGACTCAACAGTTATTGCTGCAGGGGCCAGCTCTGCCGCTATCATTGCCAGGGGGTGACTACTGGTAACTACTGTCGCAGCCTTAGCCCAGGATACTTGACCCACCAGAGCAACCAGAGCAACCAGAGCAACCAGCAACATATAAACCCAACGATTATTCTTTAGCAAAACTCCTTAACCCTCTCGTAACAACAGCATGCTATGTTATATTATAACAAGATGACTACAGACAAAATCACCATGGGAGTAAATAGTGCATTTACTTCACATAATCATCAGCACTGCATTGAAGATGCGCTAATTACAGCGGCGCAACTATGCAATGTTAAGGGGGCACGCTTAACGCCATTGCGCGCCCACGTTTTGCAATTGGTATGGAGTAGCCACAAGCCACTTGGTGCTTACGCTTTAATGGACTTATTAAAACAGGCGCAAACAGAGCAGGGCGGCAACACCAAATCGGTAGCGCCACCAACTGTCTACCGTGCATTAGATTTTTTGTTAGAACAGGGCCTTGTACATCGCCTCAATTCGCTTAATGCATTTATCGGTTGTTGCGAGCCAAACCAAAAACATAGCGGACATTTTTTTATTTGCTCAAGCTGTGAAAACACGGAAGAAATTTTGTCGCCACAGCTAGCCAAAGCAATTAACCGCAGCGCAAAATCAGCGGGCTTTACGGTAGAACATGAAGTCATCGAAATTGTCGGATTATGCCCAGCATGTGAGGAATAGACCATGTTGATTGACGCTAAACAGCTAAGCTTTGCTCGTGGCGGTAAGACTATTTTACAGGATATTTCAATGCGGGTTACTCGCGGCGAAATTGTCACCATTATTGGCCCTAATGGAGCAGGCAAAAGCAGCTTGTTGAAAATTTTGCTGGGACTAGAAAAACATGACAGCGGCACCTTAAAAACCAACGCTATGTTACGCGTCGGTTATATGCCACAGCAATTACAACTAAGCCCGCACTTGCCACTGACGGTTGAGCGCTTTTTGGCCTTAGCCAAAGCCAGTAAAGATGAGATCAAAATTGCCGCAAAAACTGTCGGTATTAGCGGGCTATTAAACCAAGCCATGCAAAACCTAAGCGGCGGAGAACAACAACGAGTATTGCTGGCAAGGGCTATTTTACGCAAACCCAACCTGTTGGTTTTAGACGAGCCAGTGCAGGGTGTCGATATAGCCGGCCAAGCCGCACTTTATCGACTAATAGGGCGACTGCGCGACCAGTTAAATTGCGGTGTACTGATGGTTTCCCATGACTTGCATTTAGTAATGGCCGAAACTGATACTGTGGTATGCCTAAATCAACATATCTGCTGCAAAGGCCATCCAGACGTAGTAAGTGCTCACCCTGCATATTTAGAACTATTCGGCAAACCCTTAGATTCAGCCCTGGCATTGTACACTCATCATCACGACCATACTCATGATCACGGCGCGAGCTGCAACCATGATGTCGATGAGAAATAGGGGGTAGTCATGCCGGATTTTATGATTTATGCCTTAGCAGCAGGACTGTGCTTAACCCTGATGACCGGCCCGATGGGCTCAATGGTAGTATGGCGGCGGATGGCATATTTTGGTGAAACGCTGGCTCACGCTGCCTTACTAGGCTTTGGCTTAGCGCTTCTATTTTCTCTGCCAACAACACTTGGCGTGATCTTAGCTAGTGTCATTATTGCAATTTTGCTATCAATATTAAGCCGCAGCTCTAATCTTAGTAGCGACACAATTTTAGGTATTCTATCTCACGGCAGCCTAGCGATTGGCTTAGTGCTACTTAGCCTTCTGCCCGGCGTTACCGTCGACTTAGAGAGCATTCTATTTGGTGATGTCCTCGCCGTAACAAGTAAGGAATTAGTATTAATCGGTTTAGTTATGCTCATCGTTATGCCGCTGTTATTTATCAACTGGCAAAGCTTTATTGCCATTTGCGTGCAAGAGCAGTTAGCAGAAGTTGAAGGCCGGCCAGTAAAACTGCTAAATAATTTATTTATGATAATGATGGCCTTAGTAATAGCTGTTGGCATGAAAGTTGTCGGGGTGATTTTAGTCACTGCCCTACTAATTATTCCAGCCGCCACCAGTAGAAGAATAGCGAGGTCGCCTGAACAAATGGCCCTTTATGCTGTTGCCGCTGGCATGCTGGCAGTTGTTGGCGGCATCCTTATGTCACTGCAATGGGACACTCCGGCAGGGCCGTCAATCGTAACTGTATGCGCCAGCCTTTTTGCCGTCTCAATGTTGTTGCCGCAAAAAACATAGCACTAGACTAACTAGCGTCATCAACAGTAGGCTACAAAAAAGGCCGCCTGCGGGTCACCTTTAAATATAAGAGTGAATAGCCAAATCTATGAATCAAAAACACGTCGTACTGACTGATAGGTAATTTTTACTTTAGTTGCATCAATAGGCGCTTTAAAAAACGCATGGTAATGTCCATAAGGGTTAATCAGCACGACGTTAGCCGTATGGTCAATGGTATAGTCGCCATTTTTTAAAGGAACCTTAGTGAAGGCCGCATTTAGATTGGTGGCAAAAGTTTGCAACACCATAAAATCGCCTGTTACCCCTTTAAATTCAGGGTCAAAAAACTCTAAATATTCGGTTAACTTGGCTGGGGTGTCACGAGCGGGGTCGGTGGTAACTAGCAGAACTTGGGTATCTTCCAAATATTTAGAATCGCCCATGAAGTCTTTAAATTTTTTCAGCGTCGCCAGTGTAGTAGGGCAGACATCCGGACAATAAGTGAAACCAAAAAACGCCAAAGTCCACTTACCTTCCAATTGCTGCAGGGTAAACGGCTGATTATCTTCATCAACTAACTCGAATGGTTTAATAACACGCGGGGTTTTAAGCAGATATAAACCATTAACCTTCATTTCACCTTCATGCATGATGCGCGGCGTAAGTATACGGTTTACGAAACCGGCAACCAAAATTGCTATAAACACCACAATCAGCATTATCGTAACTCGAATATTGCGCTGTGTTTGATCAACCATAACTAGCTACCAATAACTTGAGGAAATAAATAATGATCGACCAGCATTACTAAAAATAAGGTCATCAAATAAATCGACGAATACTTAAAGGTCTCCATCGGAGCCTGTTTATTATTGCCGCGAATAAGAATGATTGCCCAATATAAAAAGCCAGCACCTAAGACTAAGGCACCAAATAGATATAGCACACCCATCATGCCAACGACAAACGGCAGCAACGAGACAATAATCAGTAACACGGTATACAACAAAATATTCAGCCGGGTGAATTCAATACCATGGGTTACCGGCAACATCGGGATATCTGCCTTGGCATAATCGTCACGGCGATTAATCGCTAAGGCCCAAAAATGCGGCGGCGTCCATACAAAAATAATTAGTGCTAATAACAAGCCGTGTGGATCTAGTGAGTTGGTGACTGCAGTCCAGCCCAGTAGGGGCGGGGCAGCGCCAGCCAGACCACCAATAACAATATTTTGTGGCGTCGCACGCTTTAAATACATGGTATAGACGAAGGCATAGCCAAACAGCGACGCCAAGGTTAACCAAACCGTTAGCTGATTAGTCCACACTGACAAAATTGCCGTGCCAGCGATACCAAGTACCAGTGCAAAAACAATCGCATCACGGGTAGTTAATCGGCCTTGGGCTATTGGCCGATTTTTTGTCCGCGCCATAACCATGTCAATACGTCGATCAACCAAGTGATTAACAGCAGCAGCTGAGCCAGCACAAAGCGCAATTCCCAGATTGCCAAAAATCAATATCTCCCATGGCACCATTCCTGGGACTGACAAAAACATGCCTATTACTGACGTTAGAATCATCAACGCCACCACCACCGGCTTAGTCAACTCTAGATAGTCGCGCCAGCTAACCGGCCTATTTTCTTGTTCTATCACTGCGTCGGTCATCTGGAATCTCTTTGCTCTGTCGCCATATTTAATTCTATCGCTGTATACAGTCTATACAACACAGTCACCATGGTAATTAGCAACGTGGCGCCAATAATGTTATGTGCTACTGCCACCGATATAGGAAAATTAAAGTACACATTGCTAAGGCCGAGAATAACTTGTAAACACAACACCGCAACTAGAACTTTACCTAAATTTGATATGCGGCTGCTTTGTTGCCGCAGCATTGAAAATGATAATAATAATACTGCAATCGTGGTAATAATCGCGCCAACACGGTGACTGAAATGAATTGCTACCCGTGCTTCATTATCGAGAGTTCCACCAAGATAGTTTGGACCAATATGCTGGGTTAAATTAAAACCAGTAGCAAAGTCCATCGGCGGTAGCCATTCGTTTTGACAAGTTGGTAAATCTGGGCAGGCAACATCGGCGTAATTAGCAGTCAGCCAACCGCCCAGGGCTATTTGCAAAATGACAATAATAAAGCTCGCTATTGCTAAGGGGCGAATTGATTTAGTCCAGTCTCGTTCAGCCGAATTTAGTTGCCAGGGGTTGTTAGATAATCGCAGCCGCAGCAGCCAAAGTAGCGAAAAGGTGGTAAACCCCCCCATCAAATGGGCCGTAACGATTTGTGGCCATAACTTTAAAGTCACTGTCCACATACCGAACATGCCTTGCAAAATAATGAAGGCTAGCAAAAAAACAGGTAGTTTAATCGGATGACCTTGTTTTCGATTTCTAATAGCAACACCGGCCAGAACAATAGTAAACAGCCCTAAGCCTGTCGCTAAATAACGATGCACCATTTCAGGCCACGTTTTATCTAATTCTACCGGGGCGTTCGGAAAAGCTTCATTTGCGCTGCTAATTTCATCATGAGAATTTGGCCACAACACATGCCCATAACAGCCAGGCCAATCTGGACAGCCCAAGCCTGCGTCTACTAAACGGGTAAACGCACCTAATACTATTACCGTGACAGCGAATGCAACTGCCGCGGTTACAATAGTGTGTGAGGTTTTAAATTTAATATTCATCAACTTTCACCCGACTGCTTAAGTAAAAACTTTAAATCAGACAGTAAATCTTTAAGCCCATGCCGATCGGTATAACTCATCATCACAAAGCCCATAGGATCAATAAGAAAATAAGTTTTACCATCTCGGTAATCTACTCCATCCACATTGCCTACCAGCTGTTCTAGCTGTTCGCTGCTAACGAAAAAGCGCTCTAATCTCGGATATTCATCGGTGAGTAACGCATCGGTAGCTGGAGCAATATTTTGTTGATCAGTGACATAAAATCGGCGTAAACCATTCATATATTTACCCAGTGCAGCATGCATTTGACGAGTAAAATATAGCGTGGTTTGACAGTCGACATTACAGCCGCCTGCCGCCGGAATTAACACAGTCCATTTATGGACACCGTCGTTATAAATAAATTCGTTGTCGTCAGCGTCATAAACCGATACGGTTTCAATGCTGCGGGGTGGCTGAATCAGATCACCCTTATTGGTGGTAGTCTCAGGGATACCGAAACCAGAAAAATACATAAAAGTAAAAATAAGTAACCCGACTATCGGAATAAGCAGTATTAACCACACTTCTAATTTGCTGGTGTTTACCTTCGTGCTTTGATCACTCATTGCGCTATTAATCCTGTTCTTTATCTTTGTGGCCAAATTTACCTAGACCGGTAGCCACGTATAGACCAACTAAAACTATTGCCATCACAAACCACTGCACCGCGTATCCCGTATGTTTATGAACCGGCACATTAACTACCTGCCAATGACGCTCATACACGCCAGGGTTGGCCTCTTTTAGTCTGAGCACGTAAGGGAAAACATCACTGCCCAAGCTGGCTGCCATTTTATCTACTTCAACAGCCTGAATAACTTTAGGCCACGCCGCTCCCATGGTTTGCTCTGCCAGTAAAAATGGCTTGCCTAGGGGCACATAAATCTCTACTTCTAAACTTTGTAAGCCGGTAACTTTTGCAAGCGCGGGCAGCTCACTTCGATCCAAACTGCCTTGCACCCAACCCCTACTAATTAATACGGTTTGATTCGAGTTCAGATCAAAAAACGGTGAGATTATCTCATAACCAAAACGGCTCCGATACTGTTGGTTATCTAATAAAAACGGCTTCTCGTTGTCGAATTTACCCGTTAACAACACTGAGATATAAGAGGCTGCAGCAGTCACATCTAACTGACCCAGAGCCACTGGAAGCTGAGCCCGCCTATATTGCTCATTAGCGATAATCTGGCGCTTCTCTTCAGCTCTATCAAGCTGCCAAAATGCTAATGTCACCAAAATAGGCAGAAAAAACAGTACAAAGGCGGTCAACTTCCAACCGGGATTCCATTTAGTTGTTGTCTGAGAATGATTATTCGTCATATTCAGTTAAAACTCTCGCTGTTTACATTTATACTGTGGGGTGTTGTTATCAGGAGTAAAGTAATGATACTAAAAACCGCAATCGTCGTTCTATTTGTCCTACTGTTAGTTAGCCTCTTTAGTAGTTTTTACTTTTTAGCACAGGACCAAGGAAAGACAAAGAGGACCTTACATTCACTGGGCGTTAGAGTAACGCTAGCTGGAGCAATGATGCTGCTAATAGGTTATGGAATATACACTGGCGAGATTACGTCTAAAGCCCCTTGGGACGCGAAGCTAGCCGCATCCCAAGCAGTAAATAACTAGTCGCTTATATGATGTAAACGAACAGGAATAGACCCACCCAGACTACGTCAACAAAGTGCCAATACCAGCTAGATGCTTCAAACCCGAATTGATCGGTAGAACTGAAATGCCCTTTACGAACTGAACGCAACCATTGCACAGACAACATTATAGCGCCCAAACAAACGTGGAAGCCATGAAAGCCCGTTAGGATAAAGAACGTCGACCCGTATATGCCTGACTCTAAAGTTAACCCAAGATGCACATAAGCTTCATAATACTCATACGCTTGTACTGCAACAAAAGTAAAACCTAAGACTAGAGTGAGACCCAAGAATGCATTAAATTTACGACGGTCATCATTCTTAATTGCAGTATGAGCAAAGTGACAAGTCACACTAGACGTTAACAATAATATTGTATTCACCAAAGCTAACACTAATGGCACTTGTTGCTCTGCCGAGCTAAATGTACCTGTATTCGCTTGAATCTGATTAGCAACACCGCCAACAGCCTGCTGTGGAGTAACCTCTGGCGGCCAGCTATAAACAAAACCGTCCCATAATTGCTTGCCAGTTTCAAAATTAGAACCTTCACCCGCCAGCCAAGGACCCGATAAATTACGTACATAGAATAATACGCCAAAGAAGCAGGCAAAAAACATCACTTCAGAAAAAATGAACCAGTACATACCGATCACATAAGAGTGCTTTAACTGTTCACTGTTTAAGCCTGCACGATTTTCTTTAATTGCGGTACTAAACCACACAAATAATACCGAACAAAAACCTACAAATCCGGCAATACACAAATACCAAGATAAGCTACCATTGCCACTTTCAAAGGTAGCGGCATTAAATCCGCCTGCCGCCCCAACAATCATTATCGCAACCGAAGTTGCTAACAACAGTGGAAGCTTGCTTTGTTCCGGCACGTAATAGCTTTGATGCTCTGCCATGTTATTTCTCCGTATTCAATATTCTAACAAAAACTGTTTTTAGTTTGCGGCCATACGCCCAGTTACATCAAACAAGCTATATGACAAAGTGATGGTTTTGACATCTTTTGGCAAATCTTGGTCAACAATAAACTTCAGTGGCATTTCAACCGCTTCACCGGCCTCGAGCATTTGCTGGTTAAAGCAAAAGCATTCCGTTTTATGAAAGTATTCTGCTGCTTTTAATGGCATAACGCTTGGAATAGCCTGCCCGATCATAAAAGCATCAGTTGGGTTTTTAGCCAGAAATACCGTCTCTTCCAAAGCCCCAGGATGCACCCGCAAAGTACTTTTACTAGGGCCAAACTCCCATGTCATTCCGTCGTTATTGGTGGCGATAAACTGCACTTTGATCGTTCGAGTTTCGTCAACCACCACGTCAACCGCGGTATATGCCGTAGTTTGCGTCTTGCCGTTTAAACCGGTTATTTCGCAAAACACATCATATATAGGCACTAGAGCAAAGGCAAAACCGAACATACCAATCGCTAATAACGAAAGCTTACCAACGATCCGACCGACCGACTGCTCTTGGATATCTTCTGACATAATAATATCTCCGCGTTACAACATTGTTTACTTAACTTCTGGTGGCACACTAAATGTGTGGTATGGCGCAGGTGTAGCTACAGTCCACTCCAAACCTTCTGCACCTTCCCAAACTTGAGGGTCGTCAACTTTTTTACCAGATATAATTGTGCGGATAACGATGAAAATAAATAGTATTTGCGATGCGCCGTAAATGAAGGCACCGATACTAGACATCATATTGAAATCAGCAAACTGCAATGCATAGTCTGGAATACGGCGAGGCATACCAGCCAAGCCGATAAAGTGTTGCGGGAAGAAAGTAAGGTTGAAGCCAATGAATGAAACCCAAAAGTTTGCCTTACCCATTTTCTCGTCGTACATACGACCGCACCACTTAGGCAGCCAATAGTAAACCGCAGCAGTCATCGAGAATACCGCACCCGCCACCATTACATAGTGAAAGTGAGCAACTACGAAATAGGTGTCATGGTACTGCTGGTCAGCCGGTGCAATTGCCAACATCAAGCCAGTAAAGCCACCAATAGTGAACAAGAATATAAAACCGATACAGAACAACATTGGCGTCTCTAAAGTAATCGAGCCGCGGAACATTGTGGTAATCCAGTTAAACACCTTAACCGCTGTTGGCACCGCGATCAGCATCGTGGCATACATAAAGTACAACTCACCCGCTAACGGCATACCTACTGTATACATATGGTGGGCCCATACGATGAACGATAGGAAAGCAATAGACGCAGTGGCGTAAACCATAGAGTCGTAACCGAACAATGGCTTGCGCGAGAACGTTGGAATGATTTGAGAAACCACACCAAACGCTGGCAAGATAATGATATACACCTCTGGATGACCGAAGAACCAGAAGATATGCTGGAACAACACGGGATCACCACCACCGGCCGCACTAAAGAACGACGTACCGAAGTGAATATCGAGCAACATCATGGTTACTGCACCTGCCAAGACCGGCATTACAGCAATCAATAGGAATGCAGTGATTACCCAAGTCCATACAAACATAGGCATTTTCATGTAAGTCATGCCTGGTGCGCGCATGTTCATTACCGTCGCAATAATGTTAATCGAACCCATTATTGACGAAGCACCCATTACGTGAACTCCAAAGATAAAGAAGGTGACGCTTGGCGGCGCATAGGTGGTTGACAGCGGAGCATAGAATGTCCAGCCAAAGTTTGGCGCACCGCCCTCAACAAACAATGAAGAAAGAAGCACAGCAAAAGCAAATGGTAGCAACCAGAAGCTTAGGTTGTTCATGCGTGGCAACGCCATATCTGGCGCGCCAATCATCAATGGAATTAGCCAGTTAGCCAAACCAACGAATGACGGCATAATCGCCCCAAACACCATAATCAAACCATGCATGGTAGTCATTTGGTTAAAGAAATTTGGTTCAATTAGCTGCATCCCCGGCTGAAATAACTCAGCACGGATAACCATAGCGAAAGCACCGCCAGTGATAAACATAAGGGCACTAAACCAAAGGTATAGTGTGCCAATGTCTTTATGATTGGTGGTAAAGAACCACCGGCTTAAGCCCTTAGCAGGGCCATGATGATGTTCACCCATTACTATTGGCCTTTCTTGTAGTTGAATACGTCGACGGCTTGTACGCTGTCGCCCATGTTGTTACCAAACGCATTGCGCTGGTAAGTAATTACTGCGGCTAAATCTAAGTCGTTAAGTTGTGCACCAAAAGCTGCCATTGCAGATCCAGGGACACCATTAACCATCAGTGCAATATTTCTAGTTTGATCGCCTAATGGATAAGAGGAACCGGCCAACACCTTACCAATGCCACCTTCTCCGTTAGCACCGTGACAAGCTATGCAGTTTTTTTGATAAACCCCTTCACCCCTCTCTACCAGCTCGGGTAAAGTCAATGTTAAAGCCATCAATTCTTGCAGCTCCGCTGCGCCAGCTCGCTTTTCATCCAGCCAAGCATTGAATTCTTCTTCGCTAGTAACGTTAACAACGATCGGCATAAAACCATGACTTTTGCCACACAGCTCAGAACACTGGCCGCGATAAATTCCCTCAACTAAGGGCGTGGCATGCATTTCGTTAACAAAGCCGGGAATGGCATCTTTCTTGACTGCCAGGTCAGGCACCCACCATGAATGGATAACATCGTTAGCCGTCACTAAGAAACGTGCTTTTTTACCTACTGGCAGATACATCGGCTCGTCTACTTCTAATAAGTAGTTTTCACCTTTGGGCGCACGCCCATAAATTTCATCCTGACTGGTAGCTAAATTACTAAAAAAGGCGACGTTTTCGCCATCTTCAGTAAGATATTCATATTTCCACTTCCACTGATAACCGGTGATTAGAACATCTAGATCAGCATCTTCAGTATCGTAAATGTCGATCATTGTCTTAGTGGCAGGAAAAGCCATAATGATCAAAATGATTGCCGGCACGACAGTCCAAGATATCTCAGCCGTCAAATTTTCGTGAAAATTTGCCGCCTCAGCGCCGTTAGATTTACGATACGCATAAATAGCATAAAATAAGTAAGCAAACGTAAATATGCCGGTCACTACGCAGATATAAAATATCAGCATGTGTAAGTCATAAATGTCTTTGCCTATGGCGGTAATACTCTCTGACATATTCATTTGCCAGCGTTCCGCTTCTGCGTAAGCTGCACTACTCATACCAACCGTTGCCGACAGGCTAAGGGATGGTAAAAGCACTAGCTGCCTAAGCCACTTTGCTCGTAAGGCCATACTCACAGATCTCCAGGTTACGTTTACTAATACCCAAACTCAAAAATTCTTACGTTAACTACGCACCTAGGCGCAGAGCAGACTAAATTTGAGCTACTATTTAATTTTCTTGCTTCTTTAACTAGAAACACCAAAAACCTTACTCGCCACAATATATGGTGGGCAAAGCCTAAACTAGACACTATTTATTGTGTTTGGCTAGTCACGCTCCCTTTGAGGGTGCGACAATGGGGCGCAAGTATAGCAAACCCTTATATAGAAACGCCATATAACTTATATGTATACGCACTATTAAATCTAGGCAGCCCACCAAACCATGCGCACAAGTAAAACGCTACACCAAGATATTTGGTCGTTTACCTGGCCAATGGTCCTCACTAATTTATCGATTCCGCTACTGGGCTTAGTCGACACGGCGATTTTGGGACATCTTGACGACGCTCGCTACTTAGGTGCCGTTGCTATTGGTGGCTCGGTTATCGGCCTTTTTTACTGGGCTTTTAGCTTTTTACGTATGGGCACCACTAGCTTGTCGGCCCAGGCGTTTGGGGCAGGGCAGCAAGACAACGCTATCAACATCCTACTGCGCGCCATCAGTATTGGCTTAATGATTGGCCTAGCAATTACGGTATTATTCCCACCATTCGTGCCACATATGGTGAATTTGGTGGGTTATAACCCTGAATCAATGGCCTTGGCCAGCTCATACATCAATATCCGCCTATTGAGCGCACCTGCGGCGCTTATCACCTACGCCATTGTTGGTTGGTTTTTAGGCCAACAAAAGCCCAAAGTACCGCTAATTATATTAGTCGGAACCAATTTCACCAACATAATACTAGATTGGTTGTTTATTATCGTTCTAGAACTGAACAGCGATGGCGCCGCGATTGCCAGCGTAATCGCCGAATACATTGGCCTAGGTTTAGGTATTGGCTGCCTGCTCTATTTTAATCCCAGAATATTTAGCCTGTGGAAAGAAGCCGGACTCAGTCAGCTAGCGGCCTACCAAGAACTGATTAACGTCAATCGCCACCTCTTTGTTCGCACGGTTGTGTTACTGCTGACCTTTATGTTCTTTACCTCCCAAGGTGCACAACAAGGCGACGAAACACTTGCCGCCAACGCCATTTTAATGAACTTACTATTGGCGGTTGCCTTTGGGCTGGATGGTGTAGCACATGCCGCAGAAGCGCTAACCGGCAAGGCGGTAGGCGGCAACAAACTCGATGTGTTTTATGCTACCTGCCAAGGCTGCTGTCAGTGGTCGCTGGTAATTGCCGGCATTATCACTACGCTATTTTTAATTAGCGAAACCCAACTACAAAATTTGTTTACCGATATAGACGCGGTTAAAAATATTATCGGTGAATATTATATTTGGCTGGTTATGTTGCCGCTGGTTTCGGTTTGGAGTTATTTGTTGGATGGGATATTTGTAGGGGCAGGGAAATCTAAAGCCATGCGGGACTCTATGTTGCTGGCGAGTATTTTTGTTTATGCGCCGGTTTGGTATTTTTCTCGTGAACTGGGCAATCATGGATTGTGGTTAGCGTTTGTTGCTTGGAATTTGGCGCGTAGTGTTTCTATGGGGTGGTTGTTTTTTCGGTTTTCTCGTAATCGAGAATGGATTAATGCTTCGTAGATTTTAAGATTGAGTGCTTTCGCTTGTCAGCGAGTTACTTCTCTTTTGTGTGAAAAGAAAATGTAACCAAAAGAAAGCACACCAACTACAGTCGCCCTTCAGGAAACCTGAGCATTACCAAATATAACGGCCGTTCGGGAACTCACCAAAAATGATACTTAATCATTTTTTGCCTCAAACACCCCTCACTATAAGCGTCGTTAGATTTGGGAATACTCAGGCGACTTTAGATTGGGGATTTAAGGTCAAAAATAGTAACCAGGAAGAAGATAAAAAGGGCCCGCCTATAAGCTCAACCAAAAAATCATTTGTTAGAAGGATTTAATGTCAAGTCATGCGAATCCGTTTCTTCAACCGACAAGTTAATGTTGAGGCGATTCAAACCCAAAAAGTTTTTTGTGGCAGTTTTTTCACAAGTCAACAGATACGTTTTATTGGCCTTTACAGATATAGTTATGCTTGGTCGCGCATAGGCACTACCTCTGTCACAAAGCGTGTCAAATAGATATTCGCCCGGCTGTAGTTTTATTTCTTTTAGCCGCGCTTGATTAAGTGAGTTGATATTAGGATTTCCTATGACGGAATTTCCGCTTTCATCATATACATGAAGGGAATACACCGCGTAATCTGTATAGAAAGTGCCGGGACTATAAACTCCTTTAACTAAAGATAATTCTTCTTCATGTAATTCTAAATCGTTATATGTTTCTGAAAAGGTCGTGCATTCGCATAAGAGAAGAAACGTCATTGTTAACAGGAAAATTTTTATATATATAACTGTTTGACGCGTATGTATCCACTGGATGCTTCTTTATTATTTCTGCTAGACGTTGTCGATGTGGTCGCATGGGTTTCAAATCCTTTAGTTGATGTTTGTTATTGCTCCAATCACGGAGGAAGCTATGTCGTTGACAATAAATCGTGACTAGAGGAATTTAGCCCTTACTATTATCTCTCGCCCAGTGTTTTGGAAGAGGCATTATCTGATGGAGGGATAGTCTAATTTGATGGCTTAAAAGATCAATAACTTTTTATCTTTGCCCCCTAATCTAAAGTCGCCTGAGTTTTATCAAATATAACGGTGCGAAGCAGCGAGGGGTGTTTGAGCTAAAAATGATTAAGTATCATTTTTGGTAAGTTCCCGAGCGACCGTTATCTTTGGTGAAGCTCAGGGAACCCGAAGGGCGACTTAGCTGGGTGGCTTTCTTTTGGTTACATTTTCTTTGCCACCAAAGAAAAGTAACTCGCCGTGAGGCGAAAGCACTTGAACTAAAAGAAAGCTCAACTTAATGAGCAACAGGAAAAATACGTCCTTCAAAAACAGTCCCCCAAACACCAATATCCTTTAGCCGTGTCGGCAAAACCTCATAAGGGTTCTCATCAAGAATCGTAAAGTTAGCAACTTTACCAACAGCAATACTGCCAATCTCATCTTCCATACGCCAAGAGTACGCCGCATCAATAGTAATTGCTCTTAAGGCTTTATCAACCGACAAACCAAGCTCTGGCATTGCACTACCACCCTCTAACGTCTCACGCGTTACTGCCGCCCAAGCCAAATACAAAGGATCTGCTGGCGCCATAGGCAGATCTGAATGCAGCGAGATAGAAACACCTAAGTCTTCCAACGGGCCTAGCCTTACCATAGCTTGGGCACGCTCAGGGCCAACGCCAACCTCGCTGTATTTGTTGGCAAAGGCGGTTACGTAATAAGGATTGGCACTCACAATAGCGTCTAAGTCTTTTAAGCGTTGAATATGTGTTGGCGACGAGTTGGCAAAGTGAACAATGGTTGTACGATGATCTTGACGTGGATTTTCTTCCATACGCTTTTCTAAAATAGTTAGTAGTTCTTCTAAACCTAAATCGCCATTTACATGAATGTGGATTTGATAGCCGGCATCCCAAAATATTTTGGTTAGAGTGTCGATTTCTTCAGGGGTTTGAATCCACTCGCCGTGATGGCCATCTAGGTAGCCGTCTTTCATTTGCATTAGCTGGGAAATAATCGCTCCGTCCATTAGCAGCTTAACTTGCTTGGGAAAAAATCGTGCTTTCCCCGTCTGAGGTAGGGCGGCAGGAATTCTCTCAACAGCGGCTAACACTCCCTCTACGCCGTATTCAACGAAGGCGGTTTTTGCTTCCGGAATAAAAAACGAGTACATGGGCGTAGTTAAGCGCTGCAAGCTTAGCTTGTAAGCCAATAAAATATTGCTATCAATCAATGCACCTGGCTCGTTAAATGCGGTAACGCCATTGCTGTGCAATATTTCTATCATTTGATTAAGCCCGCTTAGCAACCGAGTAGGGCTGGCAAGATCGGCCATTATTAGCGGGGCTATGTACTGAAATGCGCCGTTTTCATAAAAGTGTCCACGCTGAATATTCGATTGCCTGGCAACCTCATCGCCTGCGGCATCAATCGAGTGTTGGGCAATACCATATTTTTCAATTGCTGCAGAGTTTAAGTAAAACTCGTGACAACTGCGATGCCAAATAACAATGGGCCGAGTGCTGCTTATTTCATCTAATGCTTCACGAGAGAGTTCGCCATGAAAGTATTGATGATAACCCCAACTAAACAACACATCGTCATCACTTTGTTTTTCTTGTTCAGCAAGTTTTGCTAAGTAGTCATCACCCCCGTTGGCAGCAGGCCATGTTTTGTCTGGCAGCTCCCAGGCTTCAGGCGCTATCACCGCCATTGATAAAGTTAGCGCGCCAAGTAAGGGGTGTAAGTGCTGCTCTATAAAGCCGGGCATAATGGTTTTATCGCTAAACTCTTCGCTAAGCGTATACGTCTTGCCTTCTAGATTTTTGACTACTTGCTCGATAGAACCCACATCTATAATTCTGCCATCTTCAACCACCACGGCTTTTGCCAGCGGTAGTTTTTCATCCATAGTGACAACTGATTTAGCTGTGTAGATTACCGTTTTTGGCGCCGTTAATTTATACCACTTGTAACCAATAACATCGGAGTAATAAAAGCCCGCCGCAATAACAATAAGTAGCATTAGTAGTCGTAAGATTGTTTTCATAATTGGCTCTGGTTATTTCATTCAGCAGGGTAGGTATAGAACTTCCAACTACGACTAGCGGTATCTAAGCTGTCATATAAAACTTGAGCGCTAGTATTATCCTCGCCGGTTACCCACTGTAATCTCACTGCGCCACTGGCTTTGGCATATTGCCTGCAGTGCTCTATCAGTTTTCGGCCGACACCTTTTTCACGCGCAGTTGTAGCCGTAAATAAATCATTCATTATGGCAACCTTGGCGGCAATGGTTGAGGTGTACGTTAAATAGACTGTGGCAAAACCTATCGCTTGCCCTTTTTGGCGATATAAAAATTGGCAGCCAGAGGGATTGTCTATGCCAAACTGTGAGAAGAACTGGCGATTGCGCTCATCACTGATATCAGTAACTTGATAAAATTCTTGGTACTGACGCATTAATGGCAATAGCTCTGCTAGGTTTTTTTTATCAACCGCCTCGATATTGTCCCCAATACCACTCATGTTTTGACGCCAAAATAAGTCACAATCATATCGTCTACCCCCATATTCACTAACTCGTGTTTTTCGCCGGGGGCAACGGTAATACAATCGCCGGTATTTAGCGGCAACACTTTATCATCTACTTTTATCGCGCCTTCACCAAACTGAATATAAAACACTTCGGTCATGTCAACGTGCGCATGCTCAAGCGCCACTTCCCCAGGCGGGAAGATGGCTTGAGAAAAATACACAATATTAGGAACTTCACCCGGCTGAATAAAGATGGTTTTAACGATATTGGCATTGTGAGAAACCTGTGTTTTAACAAGATCTTCTTGGCGAATAATTTTCACGATGATTACCTGCAGCTAAGTTTTTTACATTAGGCCACAAGGTAAACTGTTAGCGCTAATAAAACTAACTTGCAAGCTGTGGGATCAACTCGGCAAATTCATCTATCATTGGCATCACAATTTCAGGTTTATCCCAATTTTCCATGCCAACACCGACCAAGGCACGAGTTACCCCTAAGTCGCGATAGCGTTTTAATTTATCCGCATCCGGTGAATCCATTACCACCAGCGTTATATCCATATCATCTGGATTGCGGCCAGCATCACTCACTTGTTGGCGATAGTTTTTAATCGACTCAGCTGGGTCCAATAACGCCACATCGGCAGGCATCCAACCATCTGCCCATTTAGCGGCATGGCTAATACCCAATGGGCCCATTACACCTAAAATAACCGCAGGCCCTTTAGCTTGCATAGGTTTTGGCTCAAACCAAACTGGATCAAAATCAACCATCTCGCCGTGATACTCTGGCGACTCTTGCTGCCATAACGCTTTGGTGGCAGCGACGGTTTCTTTTAATGCGGTGAACCGTCTGCTCCACGGCAGAGCCGTTACATTGGTGAACTCTTCTTCATTCCAACCTACACCACTGCCAATTATCACTCGTCCATTAGAGTGTCGATCTAGCGTAGCGATTGTTTTCGCTTGAGAAATTAGCTCACGCTCCAACAACAAGGCGACACCCGTACCAAGTTTTAATGTGGTCGTTGCGCTCGCTGCTAGCATTAGCGAAATATACGGATCCATCATTTTCTTATAGGGTTCTGGTAACTTGCCGCCAACCGGATAGGGCGTTGAAAGGCACATAGGGATATGGCTGTGCTCCCCATACCAAAGTGATTCAAAGCTGCAGTCTTCCAAGCGCTTAGCCAACACATCGGGGGCAGGGTCCAGCACGGTATTCATTGAATTAAAGCCGAGAAACATAGCGTCGCCTTTTTAGCTATTTATTATTAGCTCAGCATAACCAGTTACAAGGTAAATGCGATTTACCAAATGTTTAGCTTATAAGCAACCACTGGCTAAGCGGCGCTTTGTAGGCAAAGTCGGGTGAGGACTGGTTATGGGTTTTAATATATTTAAAGCCGCAGGCTTGCAGCGCCCGCTGGGCCTGCGTATTTATTGCCGATGGCTCGCAATACAACTGGTCAAACTTGAATTGATCAAACAAGGTTTTTATTGATTGCTGGAGGAATTTTTGGCCATAGCCAGATTTGCGCAATTGTGGCTGAATTAAATACATATGCAAATAAGCATCACTGCCATAAACAATACGGTCAACGAAAGTAAAACCGACCATAGCGTCGTCTATATCCCATACTAAAAAATAAGCCGACACTTTATACAAAGGTTGATAAAGATTTTTTTCAAACCACTGTGTCCAATCGTCTTCAAGTTTTAGACTCGCGCCATCAATACCAATCTGATCTAACTCGGCAACAGACAAGCGAAGGAAATAGGCTATGATGCCATCGACGTCGCCTAATTTTAGCTCTCGTATCCCAGCTTTCATGGTGTCTCTAACTGCTCGGCTAACTGTTGTAACTTAGCCATATCTTGAGGCGAAAAATACTTTGCCATAGCAGCGGGATTATTCTGTAACTCTACCATAATAGCGTTCATTTGATTTAGATCGCCATTGGCGCTATTAATAATTGCAGTCATAACCGACGATGATAGTGCATAAACTGCAGCCGACTTTTTCTCATCACTATTAACAAGTTCTCGAACAGCTTGGTCAGCACTCGCGGCGGCAGGGTTTGCACTGACTAATGCATCGCGCTGGGCTTGGTCGGTTAACAAGCTGATAGTTTGTTGTAAGGCAGCGACTGATTCAGGATCTAAATTTTGCGCCCAAGGATTAGTGGTAACAAAGACTAGGCAGGCACATACCAGTAACTTTTTCATATTTTTAGCTCAACTCAAAGTCTTGCAAGCTCACGTCTTTGCGTTCTTGCTTAAAGGACTTAAATCCACCCGGATAAATAAAGGGGTGATGGCCATCAGCGGTCGAATAGTAACTAGTACAACTAGCTTCGCCCCAAGAAAACTGACTAAACTCACCCATCATCCACTGATTATATTCATCACACAACTGCTGCTTTACATCGAGCACAGAGCTGCCGCTAGCTTGTAATTCTTTAACCAGGCGGACAATACATTCCGCATTGGTTTCAGCGGTAATAAAATAAGACACCGACAATGCTAAACCGTTTGGGCCAATAGCAAAAAAATAGTTAGGAAACTGAGGCGTTGCTATCCCTTTAAATGCTTCTGGCGAATGCGCCATAGTGTCGGCCAAGTTTTTACTAGCAACACCCAATACTTCAATACGATCAAAATCCATTAGTTTATAACCGGTGCAATAAACAATAACGTCAGCTTCTAGTTTTTGCCCGTCGCTGGTGATTAAGCCCGCCTCTACTATCTCTGCCGCGCCAGCAGCAATGAGGGTAACGTTGTCTTTATTTAGCGCCTGATAAAAGTCGTCTGATACCAACGCACGCTTACAACCAAAGCGTGTTTGTGGCGTCAAAATCTGCTGTAATGCTTCGTCTTCAATCACGTCCTTTATATATTTTTTCCCCATATTTTCAAACATGTCCATCCGCTTATGGCCTAGCTCGACACCTTTTTCAATGCCGCTCATTAACAAGCCTTGGCCGGCCCGCAGTGCTTTCATTAATATGGGGAATTTATTAAATAGTTTGCGTTGACGATCTGAATATATTTTTCTTCGCCGCGGCATTATCCAATTGGCCGTGCGTTGCAACACAAATAATTGATCAACCACTTTGGCAAGCTCTGGCACAACTTGCACCGCAGCAGCGGCAGAGCCGACAACTATCACTTTTTTACCGGTCAAATCGACATCGTGATTCCACTCGGTACTATGCCAACTTGGCCCTTGAAATGCCTCCATTCCTTTAAGATTAGGATAGGCGGCGGTATGCTGATTGCCCATCGCATTGATAACAATATCAAATTGCTGCGGGTCGCCTTTTTCAAATTCAAGCTGCCAATGTTTGTTGCCAAAAATCGCCCGAGTTATACGATTATTATAGCGCATATGAGACGTCAGCCCAAGCTTGCCAACACAGTCTTGCAGATATTCTTTGATTTCATTTTGCGGCACAAAACTCGCTGACCAATTAGGATTTGGCAAATAAGAAAAAGTATAAGAGTGCGCCCATACGTCGCAGGCTAAACCGGGATAACTATGGATTTGCCAAGTACCACCTGCAGCGGGTTCTTTTTCGAAAATAGTAAAGCTGTTAATACCCTGATGTAATAACTCTCGTCCAACTGCAATGCCGGATGGGCCTGCACCAATGATGGCAATATTCATTGTTTTATTGGACGACATTTTTACCTCATTATTTTTATTTTTTAATGAATGGTTTTATTTCCTATCTCAGTGCCTAAACTAAGTACTTGCACATCTTCACTACCTGGCACCGACTTTTCACCAGCGCGAGGCTGATTAACCCGTGTTTTAATTTCAGTAATATTGCCATTTTCATCTTGCTGGTCGCTGTAGCCACAGCGCACACATTCTCGAATCTGCACATCGTCTCTTACGAACATCACTAATTTGTCCAATTGCGAACAACTAGGGCAAACAGCGCCGGCTATAAATCTTTTAGTTGACTCACTCATGCGACATCCTCTAGTTCAATACCACTATGGCGTAGTAGTGCATCGACTGTCGGCGGCCTACCTCTAAAAGCAATAAAGCACTCTAATGCTTCTCTGCTGCCACCTTGTTCCAATATTTGCTCTAAAAAATCTTTAGCCGCATGGCCTTCAAAAATGCCTTCTTCTTCAAATCGAGCAAAGGCATCGCTTGACAGAACCTCTGCCCATTTATAACTGTAATAGCCCGCCGCATAACCACCAGCAAAAATATGCCCAAAGCTGTTTTGAAAGCGATTAAATTCTGGCGGAATAATAACTGCCACCTGCGCTCTTACTTCGGCTAACACCTGCTGAATTTTTGCCGCGCTATTAATGTCTTTTTGCAAATGAATCTGCATATCAAACAATGAAAATTCTAACTGCCTCACCATTTGTAACCCAGACTGGAAGTTTTTGGCAGCGAGCAAACGCTGTAACTTTAACTCAGGTAATGCCTCGCCGGTTTCATAGTGACCAGAAATTAATGCCAAACCTTCTGGCTGCCAGCACCAATTCTCCATAAATTGACTCGGCAGCTCAACCGCGTCCCATGCTACGCCACTAATTCCCGACACAGACATGGTCTCTACTTTGGTAAGCATATGATGCAACCCATGGCCAAACTCATGAAACAAAGTAGTCACTTCATCATGAGTTAGCAAAGCTGGAATACCGTCAGTTGGCGGGGTAAAGTTACAAGTCAAAAATGCGGTTGGCAGTTGCATACTGCCATCACTGCGTTTAATTCGACTGCGGCAGTCTGCCATCCATGCGCCGCCACGTTTGTGCTCACGCGCGTAGGCATCTAAATAAAAATTGGCCAGCTCCAGCCCATCTCGGCTTATCCGATAAAACGTTACATCATCGTGATAAATTTCGGCAGCGGTGTCGGCAGTAATCGTTACGTTATAAAGGCGGGAGGTTATTTCAAACATTCCCGTAATAACCTTGTCAGCAGGAAACCAAGGCCGAAGCTCTTGGGGCGAAATGGAGAACTTTTGCTCACGCAATTTTTCACTGTAGTAGGGCACATCCCAAGCTTGCAGCTCGGTCACTCCATAATTAGCTTTAGCGAACTCAGTCAATTGCGCTAAATCTCTTTTGGCAACTGGCAAACTACTGCTAACAAGTTGTTGTAAAAACTCCATTACCTGAGCAGGAGTTTCTGCCATTTTCGTTGCCACAGATCGATATGCATAGCTATCAAAACCAAGTAGCTCTGCTAACTGTTGGCGCGCCCCGAGAATAGACACCATCTTGTCATCATTATCCCATTGGCTATTATCTGGTCCTTCTTTCGATGCTCGGGTGCTAAACGCCACATAAACTTCTTGGCGCAACTGTCGGTCGTCGCAATATTGGATTACTGGTAAATAACAGGGGACGTCGAGCGTTAATGCATAACCTTCAAGCTCGCGCGCCTTGGCTGCTTGCGTCAATGTCGGTAACACCGCTGCAGGAATACCGGCTAATCGCGTCGCGTCTGGTAAATGTTTAAACCAAGCTTGAGTAGCATCTAAAACATTATTAGAAAAACTAGTTGTTAACTCAGACAACTGCTGCTTTAACTCTCCGTAAAGCTCTTTTTTGTCGTCGGGCAAAGCAACTCCGGCAAGAGTGAAGTCTCGTAGTTCATTGCTCACCATTTTTTGCTGGGCCGTAGTTAGATCGTTAAACGCCGGTGAATCAGCTAGGCTTAGCCAGGCTTGATATAACTCATTGTTCTGTCCCATTTCTGTACTATAAGCCGTTAACAGCTGCTGCGCTTTTTCATACTCTGCTCTCAATGCTGGACTGTTTTTTACGCCATGTAAATGACTTACTGGTGCCCAAGCACTGTTTAGTTCATCTGCTAATTCTTCCAGTGGCTGGGCAAAATTCTGCCAAGTAAATGGCGCGCCTTCTGATAACCGCTGCTTTATTTCACTGCGGTTTTTGTCTAATAACAGCTCTACTGCAGCTACGACATGGGTGTCATCAATATCGTTCCAACGAGGCAACGTACTATAATTATTTAACAGTGGATTATCGATCATGGAAAACCTTATGAATGATGAGTCTAGTTTGTTCTCGGCTATAAAGCGCCAAAGTCTTGTAGATTTTTATATATGCCTTGGGCTAGCTGAGCATAACCTTTAGCGTTAAAATGAACCGCGTCGCTTTTAATACTTTTATCACCTTGTAAGTCAGGCAATAGATCTGCCACATAGGCCACTTGAGTGTTCTCTGCCGCTTGGTTGATAAAATCGGCAGCGGACAAAAATAAACCGAAATCAGGCACCCCCACTAACAATACTTGCGCGCCGCTCGCTTGGATCAAATCAATCATGGCTTCTAGATTCTGGCGCGCTAGATCTTTACTTTTGCGACGCAAAATATCGTTACCACTATGGCATAAGATCACCAAAGCGGGCTTGGTCTGCTCCAAGACTGCTGGCAGTCGCGCTAGGCCTTGCGCCGTTTGCTCGCCCGCAATACCTTTGTTGATAACTTTAAGGCCCGCTAAATTAGCTAGCACGCTGGGATAACTAGTACCTTTAGCTGCGCCCGTACCAAACGTCAAACTATCTCCGAACGCTAAAATAATAGCATCATCTGCTAGCGGTTGTAGTTTGTGATTAGCGTCGCAGGCCGCCAAAAATAATGTCGCTAAAACCATAATTGTTAACAGTCGCTGCATCGCAAGCTTCCTCTTTGCCTTTTATAGCCTTATTTATACTGCGTTATTTCTCAGCCGTGCTATTACTGGCGTTGTTTGCGGTTTTACGCCTCGCCATAACTCAAAAGCAGAAGCCGCTTGCTCCACTAACATCCCCAAGCCGTCCGCCGCTTTACTGCAACCGTTATCTCTCGCCCATTGTATGAACACTGTATCTTGCGGCGCATACATCATGTCATAACAAGCCGTTGTGGCTTTGAAAACAGACGCCGGAACTGGCGGTAAAGCGCCGGTTAAGCTGGCGCTAGTGCCGTTAATGATTAAGTCGAATTCCCCTTCGACAGCATCGAAACCTAAACCTTTAAGATTGCCGCTGGCACGAAACGCTGTGGCTAACTGCAGCGCTTTTTGTTCAGTGCGGTTGGCAATGATGATTTCAGCTGGCGCCTCAGCTAACAGCGGCCCAAGTACGCCGCGTACTGCTCCGCCGGCACCTAAGACTAAGATCCTTGCGTTGCTAATCTGCCATGCTAAGTTACTAGTAATATCACTAACCATGCCTATACCATCAGTATTGTCACCGATGATCTGACCATTGGCTTGCTTAGCTAAGGTATTGACCGCGCCAGCTTGACGCGCCCGCAGACTTAATTGCTGGGCATACTCATAGGCTTCTAATTTAAACGGCACAGTAATATTTAAGCCTTTGCCACCACGGTTGAAAAATGCATCAGCGCGGCTGACAAACTCGTCTAACTGAACCAGCGTCTTTTCGTAACTAAGATCCTGCTCGGTTTGGTTAGCAAACTCGGCATGAATAAGCGGCGACTTACTATGTGCAATGGGGTTTCCAAAAACCGCATATTGGTCTGTCATGGTGAAATCTCTTGAGTAAGGTTTGCAACTTTTCCTGCCGCCGCCATCGCTTCAAGCCGCTCTAGACTTCTAGGCCAGCAACCCTGTAACTTATTTTGATGACAAAAGTTATCGGCTGCATTACTGGCACTTATTAAACCTTGATAAACGCCTGCTGCCACAATATAACTCGCGACACCATTATCTAAAATGTAGGCAATGCCAATATCATCAGTCGACAAGGCATTTTCGTTAACCCAATTTTGCGCATCTCGCTGCAAACTAAATTCAGCCAATTGCACGGTATATAAATCGCTTAAGTCGAGGCCACTAACTGATTCCGATTTGTAACCTAACGGCTCTACAGATACTTGCGGGGCGGTGGTTATAGGGCTACCCGGCAGGCTATAAGAGTCTATCGCTAGTGATTTGCTAGTCAATAATACTAACACTAGTAGTACGATAATATTTTTCATGACAATTGGACCGGCCATAGTAACTTTATATCCAGTCACGCGGGGCTAAATAATTATCATATAAATTCGCCTCAGGACTGCCTGCTATCGGCTGCCAGTCATATTCCCACCGAGCTAGTGGTGGTAATGACATTAAAATAGATTCTGTTCTGCCACCACTTTGCAATCCAAACAACGTGCCGCGGTCGAATACCAAGTTAAATTCTACGTAACGACCGCGGCGATATAACTGAAAATTTCTTTCGCGCTCAGCATATGGCATGCCTTTGCGCTTATTTAGGATCGGCCGGTAGGCTTTGATAAAGCTATTCCCCACTGATTGGATATAGCTAAAGCTCGTCTCGAAATCCAATTCATTAAAATCATCAAAAAACAAACCGCCAACGCCGCGAGTCTCATCCCGATGTTTTAAGTAAAAATATTCATCACACCATTTTTTAAAGCGTGGATAAATGTCATCGCCAAATGGCACGCAGGCATCATTTGCTGTCTTGTGCCAATGCAAGCAATCTTCTGCAAACGGATAATAAGGCGTTAAATCGTAACCGCCGCCAAACCACCACACCGGCTCTATGCCTTCTTTTTCCGCCACGAACAATCTGACATTAGCATGAGCAGTAGGTGCATAAGGATTTTTGGGATGCAACACTAAACTCACCCCCATGGCTTTAAAGCTACCACCCGTTAGCTCAGGGCGATGTGCTGTAGCAGATGCGGGCAAAGTGTCACCGTGTATCATGGAGAAATTCACCCCACCTTTTTCAATCACGGCGCCATCATTCATTACCCGCGTTCTACCGCCGCCGCCGCCAGGTCTTCGCCAGCTGTCTTCAACAAACTTAGCCTGACCATCCTCAGCCTCTATCTGCAGACAGATATCATCTTGCAATTGCTTTAGGTATTGCTCAACAGCATCTAAATTTAGTGACATAAGGTTCTCTTTATTAGCCAGACCGAATAACTTGGTCGGTAATCAGGTTTCTAATTGTTGACGGATTCTTAGCGCCACCGACTGAGCCCTCTAATATCCCATCTAATTGCTCACCAAAATAGCCTTTAACTGAGGCGCTATCTAATGCTGGCGGCTTACCGCTGGGGTTAGCAGAAGTTGATACTACAGGGCCGCCAAAGGCATGGCATAATTTTTTAACGGTGGGATGGGCGCTAACTCTAATGGCAACTGTTGAATACTCGCCTACTATCCAAGCTGGCAGTAAATTACCGTGGGAGACTAACCAGGTATTTGGACCCGGCCAAGACTCTGCTAGTTTCTGTCGTTGCTCAGTCGTTATACCCTCGAGTAACGGCTCGAACACTTCGATAGTATCAGCAATCAGTATTAGCCCTTTGGTTTCTGGCCTACTTTTTAGCACTAGCAGCCGTCTAACCGCGATCTCATTAAAGGGGTCGCAGCCCAAGCCCCAAACGGCCTCAGTAGGGTAGGCAATCACCCCCCCAGCACGAACAGTACGCGCAACTAATTCAGCCTTAGATGACAAAGAATCCATTGCTACAGAAGCTTCGCTTTAATCACTGACAGACAACTATCTGACGTTACTAAAACTGCAACAAAAGAGGTGATAATTGGGCTCTCCAAACAAGGTAAAAGGCCGCAGGCTATCGAACTAGCAGCTCGGTTGCAAGTAACCAGCAACACCCATTTTAACGTTCTATCGACGCTGATAGCCACCACTAACCGCGGTCACACAATCTAGCAACTCAAGCTCTAACATATAGCCGCTCAACTCATAAACGGGCAGCGCTAAGCGGCCACTTAACTCATCCGTACTGATGGGGTTATAGCCCATTGCCTCAACAATACTGGCCAAATTCTTCGGTAGCATAAGTGCCCCGCTAGTTAGCTCTAGCGGCGGTTCATTGGCGGTATATTCGCCCAAGCTCGATTTCAATTCGGTTAGAATGTCGCCTACCGTCTCAACTAGTACCGCGCCTTGGCGAATCAGTGAATGGCAGCCGCGTGTTCTAGGGTTGTGAATAGACCCGGGGATGGCAAACACTTCACGGTTATATTCCATCGCTAACTTGGCTGTAATTAGTGAGCCGCTTTTTAACGCCGCCTCTACCACCAGCACGCCACAAGATAAACCAGCAATAATACGATTACGTTTAGGGAAATGGCCTGGTCGTGGCTGGGTCGTTGGCAGATATTCACTAACTAATACGCCATGGCGCTGAATGTCTTGCGCCAGCGCGTGATGCCTTAGCGGATAAACTACATCAACCCCGCTACCCAGCACCGCACAAGTATCACCCCCACCAGCAATTGCACCGCAGTGAGCGCTGCCATCTACGCCTAACGCCATGCCACTGGTTATCGTAATACCGCTCACAGCCAGCTCTTTGGCAAACGCCTGTGCCAGTGCAACGCCATCATGGCTAGCATTACGACTGCCAACAATAGCAATCTGAGGCTCATGTAAAACGGTCAACTTACCTTTGGCATATAGCATCGCCGGAGGGTCATCGATCATCGCTAGCCTCGCCGGATAGTTGTCAGCGCCAAAGACAATAGGCGTGATATTTTGCTCAAGCATTGCTTCCCAGCTTCGCTTCGCTTTATCCCACTGCTGGTTATTAGCGGTAGCCTTAGCACAAGACTTTATTCTATTAACCGCTTGACGCGTTAAGCCAAGTTGCAGCAGCTCTGCTACCGGTGCCTCGATAGCTTGTTGCGGATCAACATAATGGCGCGTTAAGTGCAGCAACGATTGGCTGCCGATACCAGGAATTGAATTTATAAAGTGCCAATAAAAGAGGGCAGACTGCATCAGACTCATCCTTGAGTGAACTATAGGCGGCCATCCTGGCCACGCAACTAAATATTACTATTATGGCCTTAAAACAGGATCTCCAACCGACAATACTTGCTCTGCGGTCAATACAATTGCATAGCTTAATTTTTCATGTACTTTGAAAAACATCAACAAACCTGCCTTGTCATCCGGTAACTGCACCAGCTCTTCGGCCACTGGGTCATAAACATTTTCGCCCTTACGATAGATTCTCAATACATTGCCAGGCTCTATGCCTTCACGTTCCCCCAAATTAACAATAACCACATTCATTGCTCCAATCTGCGAAACGCCCGACTCAACCCCAACAATTTCACCACTAACAAACTCTTTAGGCTTGCTCGGCTGAAAAAAAGCTCGAACCGGCTCTTCAACCGTTGGCAGTAAAGTATCACCTTGTTTTATCTCCCCATGAGTACTATTGACAATTAGGCGTGCAATATCTTTGCTGACCGATATCAATCGACTTTCGCCAACTGAGGTGGCCTGAATACCCAAAAGTTCTCCTGTTTCAGGATCATTAAAAACCTCTCCCTCACGGAATATGCCATAGACTTTGTTATCACCACTGAAATCTCCGCGACCGAAAATTTCATCCCCTGCACCGGCAAGAATATGACGCCTAGTACCAGACATTACATAAGGCGCACCTTCCATATCTTCTGGATTAACAAAACGGCTGTCACGCATGAACGCGTGTATTTCTTCCAGCGGAATTGCAGGAATTGCAGGCTCTAACTCTGTGATACCGACGGTTGGCGACAATTTCACGGTATTAGCTGCCATGCCACGGTTTAAACGTAAGCTAGGCTGGCCATCGACATAAACCAAACTTAGTGAGTCACCGGGGTAAATTTTATGAGGATTTTCTATCTGTGGGTTAACCTGCCAGATTTCCGGCCATTCCCAAGGATTAGCCAAAAACATCCCAGAAATATCCCAAAGGGTGTCGCCTTTTTTCACCACATAAAAATCTGGATGGCCGTCTTTCATTTCCAGCGCAGACACCACAGATGCCAGCAACAATAATGACGCCGCAAATAATGACAATACCCATTTTTTCATCAGACTTTCCTTTTTTCTTCTAATCTGTCATTTCAAATACGTTAATACTGCATGAAGCCTTTTTGCTCGACACTCTGTATACTATAGCACTTGACATGAAAATAACCGGTTTGAGATTAATTTCTTCTTAGTTCTCATCATCTTAGCAGGCCAAGTTAGCCTTATACTAGAAGTACATCACAAAGCTAATGACCATATTAAACATATTAGAATTCCCTGACGTCAAATTAAGAACCAAAGCCATGCCGGTCGAAATCGTTGATGATGGGATTAAAATTCTTGTCAAAGACATGTTTGAAACCATGTATGACGCTAAAGGCATTGGTCTTGCAGCGACCCAAGTAGACGTTCACCAGCGCGTTATTGTGATGGACTTATCCGAACAAGGCGACGCACCAAGAGTCTTTATTAACCCAAAAATCACGGTATTGTCTGCCGATTTACGTGCATACGACGAGGGTTGCCTATCTGTTCCTGGATACTATGAGGCAGTAGAACGACCCGCCCATGTGAAAATAAATGCCCTCGACGAAAATGGCGACGGCTTTGAGATAGAAGCCGATGATATGTTGGCTACCTGTATTCAGCATGAAATAGACCATTTAGAAGGCAAGCTGTTTGTTGACTATATTTCTAGCTTGAAGCGCGGGCGTATTCGAAAAAAACTCGAAAAACAGCACAAGCAAGAGCGCAGCTAAAATGACCACAAGCGCTCATAGTCTTCGCATTGTCTTTGCTGGTACTCCTGAGTTTTCAGCACAGCATCTAAAGTATTTAATTGACTACGGCCACAATATTGTCGGTGTCTATACCCAGCCCGACCGCCCCGGCAAGCGTGGCAAAACACTTGTTGCTAGTGCGGTGAAACAAGTTGCCGATGATCATCAGCTGCCTATTTACCAGCCCATTAACTTTAAATCTGAACAATCACAGCAACAATTAGCTGAATTGAATGCCGATATAATGGTCGTGGTCGCATATGGTTTACTGCTGCCACAAGTAATATTAGACACCCCCAAGTTTGGTTGCATCAATGTGCATGCCTCTATATTGCCCCGCTGGCGTGGAGCGGCTCCAATTGAGAGAGCGATAGAGGCTGGCGACAAACAAACGGGCATTACTATTATGCAAATGGACGCAGGTCTCGACACTGGCGCCATGCTGGCAAAAGTCTACTGCGGTATAAACGCCGGCGACAACGGCGACAGCCTGCGTGAAAAGCTAGCAGGAAGGGGGTTTACCTCGCTGGTACAAACACTGGCCGATATTGCCAATGATGAGCTCCAAGCAGAAGCGCAAGACCATAGCTTAAGCACTTATGCAAGCAAACTGAGCAAGTATGAAGCCGCTATCGACTGGACTCAAAGCAGTACTGATATTGCGTTAAAAGTTCGGGCTTTTAATTCTGCCAATGTCGCTTATACCGACTTACCCACCGATAGAAATGTTGCGCGGGTGAAAATTTGGCAAGCGTTGGCAAGCGGCGAAAATCACTGTGTAATTCCCGGCACTATCATTAAAGCTGACAAACAATCTATTAAAGTTGCCTGCGGTGAAGGGGTTGTAGATATAGCTCTTTTACAGCTCCCTGGGGGCAAAGTGTTAGATACTGCCGCAATTTTAAATGGTCGTGCAAACTGGTTTACAGCAGGCACTATATTTGGATCTAACTCCTAGTGGCAAAAATAAAAAAAGTTATCACTAATCCCCGTGCAGTAGCGGCGCAAGTTTTGGCAGAGCTTATCAGTAAAGGTAGATCCCTTGCCTTGTTGCTGCCTCCAGCCGTTGAACGCATTGATGAAAAAGATCGCGGCCTACTACAAGAACTTTGCTATGGAGTCGCTCGCCTATCACCTCAGCTGGTCGGGGTCATTGATCAACTACTGAAGAAACCGCTACGAGAAAAAGACTCCGATATATATGCACTGCTATTAATAGGTGCCTATCAGCTCAGCTATATGCGGGTGCCAGACCATGCCGCCATGTCTGAAACGGTAGAAGCAGCAAAACAGCTGAATAAAATTTGGGCTAAAGGTTTTATCAACGGCGTACTAAGGCAGTACAGCCGACGACAACAAATTTTAGAGAACAACTTAAGCGATGCCGCGAGTAATGCGCATCCACAGTGGCTATTCGATGAAATAAAGCAACAATGGCCTGATTATTTAGCGCAGATCACACAAGCCAATAACACACCCGCACCAATGACCATTCGGGTAAACACCAAATATCAAAGCACAACTGAATATTTAGCGCGCTTAAGCTCTGCAGGGATAGCAGCCAAAGCATGTTTGTATGCGGACACTGGCATTACCCTAGATGACCCAACAGAGGTCACGCTGCTGCCAGGTTTTATTGATGGCCATTGCAGCGTGCAAGATGAATCGGCGCAGCTGTCAGCCAACTTAGTGCTGCAGAACAAGCCACGTAAAGTTTTGGATGCTTGTTGTGCCCCCGGTGGCAAAACAGGGCATATACTTGAAGCATCGACAATCGACGTATCACTCGACGCAATCGATATAGAAGCAAATCGCTTAGTGCGCGTGCAAGAAAATTTAACGCGGCTAGAGGTTACTGCCAACTTAATCACTGCCAATGCTGCAGATATTGACGCATGGTGGGATGGTGAATTTTATGACGCCATTTTACTGGATGCGCCTTGCTCAGCGACCGGGGTTATCCGTAGAAACCCTGATATTAAAATGCTGCGCAAGCCAGAAGATATTGTTAAGCTGGCTGCATTGCAGAAATCGCTATTTGGCGCTTTGTGGCAATGTGTAAAACCGGGTGGAATTTTTGTTTATGCAACTTGCTCGATATTACCGATGGAAAATGCAAATAACGTTGAATCATTTATTGCTGCACATACAGATGCTGAAGAAGTTCTTATCAACGCCAACTGGGGAATCAAACAATCCGTTGGCCGCCAAATTCTGCCAAGCATCACCGGCCCCGATGGATTCTATTACGCCTGCATTCAAAAACGTGCCTAATCTTTCTTCCCTTTACACTAAAGGACTAGCAAGGCTATGAATATTATTATTCTTGGGGCTGGCCAAGTTGGCGGCACTCTAGCCGAAAACCTTGCTAGCGAGCGCAACGACATAACGCTAGTAGATACCGACGCTGATCGCTTGAAAGAGCTACAAGACCGCCTCGATATAAACACTATTACGGGGCATGCCTCCCATCCTAATATACTTCGCCAAGCAGGCGCCGAAGACGCCGATATGATTATTGCCGTTACCAGTAGTGACGAAATCAACATGGTTGGTTGTCAAATTGCTCACACTGTTTTTCGTACGCCTAAAAAAATCTGCCGTATCCGCTCTAGGTCATACATCAACCAGCCAGAATTGTTCGATGCCAACCATATTCCTATCGACGTTATTATTAGCCCTGAAGAATTAGTTACCCACTATATTTCAAGACTGCTAGAAACGCCGGGGGCATTACAAGTACTAGACTTTGCTGAAAGCCGAGCACAACTAGTTGCGGTAAAAGCGTTTCATGGCGGCCCAATTGTTGGCCAGCAATTAAAAGCCATTCGCTCACATATGCCGGGGGTGGACACGCGGGTTGCCGCTATTTTTAGAAAAGATCGCGCCATTAAGCCCACAGCTGAAACGGTAGTTGAAGTCGGCGATGAAGTGTTTTTTATTGCGGCACAAAAAAATATTCGCGCCGTAATGAGCGAATTAAGAAAACTAGACAAACCCTACAAACGCATTATCATCGCCGGCGGCGGTAATATTGGTGAACGGCTGGCCAGAAAATTGGAACGCAGCTTTAACGTAAAAATTATTGAGCGCAGCTATAAGCGTTGTCGTAGCCTGTCTGAAAGTTTGCGTAAAACTATTGTATTAAATGGCAGTGCATCTGATAAAGAATTACTCATTCAAGAAAACGTTGAAGACTGCGATGTGTTCCTAGCACTAACCAACGATGATGAAGCAAATATTATGTCATCATTATTAGCCAAGCGGCTCGGTGCGACTAAAGTTATCAGCTTAATTACTAACCCTGCTTATGTAGATTTAGTACAAGGTGGGCAAATAGACATTGCACTATCACCACAGCAAATCACCATTGGCAGCTTGTTAACACACGTTCGCCGTGGCGATGTAGCGAACGTGCATTCACTAAGACGTGGCGCAGCCGAAGCGGTAGAAATTATCGCCCATGGCGATGCCAGTAACTCTAAGGTAATCGGCCGGCGGTTAGATGAAATAGTCCTGCCTGAAGGGGTCACCATCGGCGCTATTGTTCGCGGTGAAAAAGTACTGATTGCTCATCGCAATGTAGTAATGAAAACTAACGATCATGTGATTTTGTTCCTTGTCGATAAACAAAAAATTACTCAGGTCGAAAAGCAGTTCCAAGTTGGCCTAGGATTTTTCGGGTAATACGCTATGCGCATATCTGCTAGCTTTAGAGTTTTAGGCTTACTGTTAATGCTGTTCAGCTTAACAATGCTAGTACCGCTATTCGTCTCTATTATTTATGAAGACGGCGAGCATATAAACTTTATTTTATCCTTACTACTAACCTTTGGCGGCGGGGTTTTAATCTGGCTGCCCACGGCTAGAAACAAGCGAGACTTATCCACCCGCGATGGATTTTTAATTACTTCACTGTTCTGGACTGTACTAGGTATTTTCGGATCCCTGCCGTTTTATTTAACTGACTCTTTATCTCACAATGGCGTCGATGCCATATTTGAATCAGTCTCTGGCTTAACCACTACAGGTGCTACCGTATATACTGGGCTAGATGCCTTACCAAAATCTATTTTGTTTTATCGTCAATTTATACAATGGATTGGCGGCATTGGTATTGTTGTTATCGCCGTTGCCATTCTGCCAATGCTAGGCGTTGGTGGCATGCAAATTTATCGCGCTGAAACGCCTGGGCCGGTAAAAGACAACAAAATGACGCCGCGTATTACCTCTACCGCTAAAGCGTTATTCTTACTTTATGTAACCCTTACTGCAATGTGCGCTATCGCTTATTGGATTGCCGGCATGAGCGGCTTTGACGCGATAGGCCATTCGTTTTCTACCATCGCCATCGGCGGGTTTTCAACTCACGACGCCAGCATGGGCCATTTTGATAATCCACTGCTATGGATGTTATCCAGTATTTTTATGTTCGCCGCCGCTATTAATTTTGCTCATCATTTTTTTTGGTGGAACACCGGCTCGATAAAACATTACTTTAGAGATTCGGAAACCAAATTTTATTCTTCTATTTTATTTCTCGCCATAGTCATCACCTGTGGCTACCTTTATTACACCGGCACATTCGATGCTAGCGACAGTATTTACCACGGTATCTTTCAGGCCGTGTCGATTACAACCACCACTGGCTATGTGACCACCGACTTTTCGATTTGGCCAACATTTTTACCGATGATGTTACTGCTATGCGCAGTAATGGGCGGCTGTGCCGGCTCTACCGGAGGCGGCGCTAAAGCAGTACGTGTCATGCTAATTTTTAAGCAGGGCGCACGCGAGCTAAAACAACTGGTTCATCCGAATGCGGTCATTCCATTAAAGCTGGGTAAAAACCGCGTGCCTGCCAGCGTGGTAAGCGCGGTATGGAGCTTTATGGCCGTCTACATGATGGCCTTTATTTTCATCATGTTACTGCTACAAGCAACCGGTTTAGATTATATAACCTCATTTTCAGCCACCGCTGGCACCATTAATAACCTAGGCCCGGGGCTTGGTGATGTCACTAGCCACTACGGCGACATATCCAATTTCGCCAAGCTGGTCTTATGCTTTTCTATGCTGCTTGGCCGACTAGAAATATTCACCTTGTTAGTACTGTTTACGCCAACATTCTGGCGTCGCTAATCAATGACAGACAGCGCCTCGGAAAAATGGAATAAGCGCTTTGCTAATGCTGACAAGCCTCCAGCCGCAGCCACCGTATTGCAAAATCGTCTGGATTTTTTACCCACACAAGGTAGCGCGCTAGATTTAGCCTGCGGCCTTGGCGGTAACGCTTTGCTATTGGCAAAATGTGGCTTGGCCACATCAGCGTGGGATATCGCAGCAATCGGTTTAGAGAAATTACAGCTTTTTGCAGCGCTACAAGATTTTGCCGTTACAAGCAGACAGATTGATCTGGAAAACGATACATTCCCGAGTCAGACTTTTGATGTCATCACCGTTAGTCGCTATCTTCACCGACCATTATTTACCAATATTATTTCAGCCTTAAATAGTGGCGGGGTGGTTTACTATCAAACCTTCACCGCTAAAGCTGGCAATGGCGCGCCTTCCAACCCCAATTTCTTACTTGCCGACAATGAATTGTTGGAGCAATTTTCAAGCTTAGAAACCTTGTTTTACCAACAAGACGACAACAGCGACGATAAACCTAACATGGCCTACTACATTGGCCGCAAGCCTAGTTAAGCATATATGCCTATCAAACCTGCTATCGCTTTATGCTAGAATTCTACTGCTTGCTTCGTGAAATTGTTGGTGAAACTATTTATGCAGCTCTTTGTGAAAAAAACAGGTACGACATGTTAGATCTAAATGCTTTTAACCAAACCCCTCTTAAGCGTGAACCCTATCCTTATATGGTGGTGATGAATTCGCTTAAAGCCGAATCCATTGCCCAGCTATTACAGGATTTTCCTGTCTTAGAACATGCCGGTAGTATTCCCGTTGAAAGCGTTGATTACGGCAGTGGCTTTGCCGACTTACTTAAAGATTTAGACAGTGATGAGCTGCGCCAAGCAATTGCTAACAAGTTTGACATTAGCTTAGCAGGCTACCCAACAATGACTACCGTGCGCGGCGTTATGCGTGAAAAAGACGGCCGCATTCACACCGACTCAAAAACCAAAGTGATTACCGTACTGATTTACTTTAATGACGAATGGGAAAACGATTCTGGTCACTTACGTATTCTTAACAACGGCAGCGACATTGAAGATTATGTGGAAGAAGTCCCGCCCAGCCTTGGCACCATGGTGGTATTTCAAGTTACCGACAATTGCTGGCATGGCCACAAGCCAGTTGTAGGAAAACGACTTTCAATTCAAATGAATTACTTAGTCGGTGAAGGCGCAAAGGGCAAACATGAATTCGTTCATGGCCTCAGTGCAAAATTAAAGAACTTCTTTTCGAGTAAATAGTCCAACTAATTATGCGCGTACTTATAGTTAAACTTAGCTCTATGGGAGACTTAGTCCAAGCTCTTCCGGCCATCACTGATGCCGCCAGAGCCATTCCAGGTATTCAGTTTGACTGGGCAGTGGATGAGTCGTTTGCTGAAATACCCAAATGGCATCCAGCCATTAATACTATTTACAAAACTGCCCACCGGCGCTGGCGCAAAAATTTATGGTCAGTTATTCGCAGTGGCGAGCTAAAACAGTTTTACAAAGCATTAAATGAAACCGAATACGATTTAGTCATCGACGCCCAAACGAATATTAAAAGTGCCGTTGTTACAGCACTTTCTAGTGGGCTAAAATGCGGACCAGATAAAAACTCGGTGCGAGAATACGGTGCCCATTGGGCTTACAAAAAACACTTTTCAGTCGCTAAAGACCAATTAGCTATTAACCGTTGGCGCTCTATGTTCTCGCAAATACTGGGCTATGATTTGCCAACAACCTCTATCGATTTTGGCTTAGACAATGTTGTCTGGCAAGAGCCTGCCGTGATGTTGCCAACCAAGCCGTTTTTAGTGTTTGTTCATAACGCTAGCTGGGTAACAAAACAATGGGATGATAGTAATTGGCATGATTTACTTATTCGCGCCAAGCTAGAAGGCTTTCAAGTGGTGCTGCCATGGGGTAGTGCAGAAGAAAAACACCAGGCCGAAAACCTAGCTGAAAAACATGACCACGCCAGTGTATTACCGCGCTTATCGTTAACAGATATTGGCGCAGTATTTAAACGTAGCGCCGGCGCTGTTTGTATGGATACTGGCCTTGCCCATATTGGCGCCGCCCTTAATGTACCCATGGTGACTTTATACGGCCCAACTGACCCAGCGCTGATTGGCGCCTACGGCGACCACTCTGCCCATATCTACGACAAAGTATTCCCTTGTATGCCCTGTTATAAAAAACAATGTGCGGTAGAAGGATACGTTGGTCCGCAAGCGCAATGCTTAAAAGCTATTGCTGCGGATCAGGTTTGGGATTTATTGGTTAGTAAGCAGAATGAAATTACTACGCTCTAGGGTAGCGGTGCACTTATCCGTTCTTGCCTTATTTTTTTAAAATTGTAAAGGCAGATGAACAAACCTATTAACGAAAAAGCCAACCCTGCTTTGTCGTATATGGAAAAAGTTCTATAGTTTGCCACGTACCACGCATTACTCCGCTCAAAAATCTTTTTACCAGAACACGAAGTAATTTCTAACGCTACGTAATTATAAATATAAGTATCATAGCCTTCAGTAACAACACAATCTTGGTTCAAATTTACTAAGAGTCGAACTTCCTCATTTTCTAATTCCATTTCATTTCATTTCATTTAATATCATTACTCGAGTTTTATTATTTCGCTTAAATAATAATGCTGTATTTCTGTTAGATCCAGATGTAAAAGTAGCATCAGCTACAAACTTTACTTTTTTAGGCTCTAATTCTATATATGCAGAATAAAATCCCCTCCAGCTCACCCAAAGCCCAAACATACAAAACATAATGAGCACGTAAAGCATGTGCTCCATGTCAAAACTACTATTTAGTTTATTCAAGATGGCCTAACTGGCGAGCCTTAGAAATAAGGTCAGTTATTTAAACTCCCCAGTCCTACTGATCCTTTATCTTCGCTATAAAACGATTCGACTCATCAATTGATTTTTGCATATTGGCGATTAGACGACTTACGTCTGAATCTATTGCGGCAAGCTCGCCTTTAATTGAGGCGATGGCTCTGGCATTTAAGCTATGTTTTAAATACAGCACTTGATCACGCATTGAATTTAATACTGGCACAGTGCTTTTTTCTGCTTTGCGCATAGCGGCTAGCATTTGTGAATACTCGCGCTTAGTCGTCGTTAATTTAGACTGCATTTCGCGGCGCAGGCTTGCGTTGGTGTAAAGTTTTAGCTCTTCATTCCACTCGGTGAACAACGCTTGTGCGACATTTTCGACACTATCAATATGGTCAGTTATACCTTGCGCTGCAGATTCACTGTCTTCAAACTCGCTGTTGAGCTTGTTGTACATACTTTGTAGGTCGCCACCGTCAAATTGCACTATTGAGCGATACTGCTCCAATGCATCTTTAAACTGCTGCTGAGTGTCTTCTTGTGCTTCTTGGGTGTCTTCAATGCGGTCTACTAATATATCGCGTTTGTGAGAGCCTATGCTTTCCATCGCGCTGTAATAAGTTGACTCACAGCCTGCTAGCAACACTACAGCAGCAATCACTAAACCATTTTTTATCAGTCTCATTTTTATTCTCCCTCAAACTTGCTTTTATCAATTATTATTTAGTTAACAAAGTATCTAGTATTTCTACCCAATGTCGTACTGGTAATTCGCTGCCGCTTTGCAAGTGGCTTTGGCAGCCAATATTAGCCGTAGCAATAAGTTCTGGCGCACCTATATTTAATGCGGCTAGTTTTTTAGTGCGCAGTTTTGTTGCCCGCTCGGGTTGCAGTAAAGAATAGGTACCGGCAGAGCCACAACACAGGTGCGGGTCTTGTACTGCAGTTAAATCAAATCCCCAGTTTGTTAATAAGCGCTCCACCACTTCATGCTGTTTTAAACCGTGACGCAAAGTACAGGGGCTATGAAAAGCTACCTTTACTCCTTCAGCATCTGCTAAAGGTTTAACATTAAGACTGGCTAGGTACTCGCCAATGTCTTTGGTATGGGCAACCACGCGTGATGCTTTAGCTGCATAGCTATCATCATGTTTTAGTAAGTCGGCATATTCATTAACAAAGTTACCGCAGCCGCTGGCATTAATAACTAAGGCTTGTGCGCCGTTATCTAAATGCTCACACCATAAATCGATGTTTTTTCTTGCTAAATTTAGCCCTTGTTGTTGTTGGTCTAAATGATAGTTAAGCGCGCCGCAGCAAGATTCGCCTGCGGCAAAAATGGTTTCGACATTAAGCTTGTCTAGCACTCTGACTGTAGCGGCGTTTATATTTGGGTTCATTGCGGGCTGCACGCAACCCTGCATTAAGACAACTTTGTTGCCATGCTTATTGGCTGGCAATTGGCCGGCATCAATTTTTACTGGTACTACGTTTTTTAATATAGTGGGCAATACAGGGCGAAAGAATTGACCGACGCCCAGCATAAACCCAAACAAACTACGCTTGGGCATAAAGGTACCAATTAGCCAGCGTATAACTTTTTGGTGGGTTGGGCGCAGCCCTAAATCATCTAGCCGTTTGCGGCCTATGTTTAATAGCTTGTGGTATTCCACTCCCGACGGGCAGGTTGTCTCGCAAGACTGGCAACTTAAACAACGGTCTAAATGTGTTTGGGTAACATCTGTTACTGGCTTGTCTTCCAGCATTTCTTTAATCAAATAAATACGACCGCGGGGGCTGTCTAACTCGTTGGCATCTAACTGATAAGTAGGGCAGGTAGCGGTACAAAAACCACAATGCACACAGGCATTTAAAATACGCTCGGCTTCTTTGCCATCATCGGTGGCTAAAAATGCTTGGCTAAAATCTGGCTGCATTTACGCCCCCACAAAAGATAAGTTAGGGTTAAAAATATTGGCAGAATCAAACGCTGCTTTTAACCGCTGATGCCATTGGCTTTGCACGCCAGATAAGGGTTGATGTCTATTCATAGTGCTTTGATTGGCTGGATGACGAAATAAACTCGCATGGCCGCCGTTTAATTTTGCCATGTCAAAAACTTGCTGGGCATCGCAATCAGTTTTGATCCAACGCAGCATTCCGCCCCAATCAAATAGTTGGTCGCCTAGCTCATCCACTGAGGCATTGGCAGCTAGCGATACCCGCCATAGCGGTAAATCAGTATCGAAAAAATCTAGTTGCTGCTCTTTAAGCTGCTGCCAAAATGTATTGCTGGCATCATCACTTACTTGGTCGCCACCGATGATGCTGCTAACACTGGCTAGTGTTTTCTCGCCGCCGCTAATACGCAAATAAAGCTTGCCGTTGTCATAAGCTGAACCGGTAACGGGCAAGCCTGCCTGCAACGCTTGGTGTGTTTTTCCCACCGCAAAGCCCATTGGCATTTCATGTACTAGTGTTTTCTCGCCATGGGGGAGGGGTAATACTTTTAGTGACACTTCTAGAATAATACCTAGGCTACCTAATGACCCGCATAGCAATCTTGGTACATCAAAACCTGCCACGTTTTTCATTACCTGGCCGCCAAGACGTAATATTTCGCCTTGACCGTTTATCATTTTTACGCCTAGCACATAGTCTCGCAGGGCTGCAGTATAAGCTCTGCGTGGGCCAGAAAAAGCGCACGCAACTGTGCCGCCTATGGTTGCGTCCCCTCCAAAAGCTGGGCTTTCACAAGCCAACATTTGGCCGTTTTCTGCTAGTACTTTTTGTAGCTCACTTAGTTTTGTGCCTGCTTTTACCGTAACCACTAACTCACGTGGGTCGTAATCTACAATGCCGCTATAAGCGCCCAGATTTACTTCGCCATCGGCTTTGGGTTGGACGTAAAATGCTTTAGTGCCACCACCGACAATCGCTAATGTTTGGTTATTAGCGGCGGCGGTTTTTACTTTTTCTGCAAACTCTTGGGCTAGACCATCACTCATTTGCCAGCACCCGCATTTATAGCGCGATACTCTTGGCAGCGCCGCAAGGTGGGGATTAATTTGCCAGGGTTTAATAAGCCCTTGTCATCAATCGCACTTTTTA
>TARA_B110000902_G_scaffold59672_1_pt1 | contig 54387 bp, 47 predicted proteins | sample TARA_B110000902 | Tara Oceans TARA_B110000902 (sample SAMEA4398009) | marine metagenome | biome: Polar Biome; feature: [SRF] surface water layer (ENVO:00010504); material: water (ENVO:00002006), including particulate matter (ENVO:01000060) such as... | depth 5 m | reverse complement strand
AACACTCGCTTAATTTATATCTGAAAAAGTCCACTTTTATTTGACAATATACAAATCCCCTAAAATTCTAAAAAATGATGTATCTACTTAATAATCAAGTAATATTAGAAGGGCATACGAGAATTGATTGGTAATAAAATTCCATGAGAATTCCACATATCTATAGGACTTGACTGTAACGAATGGGAGTTAAAACAGGAAATTAAGTCAGGGCTTAATTTCTTCGTCTTCCTTTTCTGTGATCTTTTTTGGGAGTCCTTTTATCTCGGAAGTTTCTTTTTTTCGAGGGAGCAGAAAATTTTGATTTTCTAGCCTGTTCATCTAGATTCACTCGGATATCTCGTCCTTTTATCTCGATACCGACAAAAGTCTCGCCCAATTTCTGATCATGCTTGGCATCCACATCAAAATAAGCACAATTCTTTTGAATACTTAAAGGACCGAAATATTTGCGGTCTATTTTGGAATTATCGGACAAAAAATGAATCAAGTCTTCCTTGGTCATTCCGTCAATCGTTCCGATATTAACAAAATATCTATTAAAAGCGCTCCCATTTTTCTTATCTGACCTACTTGACCGTGATCCTGAGCCCGAAGCTTCGTTTAAATCAGATTGACCGCCCCCCTGAATCATTAAGTGATCCAATTGAGTCGTGATTAGTCTTTTTAGTATATCTTCTTTATCCAAATGCTCAAACTGTCCATTGAGTTTGCTTAAGATGCTCTCCGCTTGCGAATCTACGGTTGTATTGATAATTAAACTGGCCCAATTATTAATTCTTGTAGACTTGAGTTCTTCAAGTGCGGGCACCTCAATTTTTTCAAAGCTAATATTGATTCTTTTTTCAATTTCGATGATTCTTCGCCCCTCTCTTGGTGTAATGAAAGCAATAGAGGTACCCTTTTTACCCGCCCGTCCCGTACGACCACTCCTGTGTGTATAACTCTCTAACTGATCGGGTAAGGTGTGATGCATCACATGGGTAAGGTCATTTACATCAATCCCTCTGGCAGCTACATCGGTAGCTATTAATAATTGCATCGATCGTGTTTTAAAGCGCTTCATGACAGCATCTCGTTGACCCTGAGATAAGTCTCCGTGGAGGGCTTCAACCCCATATCCCAAATGACCTAAGTCATCTGCGATTTCCTGGGTTTCCCTTTTGGTCCTACAAAACAATACCCCCCTCATGTCTGACTGAATATCCATAAACCGCCTGATCGCCGGCACCTTGTTGGATGATTTTGTGATCACGTACTTATGGGTGATGTCTTTATTGCTTTGTTCTTTTGAATTTACTGAGACCTCAACCGGAGTCTTCATGTATTTCGTTACAATTCTTCTGATTTCCTTGGGCATCGTCGCTGAAAACAGCCACGTCACCCTTTGTTCTGGAGTAAACGAAAGGATCTGATCAATATCCTCTTTGAAGCCCATGTTAAGCATTTCATCGGCCTCATCCAAAACAACATACTGTACTTGATCCAATTTAATTGCCTTTCTTTTGATCAAATCTATCAATCGCCCAGGAGTAGCAATTACAATTTGAGTAGGCTTTCTTAAAGCACTTATTTGATTGGTAATCGCAGCGCCTCCAAAGACCACCTCTACGTTTACTCCCTTTACACCTTTAGCGAACTGAGCAACTTGCTTTGCTGTTTGCTGCACCAATTCTCGAGTAGGTGCTAGCACTAAAGCTTGAACCGATCGGTTGTCACTGTCTATCAGATCGATGAGAGGAAGCCCAAAAGCAGCTGTTTTTCCAGTTCCAGTTTGTGCTAAACCGATAAAATCAATAGGCGTATCACTTAAGAGCAAGGGGATTGCTTGTTCTTGAACAGGGGTAGGCGTTGTAAAACCTAAATTGTTAAGAACATCAATCAATGGATTAGATAATCCTAAATTAGAAAAAGTACTCAATGGGAATTTTTTTAATGAAGCGCAAAGTTAATCAAATGACTCGAGGATAAGTTTTTATTCTTCAATAATTAAATATAAACCCTCATTACGATCCATGTAAAAATGAGAAATTTTTAAAAAAACTCAAAACCTTGGTTAAAGTTATTTTTAAGTCATTAATAATTACTTAGTAATATTATCCGGGTTAATAGAAATTTTAATATGCTTGTATTATGCTAATTAAATCAACTTTGATTAATATTAACTACAATTTAATATTTCAAAAAAAATACGACATCAAATGAAGTTTACGGCACCACTCCATGCGTTTACCCATTGGGAAAAAAATACCCCTGATCAACTCATGTTCCATCAGCCCTTTGCCCAGGGTTCGGTAAAAACGACTTATCGAGAAGCCGGCATTGAAATTAGGAAAATCGCCCAAGCCTTGATTGCAATGGATTATGCTCCTAAATCTAAAATTGCCTTACTTTCAAAAAATTGCAGCCATTGGATTATGGCAGACCTAGCTATCCAAATGTCAGGACATATCTCTGTCCCTATTTACCCAACCATAAATGCCAACTCCATTGCGGAAATTATGTCTCACAGTGAGTCAAAAGCGGTTATCGTAGGAAAATTAGACAACTATGAGGCTCAAAAATCTGGATTAGAAGAATTCACTAAAATAGGGATTAAGGCTTATCAGGTTGAAGAAAAATTGAATTGGGAAGATATGGTTGCCCAAAATGAAGCCTTGACGGAAGTTCCGGAACAAAATCCTGAAGATCTGTTAACGATCATGTATACCTCCGGTACCACCGGATCTCCAAAAGGGGTTATGCATAGTGTAGGCTCATTCAATGATGTCACCAACACGGCCGTCGGTGCGATTGCTATTAAGGCTAGCAAGCCTCGTTTTTTCTCCTATTTACCTCTCACGCATATAGCCGAAAGGATAGGTATAGAAATGTTCGGGTTGTATCAAGGAGGGAGTTTCAACTTTCCCCTATCCATAGAAACCTTCGCTGATGATTTAGCTGCGACTCAACCTGATCTGTTTTTTGCGGTACCTAGGATATGGACTAAATTTCAAGATAGTATCTTAAATGCCATCCCTCAAAAAAAGTTAGATCTTTTATTATCAATTCCTATTATTAACAACGTCATTAGAAAAAAAATTAAGAAAAAGCTCGGCTTACTAAATACTCAAGCGATTTTTACGGGTGCGGCTCCTATTTCTATAAGCCAATTGATTTGGTTCAAGCGACTAGATATTGACATTTGTCAAGCCTATGGTCTTACTGAAGACTGTATCCGCTCTCATTTTAATCTGCCTGGACAAAATAAATTTGGATCGGTAGGCAAACCACTTGCTGGTGTTGAATTAAAATTTTCTCCTGAAGATGAAATTTTGATCAAAAGTGAATGTTTGATGCAGGGCTATTACAAGGAAGAAGAAATGACCAGCGAAGTATTCACAGAAGATGGTTTTTTAAGAACAGGAGACATCGGTGAATATGATCATGACGGCTTTCTTTGGATTACCGGAAGAATTAAAGATCAATTCAAGACAGATAAAGGAAAATATATTTCACCAGCACCTATAGAGCTCGAAATGATGAAAAATTCGGACATTGATCAAGTATGCGTGGTCGGAACAGGTATTCCTCAACCCATTGGACTCATCGTCTTGTCTGATACAGGAAAAGAAAAAGAGCAAGCAGCATTGATCGAAAGTCTTGAGCAAACCATAAAAGTTCTGAATCCAACCTTAGAAAGTGTGGCTAAAATTCAAAAAATAGTGGTTATGAAGGAGGATTGGACCATCGACAATGGCTTACTTACTCCGACCATGAAAATAAAGAGGAATCGAGTTGAGAAAATTCATCAAGACGTATATAATCAATGGTTTAATGACGAAGCGGCTATATTATTCGAATAAGACACCCTTTAACCTGTATTTCTCATAGCGCTTGAAAGCGCGTTAATAGAAAGCATGATCTCGGTTTGTGTTTCTTGCGCCGCTTGTTCATCGTGTACTCTTTCTGTACGCCATTTTTTCAATAAATTGATCTGTCGCTCATGCAGTGGGTTCATCAAAGATGCACGCAGCATATTTGAGTAATAATGATTCACGCGCCGTTCTTCAATTGGTCGTCCTAATAACACTTCAAAATGATATTTCACTCGCATCAGTTCGCTCAAAAACAAGTCCGTAAACTTTTCTCTAATTTCTTTATTTTTCACTAAATCAGCATATTTAAGCATGATTCTCTCATCAGTAGCAGCAATACTGGTATCTATATTTGTAAATACATATCTTATGAAGGGATCATCTTTCATTTTCAATTTAAATAAATCGTAATCCGCAGGAGATTCACTTTTTAGTTGATCCAGTGCGGTACCAATCCCATACCAGCTGGTCATATGAAACCTGCATTGACTCCATGAAAAAACCCAAGGGATCGCTCTCAAATCTGAAAGCGAATTGGCGCCAGTTCTCTTGGCTGGCCTCGACCCAATCTTACTGGTCTCAATGGCGTCTATAGGTGTTGCCTGTCTGAAAAATTCCATGAACCCTTCTTTATTGATCATCTTTTCGTAGGTCTTTTGAGAATTCATTGATAACTGCTCTAAAATGGTTGCTTGCGCATGGAAAACTCTCGGAGAATGCCTATCTAAGATGTTTTTAGACAATGCATTGGCTGCTAACAGTTCTAGATTGTAGGCCGCATTTACCTTATTAGCATACTTTTGAGCAATCGTCTCCCCTTGCTCGGTCAAACGGACATCGCCATTCAACGCTGAATGTGGAAGGGCATCGATAAAATAATGGGTAGGTCCAGATCCCCTACTTATCGACCCACCCTTGCCGTGGAAATACCTAATTCTTACCCCGTTGTCAACGCCCACTTGACTTAGATTGTATTGGGCTTTGTAAAGGTTCCACTGGCTGGCCATGATGCCCCCATCTTTGTTGCTATCGCTGTAACCCACCATTACCTGCTGCACGGGTTCCTTTTCACCTCCCTTGAGGACTTGTAATGTTCTTTTTGTAAAAGGGTGATTCAGGAAGCCGTGTAAGATTTCAGGAGCCACTTCTAAATCACTAATGGTCTCAAATAGAGGGACTACTGGTATTTTAGAAATTAATCCCGCTGTTGTCATTTGCGTGAGTCCAGCCTCTCTTACCAAAACATATACCACTAATAAATCAGACAATGATCGGGTCATACTTACGATCAAAGAACCTATGCAATTCATACCATACTTATCTGTATGCTCAGCGATCACCCCATAACATTCCATTACTTTTTGGGCATGCGTTTTAAGAACTGTTTTGGAATGTGTGAACAAACGAGCGGAAAGCAACTCTTTATTGAGAAAATCAAGCCGCTCCGTTTCACTCCATTCTGAAAAATTAGTCTTTTCTGCTAATGAAGCCTCTAGAAGCTCATCCATGGCCTGGTCATGAAAAGTACTGTTTTGACGAATATCCAATGCCGCTAGATGAAAACCAAAAATCTCAACAATCCTTAAGGTAGCATTTACTTCGTTGTAGGCTGTTGATCGGGCACCAAACTCAATCAACTCTTTTTGTAATATTTTTAAATCGGAAAGCAACTCTGAAGAATGGAGATACGCTCCTTTAGACGCCAATAATTCAGTAGCATGACCCCTTTTGGTATCAACAGGAAGTCTGGCAATCATCAAGCTTATGAACTGTCTAAAAACCTCTCCTTTGTTACGCGCCAAAATTTCCTCACCATAGCCTATTAATTCCTCCTTCATTTCCATCATTCTGGATTGTAAAGCTTTACTAGAGGCTTCCAAAGAATAGGCAAAACTCAATTTTTTAACCAAGTCCAATAATTTTCTTCTGATAACAACAAATGCATTGAGCCTCAATTGCAGCAAGGTATCCCGAGTGACTGTACTGGTAACCAAAGGGTGACCATCACGATCACCTCCTACCCAATTTCCAAATCTAATTTTCGGAAAGGCATCGTTCTTTGAAACTTCATTCTGGGCAAAACCTTGATCTTTACAAGCGCTAATCAATCGCTTATCTAATATTGAGATAACATCGGGAAATACGTTAATTAAATAGTGAGAGATATTTCTCAATTCAGACGCTACATCAGGTTTTTCCAAATAGATTTCACCTGTTTTCCATAGACGGTAAAGAATTTGCTTGATGTCCTGCCTTAAATCTCCCAGTTCATGCGTATTGTACATTGAGTTTTCGCGCTGCACCATTTTAAGATACAATTCCCTTCTGTGCTCTAATACGGTCGCGCGCTTCGCCTCGGTAGGATGCGCTGTGAGCACGGGCTCAACAAAAACTTGCTTGATCCCTTCTATGATTTCTACATTGGATATGCCGTGGGCATGCAATTCCTTGATATTAGAGGTCCAAAGACCACTGACAGCAGATAAATCTCTGCTCTCCTGTCTACGACGATTTTGAACCGCTCCATTGATCTCTACCATATTAATTAATTGAAAAACCAATGAATACAATTGCAGATATTTTGAAGAAAACTCATGATTTCCCTTGCTCTCTGTATTGATCCATGGAATTTCCTTCGCAATGTCCAAGGCATCATTCTCTTCCAAAACTTCCCTCAGAGCGGTTAATAAAAAAAACAGATCGTCATAAGGCTTCCCTATTTTACTTCTTACAGCATTAAAGACATCATTCATAAATGATTTATTTTGCGGGTCTAAACTATGTTAGACTCTTTTTTTTCTTGAATCGGCAAAAACCAGGGGTGAACCACAATATTAACTAAGGAAAACCGGAAAATCTATCTGTCAGTAAATATTTGACACCTATATTTGCATTTCAAAATAAAAAACTAGAATATGGATAATCGAAAATATTTACCCCTTTTGTTAATTTTAGGAGCTTCGCTACTGGTCCTCTTTTCTATATCAAATAGTATATTCTTTACCATACAAGCGACCGAAAGAGCAGTTATGTTTAAGAAGTTTAGTGGTGGGCTGGACAAAGACAATATTTTCGAACCTGGATTTCATGTGAAAGCTCCTTGGAATGAAGTATACGTTTATGATGTTTCTGAGAATCAAATTGAAGAAACTATGGATGTACTCGATAAGAGTGGATTGAGTATTAACATCGACGTGACCGTAAGATTTCATCCTATGTACGATTCTATTGGCGAAATTCATGAAACCTTTCAAAAAGATTATATCCGCCGATTGGTCATCCCTGAGGTAAGATCAACGGTCAGACAAGTGACCGGTAGGTACACTGCAGAGGAAATATATTCTACTAAACGGCCGGAGGTTGAAAATGCCATTAAAACTGAAGCGGCTGCGGTGTTGGCTTCACCGGGAAACAGTATTGTTATGAGAGCCTTACTCATTCGATCTATTTCGCTTCCTGAACAAATTAAAGAAGCGATAGAAAATAAACTTAAACAAGAACAAGAAGCATTGGCTTATCAATTCCGGCTGAACAAAGAGCAGAGTGAAGCTGAGAGAAAGCGTATTGCAGCCCAGGGTGAAGCGGTTGCTAACAAGATTATTAATAATAGTTTGACAGATGAGCTATTGAAAATGAGAGGCATTGAAGCGACGATTGAGCTATCTAAATCACCTAATGCCAAAACAATCATTATTGGTAGTGGTAAAAATGGGCTACCCCTTATTCTTGGAGGAAATAATTAATAAAATCTAAACATATTATATAGTAGAATGTCAGAATTTGCTCAAATAATTGTAGACGGTAAAACCTATGAGCTACCCATCATAAGAGGTACAGAAAATGAATTAGCCATCGACATAAGTAAATTGAGGAGTCAATCAGGCATTATTACATTGGATCCTGGGTTCAAAAATACCGGATCCACAAAGAGTGCAATTACTTTTTTAGATGGGGAAACCGGGATTTTGAACTACCGTGGTTATCCCATCGAACAATTGGCTGATCATTCAACTTTTACTGAGGTATCCTATTTGCTCATCTATGGGGAGTTACCTACTGCCGTAGAGCTGGCGGCATTCCAAAATGCGACGACACAGCACACCCTGGTACATGAAGATTTCAAAACGATACTTGATGGATTTCCTTCTACAAGTCATCCTATGGGAGTACTCTCTTCATTGGTAACGGCATTAAATGCGTTTTATCCAAAGAGCACAAATTTAGATAAAAGTCCTGAGGCCATCAACTTGAGTATCATTCGCCTATTGGCCAAAATGCCTACTTTCGCCGCTTGGTCCTACAAGAAAAAAATGGGTCAACCAGTTAATTATCCAAATAATAATTTAGATTATTGCAGCAACTTTCTTCATATGATGTTTGCTTTACCCACCATGTCCTATGATATCAATCCGGTGGTTACCAAAGGGCTAGATAAGCTCTTAATTTTGCATGCTGATCATGAACAAAATTGTTCAGCCAGTACCGTACGTATTGTAGGTTCATCTCAAGCAAGTCTATATGCCTCCATATCAGCAGGGATCAATGCCTTGTGGGGACCTTTGCATGGTGGAGCAAATCAAGCGGTCATTGATATGCTGGAATCCATAAAAGCAGATGGGGGCAACATTCAAAAATGGATGGACAAGGCAAAAGACAAAAACGATCCTTTCAGACTGATGGGTTTTGGACATCGAGTGTACAAAAATTTTGATCCCAGAGCCAAAATTATCAAGAAAGCTGCAGATGAGGTGTTAACTGCCCTTGGCGTTCAAGATCGTATTTTGGATATAGCCAAAGGATTAGAAGAAAAAGTATTGGCTGATCCTTATTTTGTTGAAAGAAAGCTCTATCCCAATGTAGATTTTTATTCAGGAATCATTTATCGTGCATTGGGTTTTCCAACTGAAATGTTTACTGTCATGTTTGCCCTTGGCAGATTACCTGGTTGGATTGCGCAATGGCAAGAAATGCGGGGAAATCAGGAGCCTATTGGACGTCCCAGACAAATTTATACGGGCAAGACTAAAAGAGCGTATCTTCCTTTAAGTCAACGATAATAATCCGAACTATATTATCAGTATTTTCTCTTAAGTATTTCGCTTAAAATAATGGCTTTTTTGAGGCCCCTTGGAGATTTAAACTCTTTTCTGATTTCACGAGCAGTGATTTGTTTAGGTCTGTCTTGAGAATCTTCTATCTCATATTCTTTGAAATGCTGATTTTTATTTAGGGGTACAATTTTTGGAAAAGTCAACTCCGAAACGGGTTCGGGTGTTTTGTCCTTTGAAATTGGATTTTGAATAATAGTATTCTCCATCTCAACATTAGCCATTTTCTCATTTTCTATGACTATTACATCTTCATTCTCAGCTTTATCTAGCGCATTCAAACCCGTAAATTCTCCCAATAATTCTTCGAATGTTTTGACTTTCTTTTTCATAGTACTCCCATTATCTTGCGATTTGGGAGCGACTGATTTGTTCTTTTTTCTTAACTTCGATAAAAAATATATCGCACCTAGTATAAGGTATATCCAATTTTGAATGTTGTCCATAATATTAAAGTTAAAAATAGCCTAATTTTACTAGCTTGGCACCAAAACAGAATTATTTTTGTCTATGCAATTAACCCGCTTAGAAATAAAAGGCTTTAAAAGCTTTGCAGATAAAGTAGTTATCAATTTCGATCAAGGAATTACTGGAATCGTTGGTCCAAATGGTTGCGGGAAATCTAATGTGGTTGATGCTATTAGATGGGTCTTAGGTGAGCAAAAATCAAGGGTCTTGAGATCTGATAAAATGGATAATATCATTTTTAATGGAACAAAAGCCAGAAAACCTACACAACTCGCCGAAGTATCTATAAGTTTTGATAATACCAAAAATTTACTTCCCACTGAATACAACCAGGTGACCATCAGTAGGCGATTTTATCGATCGGGAGAGAGTGAATATCAACTCAACGGTGTAACCTGTAGACTCAAGGACATTACCAACCTATTTCTAGATACCGGAATCGCCTCCAATTCCTATGCCATCATCGAATTAAAGATGATTGATGATTTACTTAACGACAAAGATCATTCCAGGCGAAGTTTGTTTGAAGAAGCTGCAGGTATTTCAAAGTTTAAAAAAAGAAAAAAAGAAACTTTAAAAAAGTTAAGTGATACAGATGCAGATTTAGATCGCGTAGAGGACGTCCTTTATGAAATTGAAAAAAATATAAAATCTCTTGAGAGACAGGCAAAGCAGGCTAAAAAATACTATGAAATAAAGGAAGATTATCGACTTTTAAGTATCAGTATGGCTCGTAAAGGGATCTTCAATCAACAAGAGACTTTTGACAATACTCAAAAACGGATTGCCGTTGAAAATGATAAAAAGCAGGTCTTAAACACACAACTCTTAAAAGAAGAGGTGGTAATAGAAAAATTAAAGTCCGATCTTATTATCAAAGAAAAAGTACTGGCTGTCCAACAAAAATCATTAAATGATCATGTTCACAGCATTCGATCTTATGAAAATGAAAAGAAAATTAAAGTGGCTAGACAGCGCTTTCTTCAAGATAAAATTGACCAACTAAAGAATCAAATTAATCGTGATCAGGAAAGTGCTGATCGCTCTTCTTTCGCTATTCAAGGCCTGAAAAAGACGTTTAGTATAGCAGAAAATGATTTAATAGCTCATTTTGAGTCCTTAAATTTAATGAAAAAAAAATTTGAGGCTCAGCAACAGGCTACCCGAGAGGCGCAGGATCAATTGGATATCAGTAATCAAACCTATTTGAATGCACGTGAATCGGTCTTTCAATACTCCAAAAACTTGGAAATTAAAGAAATTCAATTGAATACGCTCAAAGTTGAGTTTGAAAAAACCAATAGTGATTCATCTGATCACAATAACAGTCTACAGGAGTTTGACATAAAGGTCAATGAAATCGTTTTAGAAAAAGAACAAAAGCAATCCATTTTCGATAAACTATTTAAAGAACAAAAAAGCTTAGATGAAAAGAATAAGTCATTAATTGGTAAAATTTACTTGATCAAAGATGAATTTAATTTGGTCAATAGAAACTTAGATGCTAAACAAAATGAATATAGTCTGACAAAATCACTGATTGACAACTTGGAAGGATTCCCTGAAGCCATCAAGTTTTTAAAGAAGAAAAGTCAGTGGAAAAACACCCCTCTACTTTCCGATGTTATTACCTGCCCCGTGGATTATAGGATCTGTATTGAGAACTTTTTAGAGCCTTATATGAACCATTATGTCTTTGACAAAGTGACTGATGCTGTAGAGGCCATCACACTGCTTAGTGATTCCAATAAGGGCAAGGCTCATTTTTTCATCATGGAACTTTTAGAAACCTTTAAACCCCATGACATCCTGTCTATTGGTAGTTTACAATCTGCCACTGAGCTGATCGATTATGAGGTTAAATACACAAAGCTAATTACGTATTTGCTTAATAATGTATACATATATGAAGGCAGTAAACCCCAAGTGGCTGATGAACTTTTATTGATTGAAAAGTCAGGTAAAATCATTCATAAAACCTACAGTATCTCCGGTGGTTCTGTAGGCTTGTTTGAAGGTAAAAAAATTGGTAGGGCCAAAAATCTAGAAATCTTATCTATTGAAATCAAAAAATTGAAGCACCAACAGCAAATGTTATCTCAAAAATTACTTGAAAGTCAAAACGAATTTGAAAAGATCAAGTTAAAAGATAAATTGGTTGAATTGGAGGCTTTAAAAGATGAGATAAATAAAATAAATGAATCTTATGCTACCTTTAAAACTCGTCAAGAACAGTTTTTCAGCTTACTCAACTCAAATACCACAAGGAAAGAAGATATTGAAAATCAGATAAAAGTCATCCGTGAAGAAATCAATCTCCTGCAACCCAAGCAAAAGGAACAACAAGCAAGTCTCATCGAGTCAGAGCAGAAGGTTAATGAGCAAAAAATATCTGTTGAGAAACTAAATCAATTATTGGCTGCAGACTCATCGGCTTACAATGAAGCCAATGTCAAGCACCACCAAGAAAAAAATAAAGTAGATCGCATTGATCAAGAAATCCTTCATAAAGAAGAATCCTTTCAAAATAGTACAAAACGTATTGAAAATGATCAAGAAGATCTTAAAAATAGTGAAAAAGACTTAAACCAATTAATCAGTAGTACCGTTACCGAAGATGATCAACTTGTAGAAATGTACGCCCAAAAAGAAAGCTTCGAATTGGCTTTAAGCGAAGTAGAGAAAGCCTATTATCAGCATAGAGGAAACATAGAAGTACAAGAAAAAAATCTCAAAGAAATTCAGTACAATCGAGAGTCTGCAGATCAGTTGTTAATGGAATGGAGAGAAAAACTAAGTGATGCTAAAATGCATCTCAATTCAATAAAAGACCGTTTATCGGTTGAATTCAATGTTACTTTAGAAAATATAAAAGATAGTGAGTTAAAGCCTGAATATGAAAAACTAGGCTTTGATGCCCTTGATAACCAAGTGAAAATTTCTAAAACAAAACTCGAAAACATGGGAGCCATCAATCCGATGGCTATGGAAGCTTATGATGAAATCAAAGAGCGCTATAGCTTTATCATCACCCAAAAAGGAGATCTACTGAAGGCCAAAGATACATTGATCTCCACTATTGGAGAAATTGATGTAGTGGCAAAAGAGACTTTTTTAAGTTCATTTGAGAGTATTAAAAAGAATTTTGTTAAGGTCTTTAGGACCTTATTTACAGAAGAAGATGATTGCGACTTAAATTTAACAAGACCAGATGATCCTTTGGAATCCCCCATTGACATTATTGCCAAGCCAAAAGGGAAACGACCATTGACCATCAATCAATTGTCTGGTGGTGAAAAAACCTTGACGGCAACTGCTTTGCTCTTCGCAATATATCTGATCAAACCCGCCCCATTTTGTATTTTTGATGAGGTCGATGCTCCTTTGGACGATGCCAATATTGATAAATTCAATCAAATTATTCGTGAATTTTCAAAGGATTCACAATTCATTATCGTTACCCATAACAAGCGGACGATGTCCAGCACCGACCTTGTCTATGGCATCACCATGATCGAACAAGGCATCTCAAAAGTCATCCCTGTCGATCTGAGAGCATTAGCTTAACATCTGACATAAACCAAAAAAAACACCCTCCGAATGAGAGGGTATTTAATGATCTTATGACGCCGTTTTCATTTATTGCTCTAATGGTTCGAAGGAATACATTTCTTCATTAACTATCTCTAATTTTTCTGTCAACTCTTTTAGATAATCGGAGCTCATTAATTTCTGCATGCCCGCCATATCTACATCGTAGAGCATGACCATACAACTGGTATTGTTGATTTTCCCAACGGCTGTTTTGGTTTCGTCACAAACGGCTGCTCGTTCTTTGTGCGAATCAAACTCTTTCTTCCAGATACCATAATTATTACAAGATACTTTGAAAACTAAATTCATTGATATTGTGGTTTAATGGTTAATTATACCAAATAATAAAAAATCTAGTATTCAGAAAAAATATTAAATTCATTTACTGATTAAGCATTATAGTAGAATCGCTCATGCACAATTTGGCCTTGCTCCCATTGCTGTACGGCTACTTGTTCCATATTGACACGATTCCCTCCTTTAAAAGTAATGTCCATCGCTACCTCTACAAAAACCTTTCCTTTATCTACGTCTTCAGATATTGCTTTTATTTCAAGGTTATGAAAAACTTCCACATTATTTAAAAATTGTTCTTCATACTGACGGCAGGAAGCTTTTCCTTCTCGCTTTCCTGAGGGTTCTTCCATCACGATATTTTCAGCATAGTTAGCATCGAATGCTTCCAATAATTGTCCTTGTCCTACTTGATCGTAAAGTTGTTTACTCTTTATTAAGTTTGTCATCTTTTTTTTGTTTAATTAAATCAGGATGCAAAGATTTCAAAAATATAAGCGAGATGCATTGATCTAAATTAAGAAGTTTAACCCTAAACTAATTCTATTAAGTTTTTTGACTTCTTATTTTACTGAGGACTTCAGGAGTAATTCCTAAATAAGAGGCGATCATATATTGTGGGATTCGATTGGGCAATAAAGGATAATCCTTGAGAAATAATGCGTACCGTTCACTAGCAGTGGCACTCATAAGCATCAATACCCTGCGTTGTAATAAACCGACCCTTCTACCCAGCAAACGCAAATTTTTTTTGAGTTGTTCATGGTTTAAATGATCTTGATCTAAATGATCTATTTTTAATTTAATTAATTCCGTATCCTCTAAACAATCTATGAATAATTCCGTGGGATGCTCATATTGATACGCCTCAATATCTCCAATAATCCATTCCTCCGGCGCAAACATGAATACATGCTGTTTGCCTTTACTGTCAATCGTATAACTTCTTACCAGTCCTTTTTTGATATAAAAAGCTTTCAAATGTACTTCTCCTTTATTTTGAAGAATCGTTCCTTTTTTAAAGAATTTTATCTGTGGGTTAGAATCCTGTAGAGGTAAGAACGGGGATGGAGACATATCAGATCATTTAAATCTATGGAAGAAGAACGCGATCTTTTCTAAATCGCTTTGGCTATTGTTAATTTATGCTGATCCTGATGAGCTTTTCAACGTTTAAAAAAGTAGTCTGTTCAAAAAGTACTAGGATTAGCCTCCAAAAGCTAGTTTTTAATTGATTTTATCATCTATAGAATGTTTACCCCCACCCACAAACATTAAAACTAGAAATACAGCTAAAAACATCAATGGCTTTTCTTGCTTGGAGAAAGGATCATCACCATGACGAATAAAAGCCGCGACAAACATGGTAAAAGACAACAAAAAAGCACTTATACGCGTCCAAAAACCAAATATTAAGCCAATGGCTGCAAAAAACTCCGCCAATACGACCAATACAAATGACAGTTCTGAGCCAATACCCAAAGGATCTGAAAACTTTAAATTGCCATCCAATAATCTTAAAAACTTACCATAACCATGCGTGAGCATCATACCTCCTATAGTCACCCTCAGAAATAGTATACCAAAATTTACGGTACCGGGTCGCAGCTGAGTATTCATTAATTTTTCAAACATCTTTTATTTTGTTTTTTAGAAAGTTAATAACATTGAATAAATAAAATTCGCAAATTAAAATTTATAAAGAATTAACCTAGATTAATTTATAGATGAAAAAATGTCTCTTTTGGATATTATCAAATCAGCTAAATTTCAAGACCAATCTCTGAATCAATTCAACGCCTCTTTTTAATTGAGCCTTACTTACAAACTCATTAGCTCTATGTGCTTGGGCGATGTCGCCAGGTCCGCATATTATGGAGGGAAATCCACCTTCTTCAAATTGACCTGCTTCTGCAGCATAAGAAACAGTATCAAATTGATTGACTTCCGCTAATTCTTTGATGAGTTGTGCAATCTGTTGATCTTCCTTAGTGTCCAAAGCGGGGACCTCTGGATGATCATTAATGGTCTTTATCACAAAATCTGGAAAAATAGTTCTTAATTCTGTCTCACGAGTCCTACAATAAACATCAAACGCTTCAAGTATTTCAGGGATACTATCTTGCGGTATACATCGGATGTCCCATTTAAATGAACATCGATCTGCAATGACATTAGGTGCTATGCCTCCATGAAGAGTGCCTATATGAATGGAAGTATGGGGTGGATCAAAGCGGGCATCCGAACTTTGATCAGCCAATTGATTCATTTTTTCCTCTAACCAGATGATCAACCTTGAAGCTTCATGAATGGCACTGACTTCTTGTCTGATTCGACTGCTGTGTCCAGCGGATCCATTGACGATGGTTTCCTGAACACAAATTCCCTTTTGACCCAGGATCGGAATAAGCATAGAGGGCTCTCCTATCCATGCATAGGCGGGTTTTTCGTCATAATGTAACGCGATGGCCTCAATCAAATCAGGTGCTCCCAAGCATCCAATTTCCTCATCGTAAGAAAAAGCAAAATAAATAGGCTTTTTTAAATCCGCATTGACCATCATCGGGGCTGAAGTCATGATACAAGCTAAAAAAGCTTTCATATCGCAAGAACCGCGGCCATAAAGCTTATCTCCGATTTCAGTCAATACAAAGGGATTTGTATCCCAATTTTGACCTGCCACAGGTACAACATCGGTATGGCCCGAAAGAATAATTCCACCATCTACCGCTGGACCAATCCTACAATGTAAGGACGATTTGTTACCTTCCTCATTGTATACTCGAAAAGAAGTTATACCCAATTCGGCAAGATAGGATTCGATCCATGACAGAATGGAAAGATTTGATTCACCTCCTAAAACAGGAAAAGAGACTAATTTTGCTAATATTTGTTCTTCATTCATAATTACATTAAAAAGGTCCCCAATTGATGGCTACACTGACTAACAAGTACAACCAACTTATTAATAGAATAACACCCATTACTGGTAGTATAAACTTTAGCCAACGGTCAAAAGTAACTCTGCAAAGGGACAGCATGGCAATCAGTCCACCCAATGCAGGATTCATGAGATTTGAAACGCCATCTCCAATCTGAAAGGCAAGTATGGTCGTTTGCCTTGTCAAGCCTAACAGCTCCCCGGTTGGTATCATGATGGGCAAGGTGGCTAAGGCTTGACCACTACCTGAAGGTATAGCAAAGTTAATCAATAACTGCGCCAATGACATGCCGAGGGCTGATCCATAGATGGAGAGACCATTTAAAGATTGCGCCAACTCATAGGCAATGGTATCTCCAATACTGGCTTCCTCTAGAATCACTTTTATAGTTGCGGCAAAGCCCACCATAAACGCTCCTGGCGCAACTAAACTGATAGATTGAAAAGTGGTTTCACCAATGGTCTTGCTACTCATACCTGAGGCCCAACCAGCAATGATGGAAATCATCAAAAAAACCGCAGAAATTTGATTTAAATACCAATGCCATTGAAATACTCCAAATAGCATAAAGGTCAACCCTGATAAAAAAATAAATAATATAAGTAAATCCTTGTTTTGTAATCGATAGGTTGACAAATCTTTGGTGAGACCAAATCCACTTTGATCAACGCCTTGAGTAAGGCTCTTCTTTGGATTTTTGATAATTTTTTTAAAATAAAGACGATTAAAATAGGCCAAAACGGTAAGCGCTGAAAAGCACAACATGCTTCTCATCAATGCACCTGAAAACATGGGGAGTTCTGCTATCTTGTGTCCTGTTCCGACTGTATAAGGGTTAATTGGAGACAAACCAAATCCAACAGTAACGCCACCAACAGCAATCGCAGCAGCCAACATCAAATCTCCCCCAAGCGCCAAGCTGATTGTTGCAGCAATCGGTATCATGGCTATATTATTCTCATAGCCTACCATCACACCTAATAAACCAAAAAGATAGGTCAGTACGACTACAATTATTAGTCTGCGTTTCAAGCCCAGCTTAAAAATGAGTGTACCAACCACATTTTCGATCATTTTAGACTTTTCTAAAATGCCAAACATGATACCGCTGGCCATCACAACCCAAATCACTTCTATCGCCACACCAAAACCCTTTGGCATCGCAATGAACATATCCATTAAACCAAGAGGTTGCTCAGCGATCAAGCGATAAGTACCGGCCATCACTCTAAGCCTACCATCGATCAAAACACGATCAAAAGTTCCAGCCGGTATAATATGGGTGGCCAACGTGGCTAAAACAATGATAAAAAAAAGTAATACAATGGAATGAGGAAATTCTTTAAAAAAAGAAGGTTTGAAATTCAAAGATTCGAAATTTAATTAAATGTAAATGGATTTAATTCTTTCGAAAGATAATTAAGATAAGGTTCTGCTCCAAGTATTCCTTTTTTTTCTAAAATTTCAATATAAAGCAAGAGTATTTTTATGTTCGTCTTATGCAATGATTTCTTTACAGATGTCATGTATTTACTCAAAGCTAGAAATCCATCAATCCCATCTACTCCACCCGCGGCCAAATTTGATAATTCTTGCTCCTTTTGCAGAAGCATTTCATAACGAAGCACTAAGTCATTGAATTGCTTCATTCTTTGAAGGTCTATCAAGGCGTTTATTTCTTCTAAATGTCTCAATTCATTAGCCGTACCTATTAAACTAAGTTCTTCTCTTTTCAGTTTAGGTTTGTCCTCGTTAAATAGGGGAATTGTTATTCCGATCCGATAGTCCATTTGATTTTTAAGGCCCACCCCTCCATCTATATCATAACCTGCCTGAACAAATCCAATATTCCAACTTTCAGCATAATCTATATTGAGCTTTAATCGATCTAAATTGAGCTTTTCCGAAGCCAAATCCACTTCTAAAAAGAAAGATTTATTACTATGAAGGGCTACTGTACTTTTGATTTCATCAAGAGTTACCAATTCAAACTCACCCCAGTCTACATTTAAGAAAAGGGAATTATTGATCATGATTTTACTGTTTTTGGCATGAATTTGGGATTCAAAATCAGCCTGTTTTAGTCTTAATTCTAATAAAGTCTGATCCAGTTTGATCCAATCATTCAAAACAAGAATTCCTTTTTGAGCTAATTCAAAAGCCTTTATTTGATTTTTTTCCTCTTGCAATAAAGATAAGGTCGTGACCAGATCGAAGTTGTTGATGAGGCCGTTATATTTTTCCGACAATATCTCATTGAGTAAATGATCTCTAGTTTTTAACAGATAACCCTCTTTGGCGACATTAAAAATATTATTAGCAGTACGTTCGTTTGGATTTAAAATGCCTAAACGTAGGGAAAAATTATCAGGAGATAAGTCGAAATTATTACCCCTGACACGCAGTTCTAATTCTCTTATAGCAGGCGATTTAAATGAGTTTGAGTTATAATATGATAATTGTTGATTGATGGATGACAAACGGGTATCATTGACCGCTTGTTGAAGCACCTGGTCGACGGGGGATTGTGCCAAAATTAACCCTCTTGAAAAAAACAATAGAACAGCAAAACCAATCCTATTCAATGCCATCGGATATATAGACATAAACCTTTTCACCATTCAGAAATTGATTATTTTCTGATATTTTAACGAATATCTCCTGACCATATGAATTTACTCCACTGATGGCATTCAATTTTTGAGGAAAGGACGTAATTCTCGATCCAATCTCAATAATCTCTCCAGAGATTCTATACATACGATTCGTAGATTCCACTTGAACTTTAGCTCCCACATTAAGTCCGGCAATACCTCGTTCATTAATAAAAGCTTTAATCACCGTAGGGTTAAGGCTATAGATGGATAAAATAGACTGATAAGGAGGAACCAACTCGTTCAGCTGTACATTGAGATTACCGATATTACCAGTCTGATCAGCATATTGAATAAGATCCGCTGATTCACCTTCCAACATTAACAAATCGTTTTTGAGAATTTTTATTTTCCCTTTGAGCAAGCTGGTATCTTGAGTAAATCTTGAAGCCATTTGGATCACTCTTGCCTCCATTTGTTTGGATTGATTAACCATCTCTTTTTCTAAAAAGAGAATTCTAGCTAACTTTATAGAATCAACCTGAGCATTAATTATACCATCAAAAACAGCCTTTAATCTTATTGAATTCTGATCTTGAATTCTTTGTTCAAACATCAATTCATTAAGCTCATTTCCCATTACCAAAATCTTAAAAGAAGTCTCCGACTTCAATATCTCTTGTTCAAGTTGATAATGATTATTCAGTCCAACTTCTTGGATATTAAGACTGCTCAATTCACTGTTTTTTTGATAAATATCCGCTTCTAAATTGGTACTTTCTGCGACAAAAAGTTTGTCCCCTTTTTTAACTTCCTGACCTGGAACTACATAAATGGCTTTGATACGAATAGGTTTTTGATAACTGATGACCGTAACTTGATTTTCTACCTGAGCAACCATTGCCTTGCTCTTATCCTTATAATGAAATCCAAGATAGGCCAATGAGGCCAGTATCATTAGCCAGATAGATACAAATAATTTAGCCCTGATCACAATTGAGCATTTATTTTTTTCCGTACAACTTTGAGTTCTTTCAAATCTGCTATTAAAGACAGTTGTTTAAATATCTCTATTTCTGAAACTTTTGTTTTTGCTGATAAAAGGTATTCATTTTTAAAGCTTCCATCTGACAACTTTCTCTGGGAAGTGATATTGATTTCAAATCTATGAGCTAAATACTCTTGCAGTGAAAATTCGATGGGATCTGAATGGGAAATGAACACTTCAAATAAATTATTCTCTGACTTGGCATATCTGGAAAATCTAAGCATGATGGCTGCCAAACAGAATAACAGGGTACCGCTCACACTTACCGCATAGCCATAAACTCCTGTAGTGATACCCACAGAGATCCCTGCAAACATGAAAATAATGTTTCTAGGGTCTGATACCAAAGTTCTAAATCTAATGATCGCCACGGCCCCTATGATTCCAAAACCAACGGCTAGGTTATTTCCCACAGACATAATAATCATGGAAGTTACAATCGAACTTAAAACAATTGCCTGGAAGAAGTAATTAGGGAAGTGTGAGCCCTGAAATGTAAAATGAAAAGTCAATGCAATGGCAGCGCTCAGCGTGAACGCGAGCAACAACGAAAAGATGGCCACCTCCAAGGAAGGAAAATCGTAATAATTTACTCCTTCTAAAAAACTTTCAAGCATAATTTCAATAATTGACTCACAAAAAAAATCATAATTTAATGAAAGAACTAACCATTAAGTCATTTTAATTTAATCAGAAGTTAATGTAGGTGGCAAAGTAAAGGTTCCTACTCAATTGGAGGCTAATTAATCCTTCATGGTATGATTACATTAATCAGAGAATCTTTTTTATTAGATAACCTCCCCTCTCAACCGGCAGGATCACCTATTTTTATTATCCAATAAATCAAATTGCGTTAATCATTTATTCCCATTACATTTAGCCCACAATTAAATATTTTAGAAAGATAAAAACATGAGGTATAAATATCTTAAACTCCTTTTCCTTTTGGGCTTTACTGTGGAAGTTGCTGCGCAAACCGTTGATTTATTTAATGGTGAAAACTTGGAGGGTTGGGCCGTATATGGAACTGAAAAATGGTATGTTGATGAAGGTGAATTGATTTGCGAAAGTGGACCGGATCACAATTATGGCTATTTGGCAACCAATAAATATTATGATAACTTCGAATTGGTCTTGAATTTTAAGCAAGAGGCCAATGGTAATAGTGGCGTGTTCTTTAGGTCTACCTTGGAAGGGACAAGAATCAGTGGTTGGCAGGTAGAAGTAGCCCCTGCCAATCATCCGAAAGACAAAACGGGAGGCATTTATGAATCTTATGGCCGTGGATGGCTCATCAAACCCCCTGCTGAAACTGATTCAGTGCTTAAAATGGGAGAATGGAATACCTTAAAAATAGTCGCCCAAGGAGACCAAGTTTCAACTTGGCTCAACAATGTGCCTATGGTATCTATTAATGATAACCTCATTGGCAAAGGAAAGGGATCTATTGCCCTTCAAATTCATGATGGGGGTGGAATTAAAGTCAAATGGCGGAACATTAAAATAACAGAATTAAAATAAGTAGCCTCAAAATAGACTCATTATACCGCCCTTATCAAGATAAAAAAGTAACTTTGCATAACAAAAACAGTGTATGGCATGCAACTATACAATAACCTAAATGCGCAAGAACAAGCTGCACTCATAGATCAAGCGGGTATAAAAAGATTGACACTCTCTTTCTATAAATACCATAATTTAAGTAATCCTGAAACGTTGAGGAATCACTTGCATACCCATTGGGATGCCTTATATGTTTTGGGAAGGATCTTTGTAGCAAGTGAAGGTATCAATGCACAACTTTCTGTACCCGCCCCTCAATTTCACAGCTTTAAACAGACATTAGATGAGATCCCCTTTCTCAAAGGAATCCGATTAAATATTGCCGTTGAACAATATGACAAATCGTTTTTAAAGCTTAAAATAAAAATACGCTCAAAAATACTGGCCGACGGGCTTGATGACCAAACTTTTGACACTACAGATGTGGGGACGCATTTAAAGGCAGAAGCATTCAATCAAATCATAGCTCATCCAGATACTATTTTAGTCGATATGCGCAATCATTATGAAACTGAAATAGGACATTTTGAAAATGCCCTCACTCCAGATGTAGATACCTTTCGAGATTCTCTGAAAATAATTGAAAAGGATATTGAATCTTACAAAAATGATAAAAATATCGTCATGTATTGCACGGGTGGGATCAGATGTGAGAAGGCCAGTGCCTATTTCAAACACAAAGGCTTTAAAAAGTTATTTCAATTGGAGGGTGGCATCATTGAATATACCAAACAGGTGAAAACCCTAAATTTAGAAAATAAATTTAAAGGCAAAAATTTTGTTTTTGATCAACGAATGGCAGAACGCATTTCTGAGGATATCATTTCATTTTGTCATCAATGTGGTGAGCCATCAGATACTCATGTGAACTGTGCTAACGAGGCATGCCATCTTTTGTTCATCCAGTGCAGCAATTGTAGGAAGGCTATGGATCAATGTTGTACCAACGAATGTAAGGAGATCAATACCAAACCTTTAAAAGAACAAAAGGAATTAAGAAGAGGCCATAAAACTGAACATAAAATATTTAACAAAGGAAGATATAAAGAACAAATTCAAGGAACTTAAGAAGGCACATCAAACAGGCGAATTAAATATTCTCAAGTTCTCTTTTCTTACTCCAACTCATTAGCTTTAACTGTTTAGACTCCTTGTGATTGCAATATGTACATTGATAAAATTTTTCAACCAATCCTTCCTCAAATTCAGATGCATCCTTCAATACTTTTTCCTTTCGTTCTTTGAGTGTTCTGAAATTACATGCAGGGCAAACAAGTGCTTTATCAGAAATATCATATTTATGAATAATTTTTTCATCAGATACTTCATCCACCCAAACGTCAAAATCAGCTTCTGAAGCATCCTCTAATGCAATCATTTCATCTGACATGAATTCATCTTCCTCTAACTCATTTAATAATTTCATATAGTTACCACTAGAGGATTTCAATTTACTAAAACGAATAGATTTTAGCCTTTTTTCCAAAACGAAAGGGTAATAAAACTGTAAATACATATTGAAACCGTAAGCAATCATAAATGCAAACATGAAGGCCATAAGAGCAACAAAAATAAACAACATCTGATACCTATCGCCTAAAGAATTAGAGATTTGACTAAACAAAAGAAAGAATATGGCCACAGAAAAAAAATTGGCAGTTCTTTTGAGATATTTTACTTCATTATCTACTGCAAATTTATATTTTTCTGATCTTTTTGATTTACTGCCAAGCAAAATGAAATAAATTGTTTGATTTAATATTACCAACAATAAAAATCCATAACTTCCGTTATTAGATATTTGATTCCAAATTTCTCCTAATGTGTTCATTGTAAAATAGTTAGTGTGTGCTATGTTGATTATTATTGAACAGATATATAATAATGTAATAAATATAAATAAAATCATCGGATAACTAGTACAAACAGACATTTTTAGTATTATTGCTAATAACATTTTAAAAGAATGGAGATACTAGGTATTGATGTCGGAGGAACGGGTATCAAAGGAGCCATAATTAATACAGTCACAGGTAAATTGATTACAGATCGTAAAAGATTGCCCACTCCACAACCTGCCAACCCTCAATTGATCATTGAAACTATTGTTGAATTGATTCAATTTTTCGATTGGAAAAAAGAAATTGGATGTGGTTTCCCCTCTGTGATACAAAAAGGAGTCGTTCGTACTGCTTCCAATATAGATGGGCAATGGATTGGATTGAACGCTGCGGATTTATTAACTGAGGCCTCCGGGTGCCCTACCTACGTAATTAATGATGCCGATGCTGCTGGTAAAGCAGAGATTGCCTTTGGGTCTGGGCAATGTAAAAAAGGTAATCTCATTTTTCTTACGGTCGGCACAGGTATCGGCTCTGCCCTCTTTCATGAAGGCCGCCTTTATCCTAATACTGAACTAGGTTTCTTGAAAATTAAAGGCAGGTATGGAGAACATTATGCGGCTAATTCGATAAGAGAAGCTGAGAATTTATCATGGAGTCAATGGGGAAAACGGTTTTCTCGCTATCTTAAAAGAGTCGAACTCTTGCTTACGCCTGACTTGTTTATTTTGGGTGGGGGAATCAGTAAAAAATTTAACCTATATGAGCCATATTTAAAATGTAAAACACCAATTATTCCTGCGCAACTAAAAAATAATGCTGGTATTATTGGAGCGGCAGTAGGTGCCGGACATTATTTCAAAAGGTAATCCGATTAATTCCAATCTGAATGAAAAATACCTGGTTTATCCTTCCTTTCATAGGTATGAGATCCAAATAGGTCTCTTTGTGCTTGAATTAAATTTAGAGGTAAATACGCACTCTTGAAAGCATCAAAATAATTGAGCGCATTGGACAATGCCAAAGTAGGGATGCCCTTAGCCACAGTATATTGTATGACTTTTCGTGTGGCGCCAACAACGGAATTAACTTTCTCACTGATCACAGGAGATAATAATAAGCTTTCCAGTGAAGAATCGTTTTTATAAGCTAGGCGAATATCTTCCAAGAACCTCGCACGTATGATGCATCCACCTCTCCATATTTTCGCTATACTTTCCAAATTCAAATCATATTGATATTCTTTTGAAGCCCTACTCAGTTGGTCCATCCCTTGTGCATAACTCATTATAAAGGCGAAATATAAGGCATCTCGCACCTCTTCCACACTGACTTCAGGGGTAAACTCACCTGATCCCTCTGTATATTTTTCAGAAGCCTTCATACGAATGTCTTTCATGCCGGAAATTTGCCGCATCGAAACCGCTGCGTCAATCGTAGGTATGGCAACACCTAGATCCATGGCGTTTTGAGAAGTCCATTTTCCAGTACCTTTTTGCTTGGCTTTGTCTAAAATTTGATCTAACAAATCACCAGAAGTGAGGTCATCTTTTTTATTAAATATTTGACTGGTAATCTCAACCAGAAAAGACTGCAAGACGCCCTGATTCCAATCATCGTAAGTTTGTTTCAAGCTGTGATTATCTTGTTGTAATCCTAGTTTCATTATGTGATAGGACTCACCAATGAGCTGCATCAAAGCATATTCAATCCCATTATGAATCATTTTAACATAATTGCCTGCAGAACCTTTCCCCATAAAGTCTACACATGGCTCGTTATTGACTTTAGCGGCGACTGCTTCAAAAATCGGCTTAATGATCTCGTAAGCCTTAGAGTCACCTCCTGGCATAATACTCGGACCCATTCTTGCCCCTTCAGATCCTCCTGAGACACCCGAACCCATGAAATGAATATCCTTGGATTTTAAAGAAGTAAATCTTCTATTGGTATCTTCGAAATGTGAGTTCCCTCCATCAATGATCAAGTCACCTGAATCCAATAAGGGCAATAAATCAGTAATGACATGGTCAACAGGTCCTCCAGCCGGGACGAATAGCATGATTTTCCTTGGCCTGGCCAATTTTTTAATGAATTCTACTTTATCTAATGTCCCCTCGATATCATCTGAGTGACCTTCATCTTTTAAATCCGCTACTTTTTGGGCATCTGTGTCAAGGCCAATCGCAGAAAAATGATGATCCGCCACATTTAAAAGAAAATTTCTGCCCATCACTCCTAACCCTACCAATCCAAAATCAAACAATTGTGCCATAAGAAATTATATTATAAAATTTTCAACAAAACTAATAAAACAATAATCTCTGTGATAATAAATCAAATGGTAATTATTTAGTTTGTACCTGTATCCATTTTCACCAAAATATGATAAGCCACAAAGAAGTAGAATCACAAGTGCTGGTAATTTTTGGCGCCTCGGGCGATTTAACCTCAAGAAAGTTATTGCCAGAAATTTTTAACTTATTTCGTAAGGGATTCATACCTGAAGATTATGCCATCATTGGTGTTGGAAGAAGTAATTATTCTGACCCATCGTATCGCGATAAAGCGGTCATCAACAATCCCTATTTTAAAAAAAAGGAGAAAAGAGCTAAAGAGATTCAAAAATTTTCCGAATTGGTGCATTACATCTCTCTAGATACCGGTGATCCTTCGGCTTATGCGGCGTTAAAAAATAAATTGCAACAAATATTACCTGGGCGTCCTGATCCAAATGTTATTTTTTACCTCTCTACCCCGCCCATGTTGTACGAAACAATCGCCCATCATTTGGCTGCTCACAATCTTAATTTGGAGAAAGAAGGATGGAAACGGATGATTATAGAAAAACCCTTTGGTTATGATTTAGAAACTGCTAGAGCTTTGAACATGGCGCTTTTGTTGAAATTCAAAGAAGAACAAATTTATCGAATTGATCATTATCTAGGAAAGGAAACCGTTCAAAATCTGATGGTTACTCGCTTTTCCAACAGTATATTTGAGCCTCTTTGGAACAGGAATTATATCCAACGTATAGAAATTACAGCAGCAGAAAGTGTTGGAGTAGGTGATCGAGGGGGCTATTATGAAGGTGCTGGTGCCCTCCGGGATATGATTCAAAATCACTTACTTCAATTGCTCTCATTAGTCGCTATGGAGCCTCCAAATCAAATGACATCAGAAGCCATTCGGAACGAAAAGGACAAATTATTCCAATCACTTAGACCACTTTCTACTGAAGATGTGAAAAATAATGTGATTCGTGGGCAGTATACCAGTGCCAACGTTAGAGATAAACAAATCTTGGGATACCGAGAAGAAAATAGCGTGCATCCAACTTCTCGAACGGAAACGTTTGCTGCTATGAAATTTTTTATTGACAATTGGAGGTGGGCAGATGTCCCTTTTTACATCAGAAGTGGCAAAAGATTACCTACAAGAGTTTCCGAGGTAGTCATACACTTCAAATCAAATCACCTCCATTTGTTCAAAAACGAAGGTTCTGATCATGCGCATAATATCCTCATTTTCAGGATACAACCCAATGAAGGGATCCTGCTCAAATTTGGGCTGAAAGTACCCGGAGCAGGCAACCTAGTCAAGGATGTAAATATGGATTTCCAATATGATGACCTAACGCAGAATTATGTCCCAGACGCCTATGAGCGACTTATTTTAGACTGTATGCAAGGAGACTCGACTTTGTATGCACGCGGAGACAGCGTCAAAAATTCTTGGGAATTTATCGATCCCATCTTAAAAGCATGGAAAGACGATCCTGATATCCCTATTTATGGCTATCCTGCCGGCACTTGGGGGCCTGAGCATATCAATGAATTGATTGAAGGCAAGGATGTGGCTTGGAGAAATGCCAGCTCAAATCTTTCTCATGATGGTGAATATTGTGAATTGTAAAAAAAATGAAAAAAATTATTTTTAAAACACCTAATGCCTTAGCATCCGCCTTTGCCGAGCAGCTAGTAAACCTTGCTTCTGATAAGGAAGTCATTCATGTCGCATTATCGGGAGGAAGCACACCCAAGTTACTGTTTGAAATTTTGGCCACTACCTATAAAAATAACGATTGGTCACGGTTGCGTTTTTATTGGGGAGATGAAAGATGCGTAAGTCCTGATGATTCTGAAAGCAATTATTTAATGGCCAAAAAACTCTTTTTTGATCCCGCGAACATTGCTAGTAAGCATATTTTTAGAGTGCTTGGAGAAAATGATCCCAGACAAGAAGCAGAGCGATATGGAAACCTCCTTTATAAATCGTTGCCCATAGTGAATGACCTGCCCTGTTTTGATTTAATTTATTTAGGAATGGGAGAAGATGGGCATACGGCCTCTATATTTCCCCATGAAATGGAATTAATGACACATCAAGAGGTCTGTGCGGTGGCCACGCATCCTACCAGTGGCCAAAAAAGGGTAACATTGACGGGCCCGGTCATTAATAATGCTCGATCTGTAGTTTTTTTAATAACGGGCACAGCCAAATATCCTCGAATCAAATCTATTCTCAAAGATCAACGTGATTTTGAAATCTTCCCGGCGGCGCATATTCAACCAACGCATGGACATTTGACTTGGTACCTGGATAAAGCGGCATATGAAGGCGCCTAAAATATTGATTTTGATGGGTGTGACTTGTTCTGGCAAAACTGCCTTTGGAAAAGTGCTATCTAATCGACTTAAAATCCCTTTTTTTGATAGTGATGACTTTCATTCAAAAGAAAATATTGATAAAATGAAACTAGGTCACCCCTTAGATGATGATGATCGCTGGCCCTGGTTACAAAATATTCATCAATTAGCACTTGATCACACTAATGAAGGTGCAATTATCGCTTGTTCCGCCTTAAAAAAGTCTTACCGACAAGTCATTCAAACTTCTGCCAATATGGAATTTATTTATTTGAAAGCAGATAAAAAAACGATCGCACAACGACTTGCATTACGAAAAAATCATTTCATGCCCACCTCACTCCTCGATTCCCAATTCGAAGCTTTGGAAGCACCGAAAAGTGGGTGTATTCTTGATGCTACCCAGACATTTGAGATCAATGCTGATTTAGTAGTAAGCTACCTTCAAAAATAATGTTTAGCTGAAAATAGGTTGCCGGTATGATAAAAAATCAATCTACTGCCGCGGACGCAATTGCTTTGAAAAGTTTGCCGTCAGAGATCAAGCACCCTTGTTCAACCATATCAAAAATTTCTTTTTCACGATTTTCCTTGTACTTTTTTGCATCCATAAAAACCTTCACCCCACCAACAGGTTGTGCTAAAAGCTGTTTTATAGAAAGCTCATCATTAAAGTCAATTTTAAATGCCCCATGAGTATCTAGTCGAATACCTGCCATGTAAATAAGGTCTGCCATAAAACTAAAAGTGATGAGCTCTCCTATACTTCTGTATTCTAAAAATTGAGTTTTTCTCATAATGCCTTCAAAAACCACTTCGCTAAAGGCATCTATTATTTGATTGGATTTTTCAACATCATTTGCCAGCAGCTGTTCCCAATCATCTGCAATGACCCCGTTGACCACTAAAAAATCTATAAATTCATTTTCTAAGGGTTTGAGTTCTTCAAGGGTGAGTCTACGATATTTCATTACTGAGGAAAAACATATTGGATACCTTATGAAAGGCAATTTTAACCATTATTTTGTTTGCCACCATAAATATTTACCTTTGAATATGACATATTAAAATAACTAATCGTAATAGCTGCATTTTTTTGTAACTATTTTGTTTCTGGCCAAACAGTGATGGGATCTACTAATGTAGACGTCCCACTGAATAAGGTTCAAAGATTTATAGAACTACACAAAAAGGTTACCGACCTCTATCAAGGTGAAGATCGAACAGTTCAGGACCATTGGGTTTATAGACATTGGTATGGTTCAGGCGATGCTATTCTTATTTATGATGAATACAATTCCGCACAATATGCCATTGATGATAATTTCAATGCAGCCTACAAAAAAAACATGAAGGCCTTTCGGCAGACGCCAAAAAAGAAATGGATGCTGTTTTCACTGAATGGTGGTCATTTTTTAACGGTCATTGGGATAAAATGCGGGTCATAGACTATGAAAAAGACTTTGTGTCAAAAGAAAATGTGGATTGGGATATTCCCTTTGTCTTTGTTGTTGGGACCTACAACACCAAAGGTAAGTCCTCTGAGATGGCTAAAGCCTACATGGATTGGCAAACCCGCTCCTTGGTTGCCAATGGCTTACAATTAGGAGGTGGCGTAACTAAACACGACAAGGGAGCCGGTGCAGATCTAGAGTTTTTTGATGCTTTCAAAACCATAGTAGATTTTGCCACTTCCATCAGTACACAAGGAACAGTAAATACCGCTGCTAAAAACAGCTTCTGGAGCCTTGTGGATGGACCGCATAACGATCAAATTTATTCACATGTCGAACATCTTGTAGATGATACCTTCGATCTAGCTGGAAAAGATAAATAAAGCCAAGATTTTTCACTCAACCATTATTGATTTTAACCCTCCTCTAGTGGAGGGTTTTTTTATGACCTCTGGAGTTTATTTGAGGACATATATGCGTTCAAATGAGACTTGAATAAAAAAGCCAACCCTCTTCTCGTTTGAGAAAATTGTTGGCTTTTCTTAATAGACGACCATTGATCTTGAGATCATCTATCAGTGGTAAATAATTTGGGGTGGTTAATTAAGGATTTAATTCCTCAAGCAGCCTGTTTTTTCTTGATTTCTCTTGGCAATTGAATTTCCTTCTGATCTTTTATCTGAATTATCCGCAATGCATTGAGCAACTTAATCACTTGGTAAGTAGGATCAATTTCATGCCACCGTATGCCTCCAAAATTAGGTCGAGAACCATATTTATGATGATTGTTATGATAACTTTCTCCCATCATTAAGAAATCGAATGGTAAAAAGTTCCTTGAGGTATCCTTTACTTCATAGTTTCTATACCCGTACTTATGGGCAAACCAATTAATGATGGCACCGTGGATAGGAGAAAATAAAAATTGCATCGGCAATAAAGCCCACAGCCAAATTTCTGTTGCAAATAAATAATAAACACCCACGTATGCGGCACCCCAAAATAATCTCGATGGCCAAGATCTGGCAAATCTGTCAAAAAACTCCCATTTAGGTACTCCTTCTGTAAAACGCTTTTCTGGTATTTCTTGACCACTCGCTATTTTGGAATAGATGGTTTTGGTTTTCCACATCATTTTAAAAATCGATTCATCATATTTGGGGGAATGTGGGTCATTTTCAGTATCTGCAAAAGCATGGTGCATCCGATGCATCACACCGTATCCAAAGGGACTTAAATAATTAGAACCTTGAAAAACCCAGGTCAGGACAAAAAATATCTTTTCCGTTAACGGACCCATCGTAAAGGCGGCATGGGAGGCATACCTATGAAGGAAAAACGTTTGAAAGAAAAGGGAAAGGTACCAGTGTGATACAAAAAAGATGAGAATGATTTTCATGAAAAATGTTAATTAAAAAATGAATCTTACTTAATAAGATCCATTAAGTTTTAATTTGTTACAGAAAATCGAAATTTTATTTATTTAAGGAGGGTTTTTTTTGAAATCTCTCGCTTTAATTCGTCAATCATCTCGCTAATACTGCCGAGTTCACAGGCCTTTTTAAATGACAAAGGCAGTTTAGGTACCGTAAAATCAGTTTTAAACTTTATTTTATCTTGTTCTAATTTTGACTTTGCCCTAAAAAATAATTGCCGGCAATGGTCTTTCTTTTTATCAAAGATCTCCTGCAATTCTTCATATTCGACACTAAAGACCTCACGCATCACATAAATAGATTTCTCTAAAGGTTCTAATTTCTTATGTAATACCTGCCAAGCCTCGCCCAACTGCGCATCCATATCAAAATTCAAAAAGGCTTTTATTTGTTGGCGGTCCACGATCTCGAAGTGATCTTCAGCGGTAAAAGTTTTCTGAGAAATTTTGCTCTTTAAAGAAGTCAGAAACTTAATGCTGTTGTTGCTGACGGATTTGATCAGGTAGGCTTTTGTGTTTTTGATGTCTTTGCGATCAATGGAAAGCCATTTTTCAAAAGTATCTTGAACAATGTCTTCTGCATCTTCTATACTACCTACGATTCTTAAGGCAATGCTCCGCAAAAGCGGGTGGTAGCTAAATATATCTTCTGGCGTATTCATGTAGATATGCAAATAAAGGAAGATTGACGCATTTTGACAAAAAAAATTATGGATTATAAAAAATCAATATAAGAACCTATTGTTTGTAAATTAGGTTCCCAAAATTCTACTAACCCTTATAATTTCAATTTTTTATATAGAACCTTTTTGGATATCATAACAATTTGTCCCGGCATTAATGGATGGAGCGCTAAGTCTTCAATCCCTACACGTACAAGTCTTAACGCGGGGTGACCCACCTTGGCCGTCATTTTACGTACTTGCCTGTTTTTGCCTTCGGTTAAAATCACTTCAACCCAAGAGGTCTCGGGATGTTTAATTCTGTTGACCGCAGGACTTCGTTCGGGGAAGTCATAATCCGTTAAAACACGTACCTCCGCTTTTTTCGTTCGGTAAGGTTTGCCATCAATTGTGATACTTATTCCCCCACTTAATACTTTCAATGCAGCAGCAGAGGGCGTTCCCTCTACTTCCACATGATAGGTCCTCTTGTGCCCATTCTCAGGGTTTAAGAGGGCACTATTGAGCTTCTTATCATTTGTTAAAATCAATAACCCTTCGGAGTCAAGGTCCAATCGACCTACCGCATAAAAACCCTTAGGAATTCTAAAAATAGAACCTAAGCCTTTATTTTCTACCTCATCTGTATACTGACTGAGTACCTTATAGGGTTTATTTATAATGAAATATCTTAAATTGTCTGCCAAAGTATAATTATATGTTTTCTAACCGTGTGTTGCAATACTACCATCAATTGAGTGGGCCCGCAAATCTTCCGAGTCATGTTGTCGTGTTGAACCCCTATCAAAATACGTATGCGCTGTCCTTATGTCAACAATTTTATGATAAATATTATTCAGATGACCAACCTAGAAAAATTCTTTTTGGTATCAATCCAGGTCGATTAGGAGCAGGTTTAACCGGCATTCCATTTACAGATCCTACAGCGCTTTCGAATAGATGCGCTATTCCTAATACACTGAATCAAAGAGCAGAATTATCATCAAGTTTTATTTATGAGATGATCGCGAGCTTCGGAGGAGCCGCTGCATTTTATGCACGTTATTATATATCTGCCCTCTCTCCCTTGGGCTATGTGAGTAAAGGGGTGAATCTCAATTATTATGATTTACCCAATTACAAGACCTTATTTGAGTCTTACATAGTCACCCAAATTAAAGCACAATTGAACTTCAAAATTGATCGCAGCGTCGCCTTCAGTGTGGGCAAAGGCAAAAACTTTGATTTTTTATATTATCTCAATAAAAAGTATCAGTTTTTTGATGCAGTGGTCGCACTTCCCCATCCTAGGTGGGTCATGCAATACAAGTTGAAACAAAAAGATGACTTTATCTCTGACTATCTCTCTCAACTCAAATAAAGAGGCGATTCCCTTTAATAATCCTTGGTGCGCCTTTGATAGCTTCAGTAAAGCCCACCTGTGAGTTCCGATTTCCTAGCTGCAATATTCAAACTTTATCTAGGACTTACATAGGGATACTACCGTTCAGCCCTCATAAATATACCTGCAAGAAACTTCTTTGAATGTTTTATTTTTAATCACTAGATTTAACTAAAATTATTTAAGGAAATGCAAATAACTTTTTTCGGACATAATTCATTTTTATTCAAATCAGATATCAGTATACTGACAGATCCCTTCATCGCATCTAATCCAAAAGCAAAGCATATCGTCATGGAAGATATAAAGGCAAATCATGTCTTGATCACCCATGGTCACGCAGATCATTTGGCCGACTTGGATAAAATCATGGCTCATAATGATGCCAAAATCATCACTATGGTAGAAGTAGCCAGCTGGTTGGCCAAACAGGGACATAGCCATTCTCACAGTTTAAACTTTGGAGGTACCTATGAGTTCTCCAAGGAAACATCCGCTAAATATGTGCAAGCAGTTCATTCCAGTAGTATGCCCGATGGAAGCTATGGGGGTCATCCAGGTTCTTTTATCCTGAAAACTGAAGGTAAAACCATTTTTATCGCAGGCGACACAGCACTCCATTCTGACTTGAAATTGTTTGGTGAACTTAATGATATCGATTTGGCCATCCTACCGATTGGAGGAAACTATACCATGGATACAAAAGATGCGGTGCATGCGGCGAAATTTTTAGGCTGTAGTCAAATTATAGGCTGTCATTATGATTCCTTTGCTGAAATAACCATTGATCACGCCGAAGCAATAAACCTATTTAATTCCCATCAGTTAGACCTGCAACTTATGGCTGTTGGAGCTAGTATAACTTTTTGATTTCTCATTGACTAAATTTCTGTATCATGAAGCAAATTTTAACCTTAACCTTATCACTGACCTTCAGTCTGGTCATGGCCCAAGAAGCTCCCTTAACGCTTTCTGATGCTGCAATAGCTACGTCACGTCAGCAAGTTCAAATAGATGGAAAAACCATTCAATTAATTGCCCAAGCGGGGACTTATAAGCTCAGGGATGAGCAAAATAAACCTTTGGCCTTGTTTGGCTATACCAGCTATATCAAAGAAGGTGCCAAAAGCACTCGTCCCATAGTTTTTGCTTTTAATGGTGGCCCTGGCTCTTCCTCTTTTTGGTTACATATGGGTGTATTAGGACCCAAGAGGATTGTAGTAAACGACCCTGAATATACCCCGGCCGCACCCTATCAAATTGTCAATAACAATTATTCTATTTTAGATGTTGCAGACTTAGTAATGATTGATCCTGTAGGCACAGGATTGAGTGTTCCATTGGGATCGCATACCTTCGATGAGTTTTGGGGTGTTGATCAAGACATTAGAAGTATCAGTTTATTCATCACTCAATATTTGATTGAACAAGGTCGTATGAACTCGCCCAAATTTCTCTTAGGAGAAAGCTATGGCACCTTTAGAAATGCTGGTATTATGGATCATATGCTCAATCAAGGCATTGCGATGAATGGGGTCATCATGGTATCCGCTGTTTTTGATTTAAGAACCCTCATTTTTCCACCCGATGATGATTTGCCTTATCTTATGCATTTCCCCACCTATGCTGCCAGTGCCTGGTACCACAATCAAATTCCTGATAAAGAACCCGACTTGGAGACATTCATAGATGAAATAAGAAGTTTCACTGAAAACAGTTATGCACCTGCCTTGTTTAAAGGACATCGCATTTCCCCAGAGCAAAAGAATACCGTCGCGGGTCAACTGGCTCAATATACAGGTTTGAGTAAAGACTACTGGCTCAAGTCCAACCTCAGGGTGACAGGATCTGAGTATTTTGCAGAAGCCTTAAGATCAAATGGTCTGGTCATAGGAAGATTAGACTCTAGGTATACAGGGATCAATCAAGATTTGATCTCGCAATTTGGAAGTCATGACCCTCAGAGTGCCGCCATTTCTCCTGCTTACATTACTGGATTTTTAGATTATTTTCACAACACATTAGGCGTGAGAAAAGACTTACAATATACCGTTACTGCCGGTCGTAGAGAAGGCTTCGAATGGGATTGGCATCACGAGGGTAATGAAAGATGGAATACACAAGCCGCGATCAACACCGCACCCAATATGGCCAGAGCCTTGTCTCGAGACCCCAATATGAAAGTACTTATTCTTAATGGGTACTATGACATTGCTACCGTATTTTATGGCGTTGAGTATACGATTGATCATCTTGGACTTGCTCCTGAAATTCGTGATCATATCATCATGAAATACTATGAGGCTGGACACATGATGTACACCCATCACCCCAGTCTTATCAAGTTCAAGGAAGATGTAGGGAGTTTTATCTTAGAACAGTCAAAATGATGAGCTAGCCCTTGCCTAGATGCACCTTTAAGGCAAGAATGTTTGCGGGACTGTTGCCTATGAAGATCTGTCCATCAACGATGAAGACAGGACGTTTTAAAAAAGTATATTCCTCTTGGATCAGCTTTCGATAATCAGACTCATGCAGGGATTTATCCTTCACAGCCTTGTATTTCATGGCTCTTTTGGAGAAAAAAGCGCCATAACTCCCTGCCAAATCACACATTTGATCAATTTCATCAAAAGTAAGGGACTGGAGTTTGATGTCTATTTTCTCAAACCCATCTAAGGCAGCATCTAAATCTTTTATGATGCGGATGCAGGTACTACAAGTACCCAAAAAATATATTTTTTTCATAGTAAATACTGTTCTTGGATCAAAAATAACAGAAATTAAGGGATGGCTCTCCCTTTTAGAGTATTTAAGGCATCTGAGGATCATGATGATGTATAAAGTGACCTGATTTTTATTAAAAATGCTGAATTTCCATTAATTTGATGATTACTTCACATTAAACCGCAGAATATGGAAATCGCAATACACAATTGGATGCGTGCCGAAAGTATCGAAACCACCCTCACTCGCATCTCAGGTCTGGGTTATGACAAAATTGAAATTCAAGGAAGTCCTGAGTTATATGACACGACTCATGTCTTTCGGTTGCTTAAATCCCATCATTTAACTTGTTGGGGAGCAGTGACTTTGATGATTGAAGATCGCAACTTGCTAGCCAAAGATGCCGTACAAAGAAAAAAATCAATTCAATATGTCAAAGACGTTATACACATGGTCCATCTATTGGAAGGCAATATGGTGTCTGTGGTGCCGGCTACAGTTGGTAAACTGGTTCCGGAGAGCAAACCAGAGGATGAGTGGCTATTGGCGGTAGATGCGCTGCAAGAAATTTATGATTATTCAGAAAATCTGGGCGTTTCTATTGGTATTGAACCCATCAATAGATTTGAAACCTATTTCATCAACCGGGCCGATCAAGCCCTAGAGTTGGCGACGGCCGTAGGTCCCAACTGTGGGGTATGTCTGGATACCTTCCACATGAATATTGAGGAAGTAGATATGGTGGAAGCCATCAAAAGTAGTAAAGATCGTTTGGTAGGTTTTCACGTAGCGGATAATAACCGCATGGCTCCAGGGATGGGACATCTCCCATGGACCGATATCTTAGATGCCTTGAAAAGTATAAATTATGACCATGTCCTTTCGGTTGAATTTTGTTCGCCATTGGACCGAACTCCGGCCAACCCTTATCCTAACTCGATTGATGACCATCCTAAAAACTTGAGTCCTGAGCAAAAAAAATTTTTGGAAGATCATGGCAGTTCGGCGGTAACAGAACCTTTTTATCATATGCTATCAGAAAAGTCGATTCATTTTTTAAGAGAGCTTCTTTCATGAACAAAGCTCACAGCAATACCATTAGCTATCAATGCCTCTTTAATGAGCGTATACACCCTACTGCTGACACTTTTGTGTTTACTCTTTTAGGCCTGATACCCACAAGTTTGGTTTCACAGGATCATGGTCAAGCTGAAGCAACGGAAACCTACTTTAGCGTTAAGGTTCTTTAATATATTTTGATAAATTTAATTTATAAAACCCCATGGCAAAAGCACTAAAAATTAACCATGTTGCATTAATCGTAAAGGACTTGGAAGCCGCCTGTATTTTTTATGAAAAAGAGTTAGGATTAGAGCCCCTTCCTGCCTTTTTATTTGACTATCCTACGGCTTTTTTCAAATTCAATGATCAACAACAGTTGCATTTGACCGAGTGGGAAGATGCTCATTCGTTCCGGGGCCATATCTGTGTACAAGTAGATGATATCAATGCCCTGTTTTTTAGGATGAAAGTCTTGGGAATCATTGATATACAACCTTGGGGTAAAGTAAGACGACTTCCCGATGGAGCCATTCAAATGTTCGTTCGTGATCCCTCAGAAAATTTGGTGGAATTGTCTTCAGATCCAGAAGACCCTATTGACCCCAAAATCTTTGAAGATGAGCTCTATCAAGAAGGTATTTATGTCTCTGGAAGGAACGATTTTCGAGGCTATAAATCCAAAGATGCCACCTTGTATCATAAAAAATAATCTTGATCAGAATATGAGGACCGGTGTGACCTACCCAAGGCTTATCAATTTATGGAGATGTTTTTTTGAGCCTGGGACCTTCTGACCTCCCAAAACTACCCCAAGGAAAATGGCTGTGGACTGAAACACAAGAGGAAAATCAATATCGCCACCCATCCGATCACATTTCTTTTTTCGTCCAAGGGCGTATCGTCTATGACTTTGGGATGGTAAACCCCTAAAAAACGTCCGATTAAAAACACAAAGAGCAACCAACCATCATAACCCACTATCGTAGTAAAACTGGTCACCGCATATTGTAGGGCCAGCAGTACAACCGCAAAGAACCAGCGATCTCTTGTTTCCGGAATCATCGAAGCCACGGCCAAAAAGACAAAATAAAGATAGATCCCTACATAAGCCACAAAAGTAAACACACTCTCCAAGGAGACGTTTACTAGGAGATCTGGTGAAATCCAGCCCAGTCCTGCATAAAATAGAAATAAGGTATAAAAAACCTGATTGATCCTTTGGGCTATTTTGTAGCCAAACAAGCCAAAAACGACATGGCCCCCATCCAGTTGACCAATAGGCAATAGATTGAGTGCTGTGAAAAACAAGGCCAAATAGCCCGCCAAGATAAAGGGATAATGAATCATTTCATTGGGATGCGGCAGCAAAGCGGGATCTGCCACATAGGTCTTAAAGAACCAAAAAATAGGGTTTTCTCCCAACTGAAAAGCCACCCCTTCGCCCTCATAAACATGGTCAGCATAATCCAAACCATATACTTCGTATTCGGGATGGATTTCAAAAATGTGCTCAGCAGGCGGCAAATAGCTGAAGCCATACCATAACACCAGGAGGGCCATCACAAATCCAGCGATAGGTCCCGCCACTCCTACATCAAAATATTCTCGACGACTTTGAATAACCGCTTTGATACGAATGAATGCTCCCATGGTACCAAACGAAGGCATACCGGGGATAAAACCCAGCCACATGGGAATATAATAAGGCAGGGTCACCTTGATCTGATTCATTCTGGCCACTACGTAATGTCCCATCTCATGAATGGTCAAAATCAGTAAAAAGGGTATAGAAAAAGACAACCCATTCCAAAGCTCTTCTTGAGTTAAGGAATATTCGCCGATAAAGAGCCACCGACCATACATCCACTCTGCTCCCGCTATCGTGGTTGTGATCACTGTGATGATAAAAAGGGCAGTATGAATCAATAACGCCTTTTGTTCTTTCATCTCAATTGATCCAAAATTTGATCTGAATAGGTCACTTGTATGGCTTGAATGCCGCGCGCCTGGGCCGCGGTTATATTTTCGAGGCGATCATCAAAAAATAAGGTTTTTGCAGGATTTAAATTTTGCAAGTCAATGACCTTTTGGTATATGTGAGGATCGGGCTTCCTCAGTCCCAATTCATGTGAATAATAAGCCGTATGCACCATGTCTGCCATGGTTTTTGAAGGAATGAGCCCCCCTATGTGTCGATCAAATGCTCTTTGATGGATGGCATTGGTATTGCTCAAAATCAAAACGTTATATTTTTCTTTTAAGTCAAGCATCAACCGTAGCTTATCTAGATGGATAGTACCCAAAAAAGAATTCCAGATGGCTTCAAAGGAAGCTTGTGACAGTTCGATGGACAACAATTCATTGACTACTTGACAAAATTCTGCATCTGTCATCTTGCCCACCTCATAATTGATCAAGTCTTGGGATTTAGAAATTAAGCGGATGATTTCCTCGGCAGACTTATCCGAATGCTTTTGAAACTGGTCGATGACCCTTTTTGAATCGAGGTCAATGATCACCTCTCCGAGGTCAAAAATAATGGTTTCAGTAGTTTTTAAATCAATCATTTATGTTTTAATCCATTCGCCTGAATGGCTTTTTTATACCAATCTGCAGAGGCTTTTGGAATACGTTCCAAGGTATCAAAATCTACATAATGCAAGCCAAATCGCTTATCATAACCAGAGGTCCATTCAAAATTGTCCATCAGTGACCAAGCAAAATAGCCTCTTAATTGAGCACCCTTCTCGATCGCCTCATGACAGGCATTGAGGTAGCCTGCATAATACGCGATACGCTCATCATCTTGGACCTTACCCTCGGCAGGAGCATCGACATAAGCGCATCCATTTTCTGTGATATAGATGTCTGGCGCGTCGTATCGATCCGATATCCAGGCCAAAAGCTTTCGGCAACCCCAAGGAACTACGGCCCAACCCATCGCCGTTTTTTTCCAATTTGGATCTACCGAAAGGTTGACGTCTTGGTCCTCGGAGAGGCCACCATTGCCATAAACGGAACCTACTTGCAAGTTGCCTCGAGCATCGGCAGCAAATAAGGTTGTATAATGATTCAAACCAAAAAAGTCACTAGATCCCATCAATAAGTCTCTTTCTTCTTCAGTAAACTGGGGCAATCGGTCTCCCAGTCGATCCACCATACTTTTGGGGTACTGTCCCAAATAAATCGGATCTGCAAACCAGGCCAGAAAGAATTCTAGGGCACGCTCGGCAGCAGCTACATCTTCTTTTTTATCCGTTAATGGCTCCCGCCAATCACAATTGTTGGTGATGCCTATGACTCCCTTTTGCTGGCCTTGAAATTCTTCTCGATAACACCTCACCGCTTGCGCATGGGCCCGAAGGAGGTTGTGTCCCACCACATAGGGTTCAGATTTTGAAGTGCGACCGGGTGCAAAGGTGCCCATGCCATAGCCCAAAATAGCTACTACCCAAGGTTCATTAAGTGTAATCCAATGTTTAACACGGTCTCCAAAGCGCGCAAAGCAAACCCTGGCATAAGACTCGAAATAATCCGCGATCTCGCCGTTGAGCCAGCCATCTTCTTCCATCTGCAAGGCCAAGGGCAAGTCCCAATGGTATAAAGTGACCCACGGTTCGATTCCTTGATCCAATAATTCATTGATCAAATCATCATAAAATTGGAGACCTTCGGTATTCACTTGGCCTTTGCCGGAGGGCATAATGCGTGGCCAAGCTATCGAAAATCGATAGGCTTTCAGTCCCATGGCTTTCATCAACGCAACATCTTCACTCATGCGATGGTAATGATCACAAGCACGATCTCCTCGATCACCCTTGGCCACCCTACCGGGAACGGTACAAAAAGCATCCCAAATCGAGGGACCTTTTCCGGCTTCGTCTGCCGCACCTTCTATTTGATAAGAGGAGGTAGCTGATCCCCACGTAAAATTTTCTGGAAAGTTATTCATTGACTTCATTCTGAAACGATCTGTTATATTAAACTACTCATGATCCGACCCGCTTGGCGGTCAAATCTTGCGTAATTAAATCCATTTTATCTTTATTCAAAGGGTAAAAACTCATCACGCCTGCGGCTGCAAAGGCAATCAGCGCAGGCACCCAACTCATCAACATGATGATTCCTGTAGCTGCACCTTCGGCCGCTGCTGCATCTTGCCCATCATAATGATACGAGGCCAGTACAAAGCCGATGATAGCACCAGCGATGCCCCCTCCAAATTTAGTTGCCAAAGATCCTGCCGAGTATATAAGTCCTGTGGCACGTCTCCCATGGGTCCATTCGGAATAATCTGCGGCATCTCCAAGCATTACAAAGAGTAAGGTAGGAAACATGGCTGCCGCAAACTCTGATACCATCCCAATCGCAAATATGGGTATCAGGTCATTGGGTCCACAGAAGATGAATAGGCAATTGACAAGAGCTGAAAAGACCAAGGCCATGATAAACAACCGCTTCTTACCATATCTTCTACCTAAAGGGGCGACACTCATGGCCCCCAAGATGGACGCCAAGGTCAGCGCAATCATAAAGCTAGAGGCCAACAACTCATTGTTGAGGTAATGAAGGAAATAAATAACAATAATGCCCATTTTGATGGAGGTATAAATATTGAACAGCAAACCAATGACCAACAGCACAAGCCAAGGTCGATTGCTCAGGAGTTGTTTCAAATCTTTAGACAAATCTTTCTTTTGATCCACTGGGGGTTTGACCCGTTCTTTGGTCATAAGAAAGGTCACGATCATAAATAAGGCCAGAAATACGGATAATAAATAGATAGATTTACTGTAACCCTCTTTTTGATTGATCAGAGACAAGTCACTTTGATCGATCTCCTCTGTTCCGGATAAAATGAATACATATTCCTGCTGCGCTTTCATTTGAAAGCTGATACTTTGAGTAGGTGCTGTATTTGAGTCCGCCTCTTCCTTTAACATAAATTTCCCAAGTCCTTTCTTAAGATTGATGCGGGCACTCGCTACGTCGATCGGAGACGTGACCCGTACTTCGTATGAGCTTCTGTCAGGCAATAGCTCCCATTCGACCGTAGGATTTACATTGCCAAAGAAAACGACTAAATAGAGCAAGGCCCCTTGTACCAACATTCCGCCTGCAAAGGCCCCTACCATGCGATAGGATCCCAAACTGGTGCGTTCCTTATCATCACCGGTCATTACCCCCATCAATGCTCCATAAGGGATGTTATTTGCCGTGTATATCAAAGTAAATAGAATATAAGTGATGTAGGCATAGAGAATCTTATCTTGATTTCCCAATTCTGGGACAGTAAAAAGTAAGGATAAAATGAGGGCTAAGGGGACGGCAGTCCATAATATCCAAGGCCGAAATTTACCATATTTTGAGTTTGATCGATCTCCGAGGACGCCCATAAATACATCGCTCAATCCATCACTCGAACGGGCCACGAGCATGAGCAGACCCACAGAAACAGGATCTAATCCAAACACATCTACGTAGAAAACAAATAAAAACGTAGAAACACCGCGCCAAGCGATATTGGCCGCTCCATCACCTAAGGCATAGCCTACTTTCTCCTTTATTGACAGCTTCCCGTTTAATTCCATCCGTATCCTAATTAATGAATTGCTTAGCGCCCTCTTTGTATCGTTTTCAGTTATTGATTTTAGGATATGTATTAAATGAGCACACCGTAGTTATCTTCAAAGACCCTAGCTTCAAAAATAGTTTGACCTGGTTTCATTTTATTCTAATTCAGCAAATATTTATCCGATCATGGATAAAAAAAGAGTGACTGCAATCAAATAATCTTGTTTTGCTCCAATAAGAACGTGGCACTTTTACTTTTGCAGACGCCCTTTCTCAGCTTGTAATCAAAGACAAGTTCGTCATTTTTGATCTCACTTTCAAAACAATAATTGGCCATCTGATCTGGATGCTCCTGCTCCAAATCGCATAATTGAAGATCATGAGTGGCCAAGAGGCCCAAGGCTTTTTGAGCCATTACCCTTTTTACGATTCTCATCGACCCCAGGATTTTATCGTCTGAGTTGGTCCCTCGCAGTATTTCGTCCATCAAGAGCAAGCATCTGCCCTTATCCAACTGAGCCATGACAGCCTTTAACTTTTGCACTTCGGCAAAGAAGTAGGATTTCCCCTCGCTCAATGAATCTGCATGTCTCATCGTGGCCATCATGGGCAAAGGATGAATTTGGGCTTGATCACTACACACCGGGGCTCCCATTTTGGCCAAAGCGAAGTTGATCCCTAAGGCGCGTAAAAAAGTACTCTTTCCTGACATATTGGAACCCGTCAGTAAGATGAATTTTGAGTCCTGGAGCGTAAGGGTATTGGTGATCGATTCATTTTTAGCTACCATCGGATGACCCATGTTTTTGAATTCAATCTGAAATCTGTCATTGAGGGTAGGAAATACGTACTCAGGGTTATTAAAGTAAAAATGGGCAAAACTATTCAAACTCTCAAATTGTCCCAGGGCTTGTATCCATATAAATAGGTGGTCGCCAAATCTTTGCTTCCATTTTAACATCAAGGTCCAGATATTTAGATGATAGAGAAAAAGTCCTCCCAACAAGAGGGCCGCTAAAGGATTGCGAAAACTTCCCAACCGATGCACAATGTCTGACAATCGCTTGACATGGTCGTGTGCCGAACGTTGCTCATAAAATGTTAATGTCTGAAGATCTGTCAAGTAAAGACTTTTGAAATCTTGCTCGTCTATGTGCGCCAAAAGCAGGCCATATTTCTTGAGAATCTGATCTATGTGATCGGCCACGATGAGGTCTTCATTGATTTTTCTGTAATGCAGCCCTGTGATCAGCCAATTGATCAATACCGCGGTGGAACCCAAGTCATAGTAAATTTCCGATTTCGAAAAATAGTAGGATATGAACAAAGCCACTGGTAATGCTCCAAGGACTAAAAAAAACACATTGACTACTTTTGGAATCGTTTTTTTATTTTTCAAGGTCCATGCCTTCAATGATTCAATATGCCCCTCCTCGTCCTTCACTTCTGTCGCAATAGCCTCAAAAGATTGGCGCCACTCGATCTGGGCTGAAAGTTCTTTAATGGCCACCTGCCGATCCTTGATGGACCGAGGTTCATGGCTTTCTAAGAAATCGTTTTTTAAGGTCTGCAAACCCAAAAAAGTCCGGGTACGATTGATTAAATGAAACAAAGATTTTGGACCAAAAAAATCTAAGTCATACGCGTAGTCATGACACGGATCAGAAAATTTACTCCCGTCATTATATTCATCAAAACCCAATTTATTTGATAAAATTATCTGTTTATTATTAAAATTTATTTTATTGATAATCAATATTTTATACCAGTTAATACGATCAGTTTGTTTAATAAGAATGAGGAAAACGCCGATCAAGCCCAAACCTATAAAAAACGCTCCTATCACCCACCCTGCGCGGTAGAGCAGCACGGGTAATATAAAAGCAGCTGTCACAAGTAATCGGGAAATTAAGATGGCCAGTGCTTTCTTTTTCCAAACCTTTAAAGTTGCTTCATTTTGGTGAAGTAACTTATGATACTGTTCCAGAGATGTCATCTTTTGTTAACGAGTAATTTAGTTTTTAGATACATAAATTTAATCTAAATATAGTAGAAAAGTTGCTATTAGAATTTTGGAGAATTCCCCTCACATGGCGTCCTAAACATCGATTCAATCAACCAAAAAAATGCTTTGTTACAGCATATAAAATATTACCTTTTGAAGCTTTAATAATTAAAAACAAAACCGATGCCTAATAGTTCCTTAAACTGAACTCGAGGTCCAAAACTATCTATGGTACCATCGTTGTCATTATCTACAGAGGTTTTGACATCGTGATCATAATATAAATGTGTATTGATATTTACAGATAGAAATTTATTGACTTTCATGACCACCAGCAGTTCCCAATTCACATCTAAATTTTCAGGCTTGACCAAATAATTATTAAATAAGGTCAATTTGGAGTTTATACTGATGTTATTGAGCCATTCTTGCTCAAAATCATTCTTGACATAATTCATAGAAACATAACCTCCAAACTCACTGCGGTACCTGCGGGCCTGAGTGATCATAACACCAAAGTCGTCGTATACGGCACCTTCTAATCCAAAAGAGCCTTGATTGGCCAACTGCTGATCATTGACAAAAGTGAATTTGCTGGTAAGAGCCGCTATGACTACACTGAAAGCACCTTGCACCCTTAGGTCAAACCCCAAGGAAGTAATCAAATAAGCAGGAGCAAAAAGATTGGCAATTTTTTGATCATTTTCATTACGACCTATGGCCATCTGCGTATCAAAATTGAGTAATAAGGTATAATTTAAGAACTCGTTGATGCGGTGTCCATACTTAGATGCCACATGAAACTTATCATCTGTCTTAAGATACCGCTCATTATTCCCTTGTTTCATGAAACCATAACCGACATTAATCACATTTTCCCAACTTGTCTTACTAGAGGTATAATTAGTGAAATATTTCATCAAACCATTCACAGCAAAACTGTTTTCACCCCCCGCAGCCCAATTGATCAATGCAGCTTGAGCCAAACTCAAAGAAAAAATTCCCCGATTTTCCCATTTTGAGCTGGTATCTACTACCTGCAACACTTGATTAGTGGGATTAAATATATTATTTCCAACTCCATTGTGGACGGTCATCACCAAAAAAAGAAAAACGCTCAGTATTTTCGCCATGATCAATCTATGATTCTTAAAAAACTAAAAATACGGAATATTGATGTGATCATCAGTTTATCAAGATCATAAGCTTTAAGCATATTATATTCATGATTATCGAAAAAGAAAATAAATATCTTTGATAGTCATTTGAATTTGGAATTAGCCAAAAGAAAGACTTTTAATCCCTTATTAATGACTTCAGCATGAGATCAGAATGACATATTAGGCTTTACGAGCCGCCAACTCTGCTGAAATTTCTTTCGCTTTTTCCTCGGTAATCTCATAATCTCTCATCACGTAAATAGCCAATAAAGTCCCCAATATGGGCAATCCAGAGAAAAATAATCGTAAGCCATACAATGCTTCTTCGGTTTGAGTAGCACCTCCAGATTCCCAACCTATTACAGATAAAATCACACCACTTAATCCTCCAGCAATTCCAAATCCAAATTTTACCATCCACCAATATATGGCACCAAAAACACCCTCACGTCTTTTTCCAGTATTCAACTCATCTAAGTCAATCACATCTGCGGTCATTGACATCATCAGCGTAAATAAACCCCCAATCCCAAAAGAGAAAAAAGGTAATGCAAGTAAAAACATATGAGGCTTTCCTGGTATAAATAAAAACCATAGCATAATATATCCTATGATAGAAACTGATTGTGAAACTATAAATGCTTTCTTTTTACCTACTTTATTTGACAGTATAGTTACCGCGGGGATCACCAAGAAAGTGGTTACTAAAGCTCCGACACTTCCAAAAAGAGTAGGCCACCACCAGGCTCCATCAGGGCCGGTAACACCATTAAATAAAAAGAAAACAATGATGAAATAGGTAAATGCTGCAACCGTGTTGAAAGCATTAAAAATTAAAAAAGTGGCAATACATAATTTTCTAAATGCTTTTATTTTAAATGCTTGACCAAAGTTGATAACAAATATGGTGTAAAAACTTTTAATGATATTTTTAAAAGTAATGCTATCGTAGTCTTCATTTAAAGTTGATTTACCCTTTATAAAAACAGCCGGTATCATTGCAAAAGTCATACACACTAAACCAACCCATATCGCCAACTCTCTTACTGCAATTTCACTAGATTTAAAAAAGTTTTGATCATCCATAATGACCCAAAACCAAGGAGCAATGACCCATGCCCACTGGCCGATAAATTGAGCGACAGCCATAATATTTGTTCTTTCGTGAAAATCATCGCTCATTTCATATCCCATGGCTACATACGGAACACTAAATATTGTCAACCCAACGTAAAATAATAATGACCATAAAAGAAAGTAGGTGAAGTTATAATCAATGGTACTTTCTTTGTGCAGCTGCCACATGACAATGAATGAAAAGCCCATTATGATAGCTCCTAAAAAAACATATTGACGTCTACGCCCCCATTTTGATTTGGTATTATCAGAGATAAAACCCATAATCGGATCGGTTATGGCATCAAAAAGTCTTGGAAAAATCATAACAAATCCCCACATCCATCCAGGAAAGCCTAAACTCTGGACAAGAACTACAATAAAAATACCTATTACGGCTGGAAACATTTGATTGGCGAGCATGCCAAATCCAAATGCTATTTTTTGACCGAAGGGAACTTTATTATATGTAGACATGATTATTGTTTTTTGTTAAATCGCTCTTTCATTACATCAAAAGTTAGCTTTTTATTTCTGTTGATGTCAACAATACCCCAATATTCTTCATTAGGGGCCCCGTCATAAGGGACACCGCTACTATTCGGAGCCCATCCCCCTACGTCCTGTACATTAGGATTTCCCGCCTTCCATAAGCCATCGGTAAATGAAAAGATGAATAGGCCTGTGTTATGTGCCGCGTTTTTGAGAACTTCATCCATAATTTTCGCATTTGCTACTGCCTGAGCCCTTTGATTTTCACCCACCTCAAACCCAGCCTTAGCTATGGCCATATAACTGTCCGCGCCACTTTCAGAAAAATACATGGGCTTATCGCTCAACTTTTTCCAATCTTCTATGATTGATGCGGGTTGGTCCCATCTGTACACATTCATACCCCATATATCAATATTGGGACACATACCTCGTGCTAACTCATCTGGCAGTTCCCCATGTGCAGTGGCAACTGGATGGGTATTGTCTAACTCATGGATGAACGCTGCAGCCTCATTAAGAGTCTGATACCAGTTTTTTATATCGCCATTGAACCACTCAGGATGATAATTATATTCATTTCCAAGCTCCCAAGCCAAAATAGATGGGTGGGACTTGTATTTCTCTACATAATCTAAATAGGTACCTGATGAAATATCAAAAGTACCTTTTTGATCCTGTCCAAAACTGATAATGACTTTAAGACCTGCCGCCCAAATTTTATCAAGGACTTCTTCTGATATGATAGGTTCATATACTCTGATGGTATTGATACCCGCCTCTACCATTAAAGACAAATCCTGATCTATCAAGTCAAAAGACCGCTTAGTACTACCCTGAGGTACGGGATGGTAACAAATACCTTTGATGAAGTAAGTCTCATTATTTACCAATAACTGCTTACCTGATATTGTAACAAGATTGAAGTTGGGATCCGTCTTGCACGCAAGGGCTAAAATAAGGATGAATACTGCTTTATGTATTTTCATTTTATCTAATAATATCTATGCCTACCCGTAGACCATTTAGTTTGTTTATGAATAAATCCGTCTGTAATCTCTTAGATTTACTCATCTCTCATCAAGAAAACGACCAATTTATGGATCTCATGGGTTCTTTTAAATATCATGCGACTCACAGTCAAATCTAATTGGTTTCCCTCAATGATCCGTTGTGCCCCGTCATTATAATGCACTTCAATTTTTGAAGTCTGTGACGTTTGATAAATGATGAGTACCTGACAATAAGTAAAGCCTATGCTGTCCTTTTCAAGTTCAATCGAGCATCTTTCCTTGAGTACATTGACGTAAACATAGTCTTGCTTTTTAGTCAAAAACTCATCTCGTCGCAGCATAAAAGGATCAAATGTCAAAATTCCCTCTTGCACCTCAATACCCAGTTCTCCCCACCTACTCAAAAGGTCTTCCTTTACTTGACCAGTCATCCCAGGCTGCTGGGCACCCTTCCCTCCGGGTGTATGTGAATAAGCATCCGTGGAAAAAGCGCCATATAATTCTGGAGATTTATTGACTCCAATACCTTCGTTGATCTCAAAATAATGATCAAATAACCTACCGACAAGAGCCTTGTCTTCCTTTTGATTCACAGCATCCTTGGTGATCTCGAAAGTTGCCAATAACAACTTTGATACCATATGCCAATAGATTGAGCCCAGACCTTCATATCCAAAGAATGTTCCAGACCTTCCGGTAAAAGATTTATGATCAAATACGCCTTCGAAGATTTGATACAGGGCCTCAGATTCTCCTTCTACCGATGCTTGATACATCTCAGGAAGCGATTCGAGCGCAGCTTTAAGAGAGTTGACATTATTGAAAGCGCCGTTGAAGTGATATTCTCCAAGTGCATCTCTTTCAACTACCTGATTATTCTTGTGTTCAATCAACTTTGTCAAGAGATCCGAACTTGATATAGCCTCCGGTGGTATGGTATTCTTCACAACAAACCTAGGTAAGGTTTTATTGGGGTAAAGTACATAACTGAATTGATCGGCCCTAAACAAACTACTAGACTTTAACGCGTCCAAAACCTCTAAACTCTCGCTTGAAGATAAAAATCCTGAACTCAATACTGCTACTTGACCTTCGAGCATTTCCGGTAGGTAGGAAATGGCAACTTCATCCTGCCCTTTTACAGTCATCAAATTATAGGCATGATAAAGATGGTCTGTCCTTTTGTTGGCCTTGATAGAATGGGCTAAGAACAAACTTGATAGATCAACAAATGAAGTAATATCTGCTGTCTGCACTTTTACTTTTTGTCCTGAAAACTTTTGAGTGTAAATGATCTTTCTGAAAGAACTTCCCGCACTTCCTAAGCCATCCAATACCCTTTTACGCTCTTTATCAGAAATATTACCCCTCAATAATCCCTGATTTTGAGCTAAAACATGGGTGAGTTCACTTAAAAATTGCTTTAACTCTATTGAGATCTCAATATCCTCTCGCTCATATTTACTTAAGATACTTTCAAAAAACTTAAGAAACCTTTTTAAGTAGTACAAAGTAACCATTGAGACACCATTTCCAACCAAGGCATTATTAGCATCATTCCACTCGGGGCGTTGGGTATTCATCCAAATTCCACCCTCAGGGATAAAATTTGACATTTTAGCTAAAATAGTAGCTAAAACTTTCTCAATGAAGTTGACCTTATAAATTTGGTCATTGACATCTGTAAGCAAAGCACCATCTGCGCCAATTTTTGCACGTTGTGCTTGTATACGCGCTTCATTTTCATAATCAAAAACAATGGTGTCTTTCGGATTTTCTAATAAATCTTCATAATCGTTGATCAGATAAGGCACATTGGCATAAACAAACAAATTCTTTGAAAAAGACTCCGCTAGTTTATTAGGATAATAGTTTTCAATGAACTCCAAAAATTTGAGTAAATAAATGATTTGGTGATCACCCCAATAACCGATATAAGCCCATGGATTGCCTGGCTCTATGGTCTCCCAGTCAAATCCATCTTTGGTAACGCGGTAAGGATTGTAGCCATCAAATGTAGTGGCATTCAAGAACTTATGTATCATCCCTTCAATGAATTCTGGGTATGAATATGCCAGTGCCTCCCAATTTTGAAAAAGATCTCTCCAATTTCCCTGATAATCCAATATTTTGGAGCCATCTACTTCGCTCTTCGTATTGATTGAAAACTGATTCCATGGGCGACTCGGATCGCCATGTCTTCTGCTGAACATCAAGGGCAAGTACTCCGTACACAATCTTTTAAAATCAGCGTCGCTTTCATTTTCGGCTACTTGACGCAAATCATTAAGGTCAAACACCTCAGATAACTTATCTAGAAGAACCTTTTTTTCGGCAAAAACATTTTTATTCGCTTTGGACAAATATTCTAAGAAGTCAATCTTTCCTACCTGATAATTTTGATCAAAGATGCCCCCACGCATGATATTGAACATGGTATTGGAGAAATGACGAATGTTACGAGGTCTATGTGCGGACAACCTCAATCCATCTGCGGCACCCACCAATTCAAGTAAATGCATCGAACCTGCTTCAATGTCTTTGTTGATTTGATCCAGAAGATCTTCTTTTGATTTGAGTTTTTCCTTAATATCAATGATGCCTGAAATAGATTGATTTACATCGGCGGCAATCAACCAATTTTTTTCTTCTTTTGCTGATAGTGAAATTTTGTCATGTAGAAAATAAGCACCTTTTTCTGCTTTAACATCTTCTTCTTGAGTGAGTACACCGCCCCTTCTAAAAGTATCTAGTTGCTTGGAGGAAAGCAGTTTTATTGCCTGATCCAAACCCAAAGACCAAACCACACTCGCCTTTAATGCTTCGCTAGGCTCTGCCCTGTCCACTATGATCGCACTCAAAGAAAAGATGCCCATACCAGAATCAGTCTCCAATTCACATTTTTTGTACGCATCTACCAAATTACTGCTACCGCTTTGTACGGATTGCTCTACGCCATAAGGTAGTAAGTTTTGAATCCCATCTATTAAGGAAAGGGTAACTGACTCTCCTCCCTCATTGGTGATAGTGGATTTTTTAATAAATCCAAAATGATCACTAGAATTCCACTGGTAGGTGAACTTCAATGCTAAATCATGATTGATCTCTTCAAAGATGATTTTATTTCCGAAGGCATTTTTATACAGATTCCTTGTTATCCTATAAATACCCGCATATTTGTCAGAAAAGGGCTCCCACAAAGAAGTTTTATCTTCTTTTGAAACCAAAAATAAGGTTTTACTACCTGTTGTTTCGGCAGCACTCGTAATCTTATCATCGGTATAATAAGGAAACAGTGCTGAGTTACAATCTTTTCTCCCTGCCGATAAACCACCCGTACTTGAAATGAACATCCAATGGTTGGAATGACTCACCACCGTCATAAAGAACGGACGCATCTCATCAAAATGGCTTATTTTATAAAAAGTTTCATCGCCTATTTGCAGCAACTTTCCTGATACTTTTTTTTCTGAAAAATCAGCTTCGTTCGTTCCTAAAAAAATCTTTTTATTTTTAATCATAAAAATATCTGCAGTATTCGGATTGTGATCAGTATTGAGAGCATTTGACCCACAAATTGAACAGTTATTTGAAATAAATCACAAATCAAAGGCCTATTAAATTTTTAGCCTAAATAGGATAAAAGGGGTACTTTTTTCAGTAATGAGTTCCTTTATAGATCTCAAAATAATTTGCGCAACAAAATGTAACTAAAAAGATAATATTTATTATAAGTTTTGTTGGGCAATGAAAATAAAATTATTCAACAATTACTATTTTTTATTTAGTCAATATTTGGATTAATCAATAAAAACAAAATTTATATACCATTCGAAAACGTCAAACTTCAAAAAACAATAGGTGATCCCTCTTGATAAGCTGATGCTAGTTTTAAGAAATGCAACGATCTATGATTACTTCTTCCAGTGAAAATATCATTTATCAAAGGTCCCTTTTTTCAAGTATATCAACCCTGGTATAATAAAAGAAATCATTCGTGATCAATGACATTCATCTTATGAGCCTATTTTTCTTGATTCTCAGACAATTATTTAGATCTATCTACTATGCTAATTTAATTTCACTCCCTGGTTTTTGTATCCCTTCATAAGGGCTAAAACACAAGCCATGCATGCCTCTTTCAAGTATTGAGGAACAATGATCTTGAAGCTTACGCGTATTAAAGTCAGTATAATCTGAAGCGATTAAGGATTTTATTTTTTCTTCTCGGTACGACATAGAAACCTAAATTAGCGCTTTTTTAAATTTATTAAACAATTCGATTTCAAAGATGTTACTCTTTATCTATTAAATGGCGACTAAATATTAAAAAAAATAAAATTTTACTAATCAATAAATTCTTGATCATAGAAAATTAATGAAAATTAGGAAAATATCAATCTTGATGGAATAGAAGAAATCCTTATGAAACATACAACAAAAAAACGATTACACTATAATAGTATAACCGTTTCATTGTTTTAGTAGCGGGAGCTAGACTCGAACTAGCGACCTTCGGGTTATGAGCCCGACGAGCTACCAACTGCTCCATCCCGCGATATAAATACAAAAGTAGTAAGCTATTTTCAATAAACAAGAGGTAACTGAGTATTTATATTTAATATTTTAAGGAAGGCGAATTATGCCTATTAGACTCCCATTCAGACATTTCCGGATCACCCCAAAAGACATCTTATTCTGTTTGCTATTACTGATAGATGAAAAATTCAATTATCAATGACTATTCTAAGGAACAATAAAAAGTATCTTTGCAGCATCATACAAAGAAGGATTATGCAGCCCATCATATGAGCGAAGATAAAACAGTCTTTAAAGCAGGATTTGTCAGTATTTTAGGTAAACCCAACGTGGGTAAATCAACTTTGATGAATGCCTTAGTTGGAGAGCGTCTCTCGATCATGACCTCAAAGGCCCAAACGACCCGACATCGAATTTTTGGGATTCTTTCGACGCCCGATTGTCAAATGATTTTCAGTGACACCCCTGGCGTCATTGACCCCCAATACAAACTTCAAGAAAGCATGATGCGGTTTGTGAGAGCATCTTTAGAGGATGCCGACTTGATCTTATACATGGTAGAGCTCGGCGAGAAGTATGATGACAATGTGAATGTTAAGCATATCTTTGAGAACCAGGCCCCCAAATTTCTGATCATCAATAAGATGGATCAAGCCAAAGGATCGCAAGTGAAAGACAAAGTGGATTATTGGCAAGAAATATTTCCAACGGCACAGATTTTTCCGATTTCAGCCTTGGAAAAAGAAAATATCGATGAACTCTATGAAGCCATCAAATCCGCTTTACCACACCACCCTCCCTATTTTCCTCAAGATCAGATCACCGATAAATCCGAGCGGTTTGTCACCTCTGAGATCATCAGAGAAAAGATTTTCTTGAATTATAAAAAAGAAGTCCCCTACAGCTGTGAGGTAGAGATAGAAGAATTCAAGGAAGCCGAAGATATCTTACGCATCCGAGCGATCATCTACGTGGAACGCGACAGTCAAAAAGGAATCATCATTGGCAAAAGTGGCGCCAGTATCAAAAAAGTGGGGATTGAATCTCGCGAAGACCTCGAGAAGTTTTTCGAGAAAAAAGTCCATTTAGAAACTTACGTAAAAGTTGAAAAAGACTGGCGTAGAAAAGAAAAATCTTTAAAGAAGTTTGGTTATCAGCATTAAAGACTTCAAGCACTCATTAACTAAAATACATGGCGAATATAGTAGCAATAGTAGGTAGACCAAATGTAGGTAAATCTACCCTTTTCAATCGTTTAATCGAACGTAAACAAGCCATCATGGACGATGAGTCTGGAGTGACCCGAGATCGACATTATGGAGTTTGCGAATGGAATGGTAAAAAATTTACCGTCATCGATACCGGTGGATATGTAAAAGGATCTACCGACATCTTTGAGGGAGCCATCCGTACACAAGTCCAACAAGCCTTGTCGGAAGCTAGTGTCATTTTATTTATGGTCGACTGCCATACGGGATTGCATGGTTTGGATGAGGAGTTTGCCCAGATATTAAGAGAAGTCAACAAACCCCTATTTGTAGTAACCAATAAGGCAGACAATCAAAAAAGAATTGATGATTCCACCGAGTTTTATGCATTGGGCTTGACCGATAGATTGTTTCCTGTCGCTTCCTCCAATGGCTGGGGTACTGGAGATTTACTAGATGAAGTAGTCAAAGAGCTTGACGAAGAGGAGGAAGAATCCGACAGTGGACTCCCTAAGATTGCCATTTTGGGCAGACCCAATGCGGGTAAATCTTCTTTTATCAATGCCTTATTGGGAGAAGA